>Ga0187219_1000584_pt1 | contig 17433 bp, 14 predicted proteins | sample 13SPOviralmetaG_FD_130162 | JGI IMG/M metagenome (GOLD analysis project Ga0187219, IMG submission 130162) | Marine viral communities from the oligotrophic San Pedro Time Series (SPOT) site, San Pedro Channel, CA, USA - 13 SPOT_SRF_2010-07-21... | ecosystem: Environmental > Aquatic > Marine >... | reverse complement strand
TAATGCCACATTTGCTTGAGCTGGAATAGTTAATCCTTCACTAAAGTAATTTCTAAACTGGGTTCTATCTGAGGTTAATACGGCATTAATACTCATTATATAATAATGATATATTTTATTAATTATATTTAATTTAACAAAGCAATATTATCTTCTATCTGGATACTTATATTAGTTTCTTGTGATAATGTTTCTACTTTTTTACCATCAACACTTGCTATCAATACATCAAGTTTATTCAATGGTATCTCCATTGCATTATTAAGAGGTATCCATACTTTACTTGGTGGTGAATATTCTACTATTTCCTGATTTCCTATTTCTTCATTAAATGCTATTGTTGGTATTTGATATATTGTTTTATCCCAAGATTTACTAGCACCATTGAGTGTCCTATGTGTTAGATTAGTTATCTCCACATTCATAGCTTCATTATCAACCAAACTTACATCAGCATCAGCTATTATCTTACTTGTCCAGTCATTGGGTGCAACAGGATTTGGTGGCAATACCCTTGGCACTTGTATAAGATTACCGTTTGGGTCTTCATCGGGGTCAATGAAATCTAATACATCTGCTATTCCACGATTGACCGGTGTGTCTGTTTCCACAAGACCTTGTCCTATATCTGCATAGGCATCTGTGGGTAGATTTGTAACTCTTTTAGAATCTCTCAGAAGTTGGTTTGCTGGTATAAACAAATTGTTAATTATAGGTGAACCTAAATCTAGAGGTGCTACACTATTTGGTTTACTTAAAAATACTCCCACATTTTGTGATGAATTTGGGAAGCCTACATTATTATAAGGATCTTGGGTTCCCTGTGCGACTGTTGGGACTATAAATGAATTTGTTGCATTAGGATAAAAATCTATATCTTGAGGGGATTGTCCTGGTCTTTCAGTAAACCATCTATTGACTTCGGCATAAGATGGGATTATTCTCTGTGCCCCTTTCATAGCCTGTACTTCTACACCCCAGCCTTCTGTATTATCTGCTCTAAGATTACTCTGGAATATTCTGATATTTGATATATAAGTCAAAGGACTATAATCATTATAGTTAGTGAGTGTTACATCTTGTAAAGGATTTATACCACCAATACTATTATAATTTGCCATTGTTCTGCCTACTGGAATTGCTGTGCTCCCAGCACCTGATACATAAGTTGTCGAAACTGGGGCACCTGCTGACTTACTAATTTCTACTACTGTTATTCTGAATGTATTAAGATTACTACCATAATTCAATAGATTAAAATTATATGTATGACCTTGTGTATTATCACTAGACCTCATGTTAATTCGTGTGACATTGTCTGCCTCATCCACAAATGTCCCAGTAATTGTTGTGGCATTGTCCAGTGTTATTCTCCAATCAAATGCCTGGCTCTGATTTAAAAATACTTCTAAAAATTTATTATTATTTCCACCTATAATTGTTCTTGTATCTTTATCAAGTGCCAGCGGTATCATTTGTTCTGCCAAAACATTAAACATAAAACTGGCACATATCATAGTAGGTGCACTACAGGAGAATGGCTCAGTTGCCAGTAAGAAAGTGCTTGGTATTTCTATAACACTGCCATTTGCCCGTCTTACTCCATCTATAGAACTAAAACCTTGGACTGCGGCGGCATATCGCCATTGTGCGTAATCACTCACCCCATCTTCATAAGATAGTAAAAATTGTTTTGTGTTTGGTCTGCCAAATGACTGATTATAAACCCATCCACTACCAATTCCAAGTGTCCAGTTCTGCCCGTCTCTACCTAATTTAACCCGCCCACCTATGACTGCATTAGCCTGATATCCCTCTAAATCTGTTTGCCATTGTGTTAGAAACTCTGCCAAATTTGTATTATCTTGTTTGTAGTATTTATCTCTTAGATGGTCGCCATCAAAAGCATAAGACATATTATTTAACGATACATCTTTGGTTGTAGGCTGTGTTGTATTTGCACTTAAGAAAAAATTATTATTGCCAGGTCTATCTTGTATTGACCCAAAATTACCCTGATAGGCAAATATACAACCACTATTTCTATAATGATTCACATTCATATAAAATGCTCTTTGTGGGTCTATCATATCTATTGCTCCTTCATGGTCAACTAAACTATATACTTCAAAATAATCCCCAGGTCTGTAATCAACGCTATTTACTTCAGAAGCCCCAAGTTCATCGTTAAAGACTTTTGCTTGTAGTGTGCCTTGTGCTCCTTCATATTCAAGAGATAATATATTAGATTTAGTAGCATGTCCAGGGTTAAAATTTAGACTACCAACATAGGCACCAGTTAGATATTGTATTGGTGTATTGGCATTAGTAGTTGATACCCCAAATGATATATTAAGTTTAGAATTAGGTTGATTTATATAGTAATTCATTGGTGTGTATCCATTCAATCTTGTAGGTGATAATATTTCTGTAGTTAGTAAATTAAAAGCATCTTTATTGACTTGATTTTCATTTGATGTTCTTGTAACTGTATCCCATATAGCACCACAAGCAAATTGATTAGCATTACTAAAAAAATATTGTATATCATCCCCTGGGGCATTGCCACCGGGTGGAAAAGCAATCAAAGCATTATTATCATCAATACACTGACCATATTTAACAGTAAAATAATTATTACCTCCATGATCCGCATATACTTCATCTTTCCATCTAAAATCTACTACACCTTCTTCAAACATATTGGCGAGAAATTTAAATTCCACTTTCTCATCATTGCCAAGTCCTGCTGGGTCTTCTACAAGGGCTTCTAATACATATCCTGCTGGAAATCCTAATGCACTCCATAATCCATTTATATAAGCAACAAATCCACTTATAGTTAATACTAGATTTTCTGCTCCATTTTCATTGAGTGTAACTTGTCCAATATCATAGGCGGTCCACCGCACATACATAATAGTATTAGGTGCTATGCTAACCTGTTTCTGTTCTTTGGTTCTTAGAATTTGTGCTTTTACCAAACAGATATAACTATTCTTTGGAATAACTATACTATCAAAAAAATCATTCTTGAATCTTGCTGGGTCCGGCTCATTAAGACTGGATAGATTAATCAACATATATAATAATATTATATAATAATATATGTTAAAATTCAATCCGCATAAAGATGTCCGTATAGACAGAGTAAAAGCCCATGTATCCTATTTAAAACCTAAGAGTGACCCAGTTATGCACAGGCAATTAGAACATAAAACTCCTATGTCTGAGGTGCCATGGGAAATTAGAAATATTAAAAATTTTAATGCTGGTAAACCAAAAAAGAAATTAGATATGGATAGTGTATTCGATGTTAAGCAAGATGGCAAATTAAAGAAAGTTAAGAAGGAAACTAGAGCAGAAAAACTAAGTCGCGCATATGTTATGTGTGATAGTAAAAAGTTCCACGCTGTTAATGGAAAATTTAAACCTATGTAATATACTATATGTTCTCAGGAGATTATGAGATAGATATTATGTTAATGACAGATATACTAGATAATATTGATTTTTATAGTGGTTCTACAAGAAGAAAGATGCTAACATCTAAAGGTATCAAACACCCACCAAAAGGAGAAGGAGGGTCTATGTTATATGGATTAACTTGGCGTGGTTATCTAAAACCAGGTGTAATGAGACAAAAAGATGCTAAAAGCAACATGTATATGACTAAAATTATGGTAGACCACCCTGAATTAAAAGAGATCTTTGATATGTTTCGAGATTTCCACTTCCCTGATTTTGATTATGGTTCAGTGCAGATGAATAAAAACTTTCCTTGTCCCAGACATATAGATAGCAGTAATAAAACTAAATCTATATTATGTTGTTTTGGTGATTATACTGGAGGTCTTACCTGTGTTGAAATGCCAAGTGGTATAAGAAAATATAATGGTAAAAAGAAACCAATTAAATTTGATGGTAGTAAATATTATCACTATGTAGAACCTTTTAAAGGCACAAGATATTCACTTGTATTTTTTCATAACACCTATTCGCTACTATAATAATATTTTTTTGTTGTATTATTATAAGAATGCCGTCAGGAACTTATAATGATGATATGGGACTATGTGGTATATGTGGTCGTAAATTAAGACCATTATATAAAAATAAAGATTGGGAAAAAAGAAAATACCATGTGTCTTGTTTTAAAGATATGGTTTCTGATATTAGTAATTATAATGAAATTGCTATTAGTAAATATGGTCACACTAAAAAGATTGCAAATATGCCTATACAGGAAGCAAAAAAACAAAAAACATTTGTAATTAATTTTGAGTGAAAAACTTTAAAAAAAAAATATTGACTACTATTATAGAATGTCGCAATTTGATTTAATGAAATATAAAAAAGACCAGTGGGAACATCTTAAAGACGAAAGGGATAAATGTATTATTGTTGGTCGTCTTGAAATGTTAAAGGATCTTACTGAATATTTTAATGGTATGAGAGAAAGTTATACTAGACTACTTGTAGTTAATGGTGTAGAAGAAAAAGAATATGAAGAACTTAAATCTAGGCATAAAAATGTTCCTGGTCTTGATGGTGATGTTCCAAATGTAAAAATTATTGTTGATGATGATGGTGATGAAACTAGTTTTAATAATTGTTAATTACTATTTCATTAATTTAAATTCAACTTCAATTTTATATATTTGTTATTATTATAAATGTCTGAAGCAACCTTAACGTCTACTCCAGTCGCAGCCCCAGATGTCTTAATGAACCAACCTTTATCTCGCCAGATGGATGTTGATATTGAATCAACTATCCTTGAACCAGTTTCGCATAATTATAACACCGCAACTGGTGGCACAACTACTTTTATCTTACCAGCAAAAGGTGTCCTTCGTGCCAGGGATGCCCTTATCAGATTTCAGCTAACATCTAATGAAAATAATAATGTTGTTGGTTATAACTTTGCTACAGGTGGTGCAGGATGCATTGATACAATAACCGCAAAATGTGGTGGTTCTATTATCTCACAAAGTCAGAGGGCAGGACACTACATGAATATTAAACAGAACTTCCAGGAACACGAGAAAAAAGTTGGAATTCTTGATGCTCGTCATTGCTCATCCCACGATGTTGAACTCAATGTAGCAAATGCTAAAATTGCTACAGGTCGCCAAAATCTTGCTTTCCAGCAGTTATATAACCCTGAATGTGACCAAGTTGCTGGTCTTGGTAAATCTTATAACTCAGGTGGTGTTAACACCCATCGGTTGCAGATTTCAAAATGTCTATCCAATGTTAATTTACAATCACCTGAAATTATAGTCAGACTTGGTGACCTATTTGAAATCTTTGATGAAAACGATTTGCCAACAATGGGTATGGCCCAGATTGAAATTGTAATCCAGTGGAACCCTTGTGGTGATGCCAATGTAGCTGCTGGTGTCCGAACTGATAATGTTGTTATTGATTGTCTTATCCCACCGATCCCTGGAGCAGCCGCCAACACCGCTCCTAATATATTACAGCGAGGAACTGTTACAATGGACACTCCTACTATGCTCCTTGATTACATTCATTACCCACAGGAAGAACAACAGAAAATTGTAGATAGTATTAACTCACCAGGTGGACTTCGCATTAACTTCTCTGAAGTCCTATACACTCGTGGTGTAAACCCTACAGCAGCAGCTCAGGGACAAGTTACATCTAACCATATTCTTGGTATGGCAATGAAAGAAGTTAAGAAAATATATGTTGCCAAAAACTATGACCAGTTTTCTCCCACAGGTGTTGCTGAACTTAATGTAGATTTTAATGGCATAAAAACCCACCGTAATGTCTTAACCAATCAGTTCAAATCCCAGCAAATCCCAGGTGAATCATATAACTTTTTTATTAATAACAACAGGGTCTATGATAAAGATGTCAGTAATCCAGCTATTGCTCATGACTACTTATCTCAGTGTAAAGAAAACTTCAGAATACCAAATGTCTATTATGATACAACAAATTACAATGCCAATAAAACTCAGATCTTGTTAGATGCTGACTACGCATCTGGCACTCAGGTGGCACAGACCATCAACCAGGGTCGCAGTAAAATGTATCTTGCAGGTTCTTGCAACTACATTGGTCTTAACCTTGATAAATACAATTCTCTTGGCAGTGCAATGGGTAATGGCACAAGGATTGGGTCAAGTCCTATTGAATTTAATTACAATCGTCTTGCAGTCGCAGCTGTTGGTGGAACTAATGGTCAGCATTTTGCCCAAGTTGACTTAGATTTCTACATTGTCTACCGCCGTAGTCTTGTTATTAGACCATTAGGTGTTGATACATCAGATGCCTAGAGCACTTATGGTTTTTTATTTATATTTTTAATATTGTATTATTGTAATACAATATGAGTGGAACTAATTACACCCAGTTTAGTTATGAGTGTAGCAGACAAAATGCCAGTATAAATTATGGTGATGATTTTTCAGAGTGGGAGAACGAGTTTAAAGAAGGTATACAACTAAAGAAAGGAGACCAAGTTAGACTTTTGGGTTCTTTTGTCCATCAAGGTTCTACATCAGAAGAAATAGAAGTAGAACAAGATATGGAACTAAACATAGCATATAGTCCTTTTATAGTAGCTGATACTATTGATACACTAGATACAACTGCTGAAGGAACACTACAAGATTTAAGTGATATAGGTGATATTGCTTATTCAACTGATTCCTTCGGAATAGAACCACCGTGCAGAGTTACAACACAAAATGGTGTAGAAGATACTGTTACAGGCACTACTGATATATTCCACCAAGCTGATTTTAGTGTAGGTTCTCAAAAATCTTTTCCAAGCGAAGATGCTGAAATTGCGGAAGCATCATTTAATGATGGCAAAACATTAAAATATATAGAAAAAGCATATAGTGACCCAGCTACTACACATGAAAGAGGCGGAGATTTTTATGGTAACGCTCTCAATTACTGGTCTATTAATTCTACTAATAGACCCGGTGCTGGACCAAGAACACAGATGGAAGGTGATAGTGCCGAAGTATTTGGCACAAATATTAAAACAGATATACTATTTACCGATAAAAATAAAGTAAAACTAGATTATAGTAATTTTGCACAAGGTAAGGCAAATTGTGAGATGTATATTGGTAATATGGTTAAAAAACTTATTCTACCTGTATTTAAAAGATTTACCAATTTTAATCCTACAGCAGACCCAAAAGGGACTGGTGGTTCAGAACATTTTAGACGATTAGATGATTTAGTTGATGATCCTCCCCCAACTGGTATAGGTATGTTAAACGGTATGCCTAAAGTTGGTATGTGTATTGCTACAGTTAATATAGCACAGAGCAGTGGATGGTATGATGCTGAAGGCAATGCCTACTGGGAAAATACTTGGGATGCTCTTGGAACACCCAATGCAAACTATGATGGCACAGTGAGTGGTGGTGGTCCATATAGATATGCTGGGACAAGTGGATATACTGGTATACCAAATTTAGCTGGGGGTGTTGAATCAGTTATTGGGACTATTATAGCAACAAGACCAATTTTACATAATATTATGGGTAAATCTGAACCATGTTGGGAAATAATGGTTACTGATTTTGTTAATCCTGCTACACTATCTGATAAACCTATTATTAAAAATTTTCCTATTAATAATCTTACAAGAGCAGATACCTATGCTACAGAAACAGGTGGATTTAATTTAAATTGTTTTAAAAAAATACATGGCAGTGGCACAACAGAAACAAATGCTAATTATAATCCATCACTTAATAATATTAATGGGGCTTATAACCAAATAACACAAGGTAGAACATATCCAGTAGATACTGGTAACGTAACAGGAGATGGTTACAAAACAGGTATCATGTCAAGCACACCAACAAGAAATAATTATTTATTAAATAATCCAGTAAATGGACCAAATTTTAGAACACAATTTGAGCAAGGCGGGACTGGTCTTAATGCCTCTTTTAATGAGATGGGACTGGGTCAAAATCAAGGTCTATCCTTTTTATGGAATGGCTCTCATACTGGTTATCTAAGATATAATTCAACAGCATCTAATGTTGACAGATATAGAGCAAATCATTTATTAGAATGGGGTAGAGTTGCTGGTATAGAAACATCTCTTGTTGCTAAAAGTAAAATAAATGATATTAGACTAACTGTTGCTCTAGGTAATATACCTAGCACATCTTTTTTTAGGACTGCTGAGCTTATGGAAATGGGTTCTGTGCCTGTTTGTTTCGGTGCTTATATAATTTGTAAAAAAGAAACTATGTTAGATATTGCTAAAGGTAGATATACTAATATTGCTGATTACTGGGATACAACAGATAATGCTACACAACCAAGAATATGGTTTGATTATGCTTTCCAGCAAACTCATAGTAGTTATACAACAAGACATTATAAAGGAAATAGTTATGATACATCTAAGATTGATGTAGGAACTAGTCCAGGGGCAACAGCAACAATATTCCCAAGAGGTGGTGGTGTGAGTGGTGATCAAGCTAAAACACCACCTTTTGTAGAAGATAATAGATTTGGTTATGCTATGTGTGGCAGACCACTTAATATTAACTACCGTAATAGCAGTGGAGAAAATGGAACAGCAATAGGCACACCTGGCCAGACTATTAATGATACCTTTACACTATCAGGTAATTCGGGACAACAACAACATATAAAATTAAGTACAACGGATTTTATGCCTAGATATTTTAATACAACTACAGGTGAAGCACATTATGACGGTTCGGGAGCTAATGGCGGTTTAGCACCAAGTATTGAATTAGGAAGTAGAGGACTGCCCGGTGTTTGGGGTGGATATAATACAACAATAAATAGTATTTATTTCCAACAAAAAGAAACAGGAGATACTAAACTTGGTTCTACATCTCTTATAACCAATGGTTTTTGTCATGCAAATACAAATATAGTTGTTAGTAATAATACTATTGAAATAACCAAAGCAACACTTTTAAGATCTGATAACAATACACCCTATACACCTATTGTTGGTAATTTTATAAGAATAATCGGTATCAATGACTGCCAATACCATAATGTAAGTCGGATAAATAATGTTGCAGATAATGGTCTATTCTTTACAATTACAATAGGTAGTGTTACTGGAGGCACCGGCAGATTTTTTGCAGATGTGCCACAAGGAACAGCAATTATTATATCAAGTGGGCCATCCTATATGCCTAATGCTGTTGGTATAAATGGTAATGCTTGGGCAGGTGACCATGTTATGATTAAAGAACAATTTGTTAAATTAAAAGTAGAAAGTGGTTTTTATACAGAATCACAACTGGCAGAAAGAATTAATGACCAATTACATTATAATACACAGGAATTTGCTCAAAGATTTGGTATAAAAAATGCTAATGGAACTTATAGTCTACCTACAACTGAAGGTAATAAAGAAAGAGCCTTAACAAGTCAACCATCGATATTAAATGGTAATTTTGTTAATACATATATCCCTGATGTAAACTACGCTTTTGCTCCAATAACATCCACAAATGCCAGTTCTCTTGGTTTAACAGCATCTACAAAAGATATTACAGATGAATTATTAACCTATGAACCCCTTGATGCTACTAATATAACATATTACTGGCCTGAATTATTGCCTACTGAAACTACAGCTGATACCTATATTAGAAAATTAACTGATCACTCAACACAATACCCAACAATTCTTGGTAAACATTTTAAAATGTATACTATCCCAAGTATGGATAAAGAAAATGCATCACTTTATAAAGAAATATCATTGATGAGATTAAGAGGTGGCTCACTGAATACCCAGTTAGATTTTATACAAGACGGCCCAATAATATCAGCTACTAATCCACCGCCATACTGGCACAATAAAAGAACAAGATTTGCTGGTTCTTATGAAATGTTAAGAGATTTTACCTTTTCTAATACATCTGATAGTTTTCCTGAAACTAATTCTACAATGTCAACATATAGTTATAGAACAAGATTTACTAGAAATGTATTCCCCGCTGGGGGTTCAGCTAGAGTATTTTGTGGTGCGAATAACTTTACATTTAGTTGGGAGGAGGGTGCTAATAGATATTCTTTTAATAATTTATATACACCTGTTCGACCACATAAACCAGAAACAAATGGCTCAGATGCCAAAGAAGATTTTGGTATAGGTGATGCTATACCAAGTGCAATAATGAATAGTAGACCAAATGGAACAATCATTAGTCAATTAAGTGGTATTTATATTAATAATTTAAATGGTGATTTATTTACACAAGAAAACTGGGGAACACCAAGTATAGGTAATGACTACCAATATGATTTAATAACAACACAAGAAAGAATATTTAAAAATACCACATTTCTAAATATACTTGGATATACATTGAATCAGGTTTTAGAATTTGATAATAGTTTTAATGATGTAGTTGATATATTTTTGTATAGAGATTATTTAACACAGAGCGGTTCAGCAATAAGAGTTGGTGCTAAAGTTACAACCGCAATTAATGCCAGTAATCCAATAGCAAGTAAATGCCTTACAATAGCACCTGTGACACAATTTATGGTACAGGTTGACACAGATGACTTTTTTGCAAAGAATGCCCCACTCAAAGGCAATGACCCATATTTCTTTATTGGTTCTACATTTCCCTTTAAACAATTTCATGGTAATCAGAATGGCGGTAAACTTCCTATTATGGGTATATGTGCAAGAAACTTCCAAGCTTTTGGTTTTAGTTTTGATTTGGGGGGATCGGCAGTAAGTTATTTAATAGAAGAAGATACTACTATAACATCTATAAGAACAAAAATATATACAAGTAATCTTCAGACACCGACAAATCTATCACCTTATTCAAGTATTATCTACTTAATAACAAGATACAATTATTTAAAAAATTTAACACCTCAACAAGGTGAATTACAATTAAAACAAACTATAGCAAATATGAATAGACCAATGCAACCGTTTTATAGTCCGCCACTAGCATTAGCAAGGACAGCACCACCAGTTAATCCTAATAGATATTATTATACTGGATATCCCATTAATCAAATGGAAACAATACAAGAAGAAGAAGAAGAAGACTAGTCTAATAACCTATATTGTGGGTGACCCTTGAAGCATGCTTCACTGAAACATTCGTGCTTATTTGCCTTATAATTAAAAATCATCCTAAAAAACTCTTTGAAGCTCATATAAATATTCTAATATAATTATAATTCTAAATGATTTAATAATTGATGGTAAATACTATCAGTTGTCATTCCAATATTTTTACCTTTCTTGAGTGCTCGCCATAAATGCACACCATAAATATCAGATTCATTCAGAATATCTTCTAAACTAAACTGCAGTATCCCATATTTCCTTTGTTTAAGAAAGGTTCTCTGGGCATATAAATCACGGACCCAACCCCAGTGGATTGGACAGAAACAAGTAGGGTCCATAATCAAGTCTGGTAGTTGATTTAATTGTTTTTCATATTCTTTCAAATATTTAGATTGATATGCTTTAGCTTTTCCTTTACAATTTAATATTTTATCATAGTCAATATTTTCTGTACCGTCAAAACACAGCACCCCGATATTTGCTATAACCTTTTTCTTACATTTAAAAGCTCCTGTCTGCTGGGTATATTGCGATGACACATAATTACTATGTGTTGGTATTGGTTTTAATAATAATATATCTGTATCCATATATATCAATCTTTCTTTTTCTATTTTATTTTGTTTAAATAAATTAAATCTCCATACATCTGCAAGGTGTGTATATGGTTCGCTTATCTCCCCAGGATCATAGATTTCCCTTGCATTTTTAATATGTAATCTTGTAGAAATATTATTTGTAAAACTTCTACTATAAGTATAAACATCAACATCGTATCCTTGTTTAAGCCAACTTCTTATACATTTCTCAGACATATCGTCTAATTCTGACTGTACCCATAAACATGTAATTGTAATCATATAATATTATACTACATTATATTTCTTTAAATTGGACTTGTCGCATTTTCCTAAACTTTATATCAATCTTATCACCAGTTTTTAATTTCCTTTGGTTTATACTACAGTAGTCTTTATATTTTTTATAAAATTTCTCTACTTCTTTTTTCTTTTCTGAATATGACCTATCGGCAACACTCGCTAAACCCCCAGCTAATTTTCCATTAAAGTCATGATCAACACATATATGATTTAATCTATGTATCTTGCCATAATCTACAAAGTATTTTAATGACACTTCATAATCTTCTAATAGTTTAAATTGTCTTGATGTTTCTATATGTCTATTATTAATAAACCACCGCATACAACCAATAACAAACTTAAGATTTTTACTAATATAGCATTTCATAAAAAAAGGATTATTACATGGATAAATGCCACAAGTGCCACCTCCTTCAATTAAATCATATACTCGTTCATTTAAACTTTTTAGACTAAACAAAGGTGTGAGAGTATTATTATCTAGTTCTGATATTTTTCTTATATCGTCATCAAGTGTTAGTATAAACTGGCCTTCTTTAAAGAACTCAGAAATAAATCCACGTTGTTGGGCTATTCCCTTAAATCCCGTAATTATATTAATATTAGGGTCGGATATAGCTGTACGATATTCTTCATACTCACTTGGTATTATGAATACATATATGTTGCTGGGTTCTATGCCATATTTTAATATTAATTTTAACGTGCGTTCTACTAATATCTCAGATCTGCTTAAACTTGGAATTGCAATTTTACAATCCATAAAATTTTACTATATTTTAATTACATCATTTTTACTAAATTATTGTTATAAATAAAATTTAAACTTTTGTTATAATCTTCATCTCTTGTAGAAACCCTAAACCGCACCACTTCTATTTTCATATTATCAGATGATTCATATATAACATAATACAAACCATCATCAGTTATTTCTGTAATACTATAATCGCCTTTTGGTAGACTATTCATATATGTTTCTAAATCCAAAGCTTGGTCTTTGCTTAGACCTTCTAATAAATAATAATCAAAATAATTGTCAATATCTATTTCTTCATTGTATGTATCATAAGTAGATTGTTTTGGTAAATTAATAGGGGGTATTTCATCAACTGTTTTACAAATATGTTTAGCTTTTGTTACATGGTTAAAAAATTGTTCATCACAAATGGGACAATAATGACAAGCATTTAAATGTTTATAATAGTCAGTTTTCATTTTATCACTTGTAGATAATTTATTATATTCACCTTTAGTGCAACCATAATAAACCTTTCTACAAACAGCACAATGCATCCATTTTTCGTTGAGCATCCTATGCTCATTGCTTTTTAAATGTTTTTGATAATCTTTATTAGTAGTAAATGTTTTGCCACAACAAACAATTTCATCTATATAATTATCTAATTGTAATTGTAATTTTGCAAGTCTTTCAGTAGTTTTTCTAAGATAAATATTATGATTATAAATTGCTTCAGTTTTTCTATTTTCTAGTGCATTAATTTTATCTTTTATTATTTGTTTTTCTGTCATATTATAATTATATATATATATTTACAATTTACTCTTAAATAAAAAAAAAAAATAAATATTAATGTAAATATGTAAATCACATATTGTATTATATGCTCACTATGGCAATTCTCAACCAAAATACAAAATACCTATAACATCTTTACAATGCTTTTTATTTTTTTTGTAAAATCAATTGTAAATTGTAAATTTAAAAATAATTTGAAAATAATATATACTACTATAATATAATATGGCTCAGTGTTATTTATGTGAAAAGAAAGAGCGAGTTGCTTACTGGTCTTATTACTGTGCCGATTGCAGAAGGATTAAACATTTATTAAATCTTTATGGTGATAGGGTAAATGAAGTATTAGAACATGTTTTAGTTCGACCAGAAAATAAACAAGAACATAAAATTAAAGATGAGATAAAGAAAGATATAGAACTTAAAACCTATAGTCTCAGATCAAAAAAAAATTGATTCCACAATTCTTCATATTTAACTAACAAAGGACTTAGTGAACAATTCCTATATATTCAATATCAACTACTTCGTATGCCACATCATTTAAAATTCTAATCCATTTATCCCAAGTGTTCTTATAGTCATAGTAATATTCCTGGACTTCCCTTTGATGTTCTTGCATTACTTGGGGATTTAAATAGTAATCTAGAGTATGTTTTTTAGCTTCTCCTATTAATCTTAGAGTTTCATGGAATGTATTTATATCAGTATCAATAATCTCACTACTATAACAATAGTAATGTGCATGAGTATCTATCGTCTTCATTCTTTCATAGTCTTCATTAAATTCATCTTCACTTTCCATATATACCATTGATTGTCCATGATAAACATCTTTCTTTATTTCTTCATATTGGGATAGGTCCTCAATAAAACATATATCAGTTTTTAATTTATATCTAACCACATGCTTTTTATTAAAGATTTTAGGTCTGTATTGTGATATAGTCTTAAGATTATCCATAAGGTTTATGTAGTCATTATCAGGCATAGTCTGTTTATTTTTATAAAGTAGGTCAACCATATTAGATACAGCTTTATCCATTCTATATTAATTACAAAATATATTTATAAATACAAAAAACATTATTAATTTCTTTGTATATTTATATAAAATGTCTAATTCTATATTACCAGATTTTAAAGTGGAAGAAGAACCAAAAGTCGAGTTGCAAGTGGCAGAAGTGGCAGAAGAGAAACCGCCACTGAAAGTGGAAGATGAACCAATAGAAGAAAACAATGAGAAACCACAGGAAGAAATCTTTATAAAGGAAGAAAAACCAAAAAAGAAAAGGAAACCTATGTCTGATCTTCAGAAAGAAAAACTAAAGATAGCAAGGGAAAAGTCACTGGAAAGGCGAAGGGCTTTATCAGAGGCAAAGAAAGTCCAGAAAGAAAGTGAAAAATTACTAAAGAAAGAAAAGATGGAAGCAAAAGTAGCCAAACGTTTAGAAGAAGATGCTATGATAGCAATGAAAGCAAAAATGATGAATGAAGCTAAAGCAAATTCAGGATGGTCTGAAGAAAAACTAGTAGGTCTAATGACAAAAACTATTGATAGTTATATTGAAAAGAAAAAAGCAATGAAACCCACAGCTAAAGTCCATATACCAAATAAACCAATGTATCCACAATATAGCCCAATGGCACAGCAGAATTACCAGCCACAATATATGCAACAACAGCCACAACCACATGTTCAACCACATGTTCAACCACAGCAACAGCAACATAATAATAGGAATGATCCTTATCAAAGTTTATTCGGTTTTGGTGGTCAATAATATATCTGTTATTATTATATAAGATGCCTAAAAAAGTAGGAAAAATTAAAGAGCAGAAAGAAAAGAAATCTTATAAAATATATGGTGTAAGACGAGAGGAAGAACTCAACAGATTAGAAAAAGATGATTTACCTGAACCACTAGAAAATCTATTAAAAGTGGGTGGCGGTTGTTTAATGATGGCCGCACCTCCAGGCAGTGGCAAGACGAATTTTTTAGTTAATCTTTTTTACCACGAAAACCTATTGAAAGATGTATTTAAAGGTGGAACTTATTTTGTAAGTCCAACAGCACATAATGATTTAACAGCCAAGGTTATGGTAGATAATTTTGATTTAGTCAGTGCAGAGTTTTCAGAGGAATTGATTCATGGAATACACGATATGATAATGGATGTACCAAAAGAAGATAGAGAATATAGTGTATTGGTTCTTGATGATGTTTTGGGATTATTAAAGATGAATACTTTTGTAAACAACTGGGCAAGTCGTGTTAGACACTTAAGGAATTTACTAATACTTTCTACACAGGCGTGTAAGAGTATACCCCCAACTTGCCGTAGTAATATTAGTGCCAGTTGTATCTTCTACCAACCAAGTAGTAAGCAGTTAAATGATTTAACTGAGATGCACAGTATGATGGGTGGTGAAGAGAACTTTTTAAAAGCATACCAAGAAGCTACATCTCAAAAATATGGATTTCTATGGTGTGATTTTAGAGCAATGAAGATGTATAAATGGGGTGCTAATTTAGATGCACCAGTATTATTATATAGAAGATATGATGATAATGGTAATATTATAAGAAATGTCCAAGATGATAGTAGTATAAATAATAATAATGAATCAATCAAGCCTCAAGATTGAAACCATAATATCATTTATTTTTTTACATAGGTTATTAAATAAATCTTTTATAAATTTTTCATAGATTTTAATATTCATATAATATATATATGTCAGATATTCTTTCTAGATTAGAAGCACAAGGACAAGACTTTAGTAACATAGCACAGCGTGGGCAAGAAATGGTCCAAGGATTTGATAATGATAGACTGATGGCACAAGGTCAAACTCTTGCCTACAATATGGGTAAAGCACAACTATCAACACTTATAGGTGCTGAAACAGTAGCAGGACTACAGCATGGTGTGCCAGTAGCATACAAGACTGGTAAGGCAATAGCACAGCGATTACAAGGGATGCCTACAACAAAAGAAGAAGCACTAGCAAGGGCCCAACAAGCAGGACAACAAGTAGCACAACGAGTAGAATCAACGGCACAACCTTTAGTAGATAGAATTGCTCAAGAAACTACTTCAGGAGCACCTGGGGATTTTTTAAAATATGATGAACAACGGGGCACATTAGTAAATAGGGCAACTGGTGAAGATATTGGTAATGATTACTTTGATAGTGAATTACAAACACCAAGTGGCATAAGAGCAGACCCAGCATTAAAAGCAGCAAGACTAGAAAGATTAGAAAATCCACCTGACCCAGCACCGGACCAATTTAGAACTGTAGGAGATAGACTAGAGTTTCCAGATTTGGGATCAAGGTCTTTTGAAGCACCCACAGAATCAGAATTCCGTGCAGAAAGTCTAAGATTAAAGGCTGAAACCGAAGCTCGTAGAGTAGCAGCCCAAGCATCGGATGGCTCTCGTCTTGCTCCACCCTCAACACAGTTGAATGACCCAATACCAGCAGTGGCAGAATCAGAACCAAGTATAGGTCGCAACTTTGTAGAAGGTCAAACTAATCAACCAAGTTCTTATGTAAGACCTGGAACATCACTCAGGGTAGAAGCAAAAGCACCACAAGCTGAACCACAATCTGAACCACAAGTTCAACCTGAATTAACAAGAGCACCAAGTGGTAATAGATTTGCTGATACAGGTGAACCAGCACCACCACCACCTCCAAGGGATGCACCTGGCGGACCTGAAGCCCCACGGGGTGGGGGAGGGGCAAACATAGCACACGCAGCAAGTGATAGACAAATGGCTGGAGAAATAGGACAAGACGCTTTGGCAGAAGATGCTGGGGCTTATTTTACTGGATTAAGACCAGTAGAACAATCATTTGCCGAACCGCCACCATCATTACC
>Ga0187219_1000578_pt1 | contig 17504 bp, 37 predicted proteins | sample 13SPOviralmetaG_FD_130162 | JGI IMG/M metagenome (GOLD analysis project Ga0187219, IMG submission 130162) | Marine viral communities from the oligotrophic San Pedro Time Series (SPOT) site, San Pedro Channel, CA, USA - 13 SPOT_SRF_2010-07-21... | ecosystem: Environmental > Aquatic > Marine >... | reverse complement strand
GACGAAAAAAAGTGAAAAAAAGTTTCTGGCACAACTGATTGGTAATCAGCAAGTTACGCGGATTTGCGGAAAAAAATGAAAAAAAGATTAAAAAGGCTATTTACATTTCTGTGAAAATAGGCTAGAATATATACATAATCAAGCCAGAAACTATGAAATCAACTCGCATCAAAAACATCAGTCTTATCCGCAATCTCATTTCATCCTCTTTCAAAGGCGATGTTCCACGCAAAAAAATTATTGCGCTGGCAACTAGTAATGGTCTTGAGGGAAAGGACACTTGGCCGCTTCTCAAACCAGTATCAAAGGGTAGCGAACGCGGCACATACAATGTAGACAAAATGCTCGATATCGCGAAAAATATCATTTGGAGTGGAAAACAGGTAAAGGTGATTAAAAACACTCCGCCCGTAAAAGTGTTGGCGGTGAATGTTCCAAAAACAAATGCTGAAATCGTTACAGAAAAGTTAACTAAGAATGACTCTGTAAACGAAATCAACGCCATGTTTGATCAAATTCTTGAAGAAGAATCAATCGTCGATTCTGTTTCTCAACCTAAAGGTAAATGTTATGGCTACGAGCCTATCGCACCTAACGAAGACGATATCGCTGATGAGCTTAGCCTCATGGGCGTAGAAATTGCCTAACACTTTAAACACCAATATATTATGAAAGAAATGAGTAAATGTTACAAGTTGATTAAGCACTATGGAGTGGATCATAGTGAGAGCGTGGTAGCGGTATCACATAAAATGGAAAAGCTTCACAAGGCTTTAAAGGTACTTAATGTTAAAGGATGGGAGGTCTTATCTGAAGATCAACTCGAATGGGCACACCAGCGAGAAGGCAACTACTTCGCAGTTGTTCCAGTCACTTACCTCTAATATGAAAAAAGATAGAAACATCTATAGAGTACAAAAAGGTGAAAACTATTCACTCTATACAAAGAACGGTAAAAAGCACAACCTCAACGGGCCTGCTTTAACGATAGAAAGTGATGAGTATTACTACGTCAAAGGTGAGCGCTATACTTGGTCTCAATGGACTGATTATGTTGCTCTTTATGCATCATACGAAGAAAGTCCGGACATAGAGAGAGAATGCTTTGTAAAAGCATCCAATTCTCCTGATGGGATATATGTTGAGATTAATACTAAAATCTGTAATACAGATTAAAAAGCTTTACACTGCGCAAAAAATGTGTTAGAATATATTCAGAATCAAGCTAGAACTACCATATGACTAAAGAAAAAATGATTAAAAACTACATTGAATCAGGCGAGCATGTGTTTATCGCACTTACACCGACCATTGGTGAGGTCTTCTCTGCAGAAGGTGTTATCAGGCGGTTGGACGCGAATGGATATTTTCAACTTGAATTTATGAAATCAATTAACGGTTTTCATATTAGCCAAGTTGAAAGTATTACAACGGATTAAAATTTTTCACCTAATGATGGTGCGTCAAGTGAGTATAAACACGGTTAAGCGAATAGAATAAGACGTTAAATAATGAACTATCGTGGGAGTAAGGGTGCCCTCAGAGAAAGACCCTAATCTTTAAGGAACTATAGTATAATATAGAAACAAAATATGGCCCGGTCATCTAACTGGGAAAGACCTTCTTGGTAGCAAAGCTACCGCTCGGCGACGGCTGAGCAAGAGAGGGAATGCAGGTTCAATACCTGCTCGGGCCTGCTCCTAGCAATTAACGAGGCGTCAAAATCTTCACGCCTACAACCCGAAAGGGAGAGGCTAGGTGGGAGTATAAAAAATCATAATATCGCAACAAACAATGTATAACACAGAAACTGTAGAGCAATTAAACGATCAGGAAATCATCATAGCTCTTGAAGAAACGTCAGAATCTTTAGAAAATTTAGAGCTTGAGTTGATTAAACGCAATACTTTAAATGATAACAAAAGCGCTCGTAGAATGAATCAGGGGCATTATGTTAAAGACGCTTTTTTCTTTTTACAAGATTTACATGGGTCGCTAATTACCCACGAAGTAAGTGATTTTTCTGAAAACGATGTAAAATACGCACGACTTTTACTATCAGAACTTGATGATATCCGTCCTTCCCTTGAAAAATTAGTGTAAAAAAAGCTTTACACTGCGCAAAAAATGTGTTAGAATATATTCAGAATCAAGCTAGAACTACCATATGACCAAAGATATTGAAGAGCACCAAAAACTTATACAGCAAAAAATTGAAATTGCACAAAAAGTTTACGCGATTGTAAATTACAATCTTCCTCCTGAAGACGATGCTGGAACTATCCAAAACGTATTAAACCTTGTTGATGATCTCAGCGATTACGCAAAACACTTAACAGAGATCGAAGCAAATATTGATCAGCGAATACTTTCTTTATAAAAAAATATGAAAACCAAAAACAGTAAAAGCGTGCGATATCGTGTATACGATAAACATGGCAGATACCATCATTCTTATGTCGAATATGTGCACGCTAAAGCGTGTGCTAAACATATCGGCGGGAAAGTTGCTGATATTGAAAATGACAAGTTTAACCCTAGTAAAGATAAATGAAATTTTGTGGATGTGGTAGTCCTATCGAAAAGGGCAGGCAGCTGCTTAACTTAAAGCTTTGTAAGTCCTGTGCCTTTTCATTACCAGACGAGCTACCAGTAAAAGGAAGAATGGTGTATAGCCATAAAACTGGCGGAGAAATTGAAATTATGAGCACCGAATCATTTGAAGCAAACCGAAAATATTTTGTTCCAAACGGCCCTAGAAGCTCTGTTAAAAATTTCATGAGAGGATAACTAAACATTAAGTATGAACGAAATTAAACCAACCTTCACCTTAGCTTACACTGGATCCACTCAGTATTGGACGCACGGCGACCATTCTGGAATGATCACCTTTCCGCAGGACGAGAAAGGTCCAATAGAAATTGAATGGGATGGTGATTGTCCCGAAAACTGGGAGGATATTGAAGAATGCGTTGAGCGTGAAGCAAGGTGGATTTAAACCTAAATTATATTATGGAAGAATCAATTTTAGATTTAGAAAAAAAATGGATGTCTGCGTACGAGAAATACAGACGCGCGAAAGATGATTCTGATCAATCTACCATGGAAAAATGGTATAAACAATTGACAGAAGTTGAAGCAAAGCTTCATAAACTAATGTACTCAGATAAACCTTAAACTCAATTATATTATGAATATTGCTGGAAACTTATATTTCCCAAAAATGGAACAAATCGTTGCTAATAACGAAAAGGTTTTTGTTACACTCAAATCTTTTTATGATGGAACTGAGCGATGGACCTTATGGTCTCAAGAGGAAAAACCTAAAGAGCTTTCTTTTATGCAAAAAAAGAAAAAGCGTAAAAGCGATCCAGAAGGGATTATGGTGTACCTTTTAGAAAAAGCTCAATTTTCTATGTAAAAAATGCGTTATACGCAAAAATTATATGTACAAAGTCTGTATTTTGTGTTAGAATAGTACTACAATCAAGCAAGACAGTATGCAGAAAACTAAAAAAACCGAAGATGAATCTATCACCCTATCCAAACAATTTAGAATCTTTTCTCAATTGGTTGCGCTTTTAGAAGAAGGCAGCAAAGAATATAGTGTGGATGAGCTCAGATTAGACCTCAACAAACTCGACGAAAAGCTTGAAAAGCTTGGATAACAACAAAAAAGTAGAAAAAATATATTATGGGATTCTTTAAAGAAATTGCAGGCCTCGAAGAAATTGAACAATTCGAAATCGAAAAAGTTGGTATTAAAGACGTAAATAACAGAGCGATTCCTGGTGTTTTCTCGGTTCAACGTACTGACACCGCACAACACTTAGGGGTTGTTAAGAAAAATTATCGTCCTATTCAAATGTCTGAAATGCTTGACATTATTGATACTGCATCAAAATCAGTAGGAAACATTTCACACACTGGCTGGGCATCATCTCGCAATGGAAGCCGTATTGTTATTAAATCAAGGCTCGATGATGAAATCAATGTGGACGGAGACGTTGTTATTCCTCACTTCTATTCTGTCATTGATAACAGTGGAATGGGCAGTAACAAAACTCTCCCTTCTACTCAGCGAATTGCTTGTGATAATGCTTTGCACCTCGTTAACGTTCATGGAAATATGTACAATGCAACACACAATAGCACTTTTGATGAAAAGGTTTCCTCGTTGATTAACAAAATTACAGCGAATGTTGACATCACTAAAAACTTTACCAAGACTGTAGAGAAATTGAAGAATCAGAAATTTACATTTGATCAAATGGTCGAATTGGCTCAAATGCTTATTCCTCTTAAAAATGATGAGACTCAAAATCGTGCTAAAAAACGCGACAAACTTATCGGATTGTTTTCTACTGGAATGGGTAACGTCGCAGAAAGTAGATGGGACGCCCTTAACGCAGTGACCGAATACGAAACACACTCAGGCAAGCAATCACCTGAAAAGTTTTTGCGCTCTTTCGGTAAAAACACATTGTCACATAGAGCACACGCGCACCTTGCAGAATTCGCATGAAAGTAAAAGAAAAAATAAAAGACATTGTTACAACGGCTTTATACTATACTCTACTCGCCTGGTTCGCAGTAACAGTGGCAGTATTAGTGGCAGGATTTGCTTGGGCTATATATACTTACACAAAATGAAAAATAAACCATATCCACCTCGTAGAACACAAGAAGTTCAAGACGAAATTGACAAAAAGATTGCACAGTTCAAAAATAACTCAGCCGAATTTGCCAAACGGGAACCATTCCCGTTTGCTGGAGGGCCATCTTGGGCCTCACCGGCGCCTAGGATTGTTAAATAAAACTAATGAGAGTTCTCTGTAGAAGCCAGCACCTGCATCACCATAAAGCAATAGTCGCTTTTACTTATGGTTTAGAAAAATCTAGTAAAGTAGAGATTGATTATTTCGATCACGACAATTTGCCCACGGGAAAATACGATTTTGCTATTTGTTGGGGTGCGAGAGCTATGAAGGAATTGAAAGCGTACACTAAAACTAAAAATTGTTTAGTGTTTGAAAACGCGTATTTAAATAATGTTCAGTCTCCACAAAAAGAGTGGGTATCTTTAGGCTGGAACGGTCTTAACGGTAGAGCAGATTTTTGTAACAAAAATTCTCCAGATGATCGTTGGAAAAAACATTTTAATGATGGTAGATTAAAGGAGTATACCGACGGTGATTATATTCTTATTCCTCTTCAGATTCAAGGAGATCAATCACTCAAATATATCGATTGGGGTGTCAATTATCAGACCATGTGTGAATCAATTAGAAAACACACAGATCTACCAATTGTAATTAGAGACCATCCAACAAGGCCAAACACACAACCAAAAATAGAAGGAGTAAAGAATGTTAAATATGATGATTTCAAGTTACCTATTCAAACTGCAATTAGTGGAGCAAAATGCGTTGTTACCATTAATAGTAATGCTGGTGTTGATGCTGCCTTGGCTGGAAAGCCAGTTATTTCTCTGGATCAAGGTTCTATGGTCTGGAATATATCAGTGCACGACTTTAAAAGTATAAATAGCCCTAAGTTTATCGATAGAACACAATGGTGTAACGATATTGCTTATGCACAATGGCATCCAAGTGAGTTAGAAAGTGGAAAAGCCTGGGATCATTTAAAAAGTAAGCTTAAACTTTAGTATTTACAAACCACAAAAAATACAGTATAATATCATCATGAACACAGAAAAGGTAGTAATCGACACTCTCGGTAATAACAAATTCGTAATACAAGATTATAAATACAATGACGAATCTGTTATATCGGCAAAGGCCGCATATCAACACTATTTGAACTGTGACCACAAGTTACTACCAATTCACTTTACTAAAAACGCACTCGATGAAATCCAAAACGCAATTGAAGATGAGCTCGTTAGACAAGAGGAATCTAGCGCGGCATCCTATGCCTCGACCAACGCTAAAATTTTCCGATAAGAAAAAATTACGATCTAAAAATGCGTGCCGTTCTAAAAAGAATCCAATATGAGGTTATTTTTGCCATACTAGTTGTCATAGGCATTCCAATATTTTTATTCATGACTTATTGGAATGTGACAATTGATATATTTAAAAAGGCACCTTCTGAACTTGAAAAAATCGTACGAAGTTATGTCTACGGAGATTAAAATATTAAAGTCTGAATATCCATTAGAGTGGAATGGTTTTGAGGTCCGTGAACTTCCTGTAGAAGATATTTGGCAGTCCGTCCCTGTTGCTGAAAATATTGCTGGTAAACCATTTTATTCTAGAGTAAAGGCTGATATCAAAACAAACGGAATGCATTTTCCAATTATGTGTGTTCATACAAATTATAGGACTCTTGAAGAAGCAAAGGAAAGGTGGAGTAAAAAAATAAATGAATTACCTTTTTGGCACAACACTTTGGGTAAACATAAAAAAATGGTTTGGAGTGTGTGGGGTGGATCTAACCGTCTTGCCATAGCAAAAGATCTAGGTTATAGTCATATTGACGCAGCAGTCCTTCCGTCAATTGGTAAGGCTATTAGTATGCAAAAATGGATGAGGAAACCCTTTGAAGATACTTATTATAAATAGAATATTATGAGCGAACTATTTGATTTTGGATTTACAGCTGTTGACGAAACTGAACTTAATTCTTACCAGAAAGCAGAAGCAAAGGTAGAAGAAACAGAAGCAGTAGCTGAAGCAACACAGAAAAAGATCGATGATCTTTATAATGCTATACAGCCTCTTTTAAACAACCTTAAAGCGAACCCAGAAAAGGAGTATATCCTATGGCCTAATCGCTTAAAAAAGGTTGAAGAATTTGAAGAATTTCTTTACGACATTTATAAGTCGTAAAGCATTGAATAAAAAAAAAATAAATATATATTATATGAAAAATAAAAAAACACTAAGTATCACCGCGCTTGTTATTGGTCTATTCGCCATTAGCATGCCTGCGGCGCAATCAGAAGAGACTCCTGAAATCGTTATTTGTGAGGCTACAAAATGTAGTAAAAGCGTCATTTGCGACCTTGCTAATGGATTTGACCTGTTTCTTACTCAGCCAATCGGACTAGTTTCTGAAGTTGGTTTTTTCGAAGAAAGGATCGATGGAGGTCTATTTACACATTCTGATGCTCTTTTTGTTAAAGCAAAAGGTACAGTCGGAACTGTGTATGGTAAGAATTTGGTAACATCTTTGGAGTTTGCAGATGGAAAAGAGGATTCATTCTTCGGAGGATTTGTTGGTCTTGAAGACGATAACAAATATGTAGGAGCAAGGCTTGGAACTAATTATGCTGATGGAGACCTCAGTGGCGACACTGATTTGGAACTTAATTTTGGCGTTGCATGGTTGCCACTACCATTGCTTAAAGGAGTTTATACAGGCGTTGATTTTGCTCTTGTTTCAGGAGGAGGCTACGATGTTTCGTTAAATCTTACTCGTGATGTTGGAACGTTCTTTAATGTCGATGTTGCTGCTTTTGGAGAAGTAGGAAAAACGTGGGGATATACAGACAATTACGAATATGTCCTTGGGGCTCTTCGAGGGTCATATAATCTTTATGGTGGAACCCTGTATGGTCAAGTTAGTACCGTAGACAACGAAGTTCAAACTGATGGATTCGAAAGTGTATTCCAAGTTGGTTATACATTGTCGTTTTAATTAGAAAATAGCATAAATCTATTGAAACCTCTACCTTTTTGGTAGAGGTTTTTTTGTTTTTACATAACTCACTTGTAATCAACAGCTTATCTTGAAAACTTGCACGGACAGTTATAACTTGCTGATTACAAGTGAGTTATTCATAAAGTACTGGTACTCAATAAGTTATGATGATTTTGGCCGTAAAAGCTAAAAACTAGCAAAAAAGGTGAAAAAAAGTTTCTGGCACAACTGATTGGTAATCAACAAGTTATGAAAAACCGCAAAAAAAGATTAAAAAAGCTATTTACATATCTATGAAAATAGGTTAGAATATATTCAGAATCAAGCTAGAACTACTATATGACTACCACAACTACAGAAAAATTCACCCAGGTTTTCACTCAAATCCACGAAAATTATGGTGCCCATGATTGGGATGGTAATGGCGAATGCCCTAATTATTGGAAAGCTAAAGGAGGCACAACGTACATCCTCGCGGAAGATGTTGATGTTTCCGCCTTTATCAAAGCTATTGAAAGCGAAGACGACTATTTCACGGAAAAAGTTAGACACCAGGAGGTTGTTGAAGACCCATACGAAAATGTTGAGTCTTGGGATCCACCAACATGGGTTACGGGTGCAAAAGATGGTTTCTTCCTTGATATCACACAAACAGCTGAAAACAGCTCTTTACACCCAAAAATTGCTGTGAAAAAAACTGTCACATGTCTTAGTTTTGAGGGTTATTTTAACCATCTTGACACAGTGTACACTACTGTTGATGGCGAAATGCTTTCGTCGTCTAAAATCGAAGCTTGGCTTAAAGCAAATCCTTCTCGTTAATCAACCTAAACCGTAAAAAGTGTGTTTTTAGTGAAAAAAAAGCTTTACACAACGCATTTTTTATGTTAGAATATATTCAGAATCAAAAAGCAAACTATATTATGAAAAAAGTAACACAATTCGATAAGTCGTCAGTAAAAGAAATTAGGGTAGCTATGGACGCAGCCCTTGCGAAAGTAGAAAAGCAGTATGGAATTAAGATTTCTGCAGGAAACGCCAGGTTCTCAGACGATGAGGTTACCTTCCAGGTTAAAGCTAACGTCGTTGATACTGGCGGAAGCGTAAAGACGAAGGAGGCTAAAGCATGGGAAACGATTAAAGGAGCTCTTGGCCTAGATAGCTTATCGGTGGGAGATAAAGTTAAGGTTCAAGACAAGTTTTTCGTATTGAAAGGCTATAATAGCAGAGCTAGAAAATCGCCTATTAACATCGAAGATTCTAAAGGTAGAGCATACAAAATTTCTATTGAAACCTTGGTAAAATACAATATGTAAACGATGAGAGAAACAGACCAAATTGCATACAGCGAAGTTACAAAATTCATTCACGATAGGATTAAACTATATTCGGAACTTAATAATAAGAATTACGAATTATCAATGTACGACGTTTTTGACGAAATTGCAGCTGACCTTGAGCATCATTGGGAAGACAAAAACGATTCTTCTCAACAACCAAAAATAGTAAATCGGATCATATCAAAAATGTTTGGTCCACAATATAAATAAAAAATATTATGAGATTAGTGATTTTAAGCGGAGTACTAAGTGTTGTTTCGTTAACAATGTTTCTTAAAAGAGAAACTAAAATAATCGAGGTAGAGGTACCAAAAATTGTTAAGGTGCCTGAGGTTCTTGAAGTAGTTAGGACTGAGATTATTATAAAATACGTAGACAGACCGGTTATTATTCGTACAGAGCCTATAGTTGTTAAACCAAATGTAAATTGGAATAATAAAATGCTCCGCGGAGTGAAATTTTTTGAAGGTTATAGTGGTGAAGCATATAAGTGTTCTGGAGGAGTTATGACAATTGGATATGGTTGTACAGATAAATCTGTCGTTGAAAATGGGAAGATTAGCGAAAATGAAGCTGAAAGTCTTTTGCGTAAACACTTAAAAGAAGTTAGAAAAAGGGTAGAAGAAGCTGTCACTGTTAATCTTACTGACTATCAATTAAATGCTTTAACTTCGTTTGCCTTTAATTGTGGAATGAGCAACCTCAAGCGCTTGGTTGAAGGTGAAGGCCGCCTTAATGAGGGAAATTTCAAAAGTGTTGAAGAAAATTTGCCTAAATATCGTATGGCTGGAGGTAAAGTTCGTAAAGGTTTGGAGAAACGCAGAAAGTGGGAGTTATCTCTATGGAAAGGAAACCCAGACATTTAAATATATAAATAAGATTGATTATGAAATTTAAAGGAAAAGACAATGTCGTTAAAGAGGTCCAAGCTAAACTTGGTCTTAAGGCGGACGGAATCGATGGACCAAATACGTGGAAAATGATTTGGGAAAATTTGGTGCACGACGGAAAGGGAGCTCCAGAAAAACCTGAGCCACCCGTTGTTGATCTTAAAGATGATTACCCTGAAGTATATAAAGCAAGCCCAAACCAATCTGGAACTATAAAACCAAAGTTTGTGGTTTTACACCACAGCAGCGGAAGCCATGATGGTACAAGATCTTGGATTTTAAATAAAGCTTCACAAGTCAGTTATCACTATCTAATTGCAGCCGATGGTTCTAGGACGCAATTTGTCTACGACACTAAAAAAGCATGGCATGCTGGACGATCAAAATGGAATGGGATTAGTGGTCTTAATAGTCATAGTGTAGGAATTTCTTTCTATGGAAATACTCATTCTAGGACACCTAGCGCGGCCGAGATTGACTCTGCTGCTAAAAAGTGCGTATACCTTATGGATAAATTTGGAATAGGTCTAGATGGCATTATAACACACAAAATGGTGGCACCAGGAAGAAAGGACGACCCATCTGAAGAAACTTACAATCTTGTGATTGCTAGAATCAAAGAACTTACATAAAACGATTCATAATACTAGTAATAAAAAGGAGCCACTCTAAAAAGGGTGGCTCCTTGTTTTTTTTTTATGTTTAAAGCTTATTGGTTAATAAGCATCTCTCTAAATGCATAGTCAGAGTGAAATACTTGACCTCGACCTTTTAAAGTTCCTTCTTGGAACTGGTATGTTTGACCTTCAATCAGACGAATCTGACTTGGATCGTACAGTGCCGAATTGTTTAATGTATCTCTGTTTTCTGACCAAGAGTCGCTTGATCCGCAACTTACTAGCAGCATCTGAAGAGGAAGCAGCAATAGAATCAATTTCATCTTCTATATTATCTATATGAGTTTCACGCTTCCATTGTATGTGAGCAGCATACGCGTTTAACGCAGCTGTAGCAGCAGATAGTATGGCTTTTCCCCACATGCAACAATAGTGCTTTAATTATTTGTTTTTGTCCTTAGCCTTACCAATGTTAAGAGCAAGAAGGTCAATAACACCGTAAACTTTAGCCATCAATGTTCCCTTTTTAGGTGTAGGCGTAAGAGCTGCGATAGAAGAAGCGAGCGCGATTGCAGCTGCTGCGACTCCGAACCATGGTTGGTCTTGTACGAATTGAAGTATTAGTTCCATATCTTTATTTTCTGTTTATTGGATAGTTGACATAACCGTCCTTAATTCTATTTATACTTTAATTTTTTTTAACGTAATACTATTTTAAAGCAACATATTTTATAAATAGCCAATATACAAGCCTATGGCTACCTTTATACCACAACCATCTGACGATGAAGATCGTCTAAAACTATCACTCGAACAAGCTAAAGATTTCGCTAATAGATTTTGTCAGCCTGAAGACAATGATTTAGTAGAAGACTTCGATGAGTCGGCTCGCGAGGCTGCGTGGCGTTTACTTCAGGCACTAGAAGAGGTACAACACCAACAATGCGATGAAAATGTTTGCGAAAAGTGTAAAGAAATAGAAGAGGAAGAATCGATAGAAGAAATAGAAGAGGAAGAATCGATAGAACAAGTCAACGAAGATAATGGAGAGCCAAAAAAAGAAGTTAAGGGAGCTGAAACGACTGAAACTTCAACTATGGATAAACTAGGAGAGATTGCTGAAAAGAATAAAGACATCCTTGACAAAGCAGCTAAAACTACTGCAGCAGCAGCAGCCGCAGGAGCCACTACTCAAACAGCAAGCGCAGCAACTGGGTTAAGCGCGTTTGTCAGCGAAACTGTTCAAAAAGTTGGCACGATTGGAGTGGCTGGCACAATGTCAATTGGTAGTGGTGCTTATTTTCAAGCAAAAACTAGTAAAGAAAAAGGAACTGAAATTGCTGTTGTTGCCGAGCAAGAGCATCAAATATTTTCTAGTTTAAACGACTTTACTGAATCAACCATTGGATTTCAACCGTTCGCTTCTGTAACAGACACTATTGTTGAATACGCTGAAGAAGGATATGGTGACGTTATAGGAACTTCTGAAGAAGGATACGAAGGTGATGGTGGTGAAGGTGATGGTGGTGAAGGTGATGGTGGTGAAGGTGATGGTGAAGGTGGCGATGGTGAAGGTGAAGGTGGCGATGGTGAAGGTGAAGGTGGCGATGGTGAAGAAAAACCAGAAGAAAATTCTGAAGAAGGCAATAACGAAGAAGCTACTAAACAAGAGGAGGAAACTGAAGAAACCGAAGAGGAAACTGAAGAAACCGAAGAGGAAACCGAAGAGGAAACTGAAGAGAAAGTAGACGAAGAGGAAACTGAAGAGAAAGTAGACGAAGAGGAAACTGAAGAAACCGAAGAGGAGAAGGCTGAAGAGGAAGAGGAATCTGAAGAGGAGCAAGAGGAGGAGGAATCTGAAGAGGAGCAAGAGGAGGAGGAATCTGAAGAGGAAGAGGAAGAGCAAGAGGAGGAGGAATCTGAAGAAAAAGGGGAGCCTGAAGAACAGTCTGAAGAGGGCGAAGAGAAAAAAACAGATATTGAGAATTCAGAAGAGACATTTGAACTAGAAGAAGATGATCAAGTCACTCAAGTCCCTGATGTGATTAAACTCCCTAACATGATAAGAAAATAGTTACTATGGAAGACTTATTTGATAAAATACTTGCTCCATATATGGGGTCAATGCCCGAGTTTATTATTTCAATACTGGGTTTACTAGGAACGCTTTCCTACATTGTTCCGGCTGAAAGTAAACTTGGCAGAATACTTGGTAAACTCACAGGAAATCTAACTAAACTTAAAAACTTTATACTGAAAAAGAAGAAATGAAGCGCACACTCATAACTTTACTTTCAATTATTTCCGTAGCTAAATCTGCTGTTATAATCTCTACAGGAGGTGTAATACGTAAAATAGACCCAACAGGGAACCCTACTATTAACCCTGTAATTAATCCTGTAAGACCTACCTCGATTAGTAGTGAGAAAGTCGTAGAGACATCTGAAAGCGAAGATAAAAAAGAAGATTCAATTATTACTTGGGATGCAGAAGAAGAGGATATTTATGATATTTATGATGCTCCAAATTGGGATTTTTCAGAATCAGACTTAAAAGAGTTAGATCGAGATTCTGCTATCGCTAGCATACTAACCATAACAGACGCAAAAATACTTGAGGATAGCCCTTCCTATTCAAACATTGAAATCGGAAATGGATTTTCAGTTACGTTAAAATCTACAAATTTTACTTTTAAAAATAATAATGGTTTTACTGGAGTGAAGGATGATGATGGTGTTTACTCTACTTTGAATATAACTGAAGGATCGAGTATGGACGCTATGTTCTCTGCGATTGGACTGCAAATAAATGTAGATTCAACTAGTAGCTTGACACTACGAGGAGGTGGGGACTCAATCAATAGCCAAACAGAAAGATCTATCGTCAATTTGTCTCCAAATGCCAAACTCACTTTAAGTTCATTAAATCAGTTTGCGACACAAGGTGATGATATTTACTTGAATGGTGTATCATTCTCTAAAAATCCTGCTATTTTGAAGTTTAATGGCACCACAGGTACTGCCATTCCGGAAAGCAACTCTGTTCTATTGGCTAGTATTTTGCTTTTTCTTATTTTGAGCACCAAAAAACGCGCGTAAATATCCGTCAAAAGCAAACACCACACCATTGTTTGCTTTTTTTTATTTACAAACAGGCGAAACTTGGTATAATAATATCATGCTAACAAAGAAGAACAAAAAGTTTCTTAAGTCTGGAATGGTTGCTTCACCTGATTTTAAATTCACTGGTGATGAACCATCTTGGCATAATTGCCCTGAAGAAAAGTATCATGATAAACTTGGAAAATGTTTAAACTTCTATAATTACTATCTTGATCGGGATGACTATATCCCGATTATTCAAGAATACATGAAAAATAATTCTTATTCAGATACTGATATTGCATGTATTCCTCACGTTCCAAAAAGTAGTTTTATATTTAACATCACGGGAAAGCTTTGCCGCTGTTATAATATGGGAATGCCTGAATTTAGCACTAACCGAGAGTGTGTTAAAAACAACATCGGATTTATTTTGTCTGATGCTAAATCTGAAATGAGTATTAAAAAACCAACCGTTAAAAAGAATTCAGGTCAAAAAAAACCTAACGTGCACTCAATCATGACTAAAAAGGTTCAAGCTAGTGTACTTTTTGAACTAGAAGAAACATTAGACGACTGGACAGATCCTAAAGCTAAAATAAAAAAGATACCTATTGCTTCTATTCTAAGAGGTGAAAATATTCCTGTTTCGTTTATTGGTCCTATTGTAAATTGGTTGGAAAGACACAAAAGCGATTTTACTGATGCGTACGAAAATAAGTGTTCTCAAATGGTTGAAGGTTTTTCGTACCTTTCTAGACCTCAACTTAGAAATCGTATTAAAGCAATTGACGATATGTTAAATGAAATTGTGCTTTATAAATCCTCTAAAAAGGCTGCGCGTAAACCACGTGTAAAAAAAGCAAAGACCGCCGATAAACAAGTTGCAAGATTAAATTATTTGAATGAATCAGAAGAGTATTGTATGCAATCATGCGATCCTACGCGCATTGTTGGTGCACAAACACTGTTTATATTTAATACAAAATACCGAAGAGCAACAATATTTAAAGCAACCAGCCGCGATGGTTTTACTGTACAAGGTAGTACGCTAAAAGGCTTTGACGAGTCCCAATCATATTCTCTCACACTAAGGAAACCAAAAGAATTTCTACCAATTCTTGCTGCCAAAACTGAACGGCAAGTAACAAAAGAACTCTCCAACTTGAAGACAAAACGCAAGCCGGCAAATGGCAGAATCAACAAAGATACAATACTTATTAGAACACTATGAGCAACGACAGCAAAGACAAAATCATAATTAAACCAGCTATAACTAAAGAACAGTTACGTTTTGAAGTTGAAAAACTTGTGTATGGAGATGGAATGACATACACTGAAGCAATCATCGAAATTTGCGAGCAAAAGGAAATTGATCCAGAGGATATGGCCAAGCTCGTAAAGGGCCCATTGAAAAGTAAGCTTCAAGTCGAAGCTATGGATAGAAACATTATTAAGAGAACAACATCAACACTATATTAAACCATGAAAAAAATCGGAGAACACGAAGTAAAAAAGCGTATTAAAAGAAAAGGAATTCACGCTAAATCAAAAACATCCACAAATAAAGGATCGACAAATTACAAAAAACCTTACAAAGGACAAGGTAAATAAGTAAGTAGCTGTGATTTTTGAATAATACTATGAACGAAATTGAAGTAATTAGAAGTGCAGATGAGCATTGGTACGAAACGCGCTGGAATAGTGTTGTTGAATATAAAGGTGAGAAATATGTCATCTGCGTAGAGGAAACACCTAAATGGGGTAATCGATCTTTGCATCACTATGACACTTCTCAAAGATATGATATTGGAGATGAGGTTGAATGCGATGAAATTTATGCGAATATAATTGAGACAATTGAAACTGAGGTCGGCTTAAGTCAAGGCGAATTTTGTGAAGGAGTCTGTTTCGGTGGAGATCCGGATCCAGGATCCACACCTCCATTCTATATTCCAGAGTTTTCCAAAAAATCTAAATAATGAGTGGATATACAGCGTATCAAATTTACCAATCGCTAAAGCTACATTTCACTACTGATTACGATGCTGTAAAATACAATTTTAAAACCGCTGTAAAACAAGCAACATTCGAGAAACGTAGGGATCGTTACTTTTTTGAAAAACTATCTCGTCGTTTTAATAGAGAACAGCTAATTGAATATTTTACTGCTAATATAATTGAAAATCAAAATGTCTGGATTGGTGATATGTGCGATAATGTATATAGCGCTTATACTGCGCGATATGATAAATTGACGTACATGTTTGAACAAGATATGAAAACACTTTCTAACAAAGGTTACACTTTTAATGAAATATGTTCAGCTACACCAGACTTCTCTCAGAGTCCTGTATTAGAGGCCCTCAGAGGCGGCCAGATTAGCATTGAGAGTGTCGTCTTATTGGATATACTCGTCAATTTTTTAAAGAGCCTGGAGAGCATTCTAAGTGATCCTTTAGGTATAAATAAAGATCTGATTGACTTGCTCACAAGCTATAAGTCAATCATGCTGCAAAAGCCATTGCCAAAAAATAAAATTAAGGATAAAGCACTTTTAGTATTTACAACTTAGTCAATTTATGGTAATATAGCTTCTGTCAGAGAAAAACAAAATATACACTGCAAATACAAAAACAAAATAAAATACTATGTCATTCGAACAACTAAAACAAAACCGTGAAAGCGAGATTTCTAAACTCGTTTCTGCCGCTGATACAAACACCGAAAAAAAGTCATATGGCGATGATCGGTTGTGGAAGCCAACTGTCGACAAAGCGGGAAACGGTTATGCCGTTCTTCGTTTCTTACCAGCTGGTAGTGGCGAAGATCTTCCATGGGTACGATACTGGGATCACGGCTTTAAAGGACCAACTGGCCGTTGGTATATTGAAAGGTCTTTGACTTCAATTAGTCAACAAGATCCAGTTTCTGAATTAAACTCACAGCTTTGGAATACAGGCCGTGATGAAGATAAGGAACTTGCTAGATTGCGTAAGCGTCGTCTACATCACGTTTCAAACGTGCTTGTCGTTTCTGATTCTGCTAATCCGCAAAATGAAGGAAAGGTTTTTCTTTATGAGTATGGTAAGAAAATCATGGATAAAATTATGGATGTTATGCAACCACAATTTGAAGATGAAAAACCAGTCAACCCATTTGATTTTTGGTCAGGTGCTAACTTCAAATTGAAAATTCGACAGGTAGAAGGTTATCGTAATTATGATAAATCTGAATTTGATACCCCTACTCCTCTCTTTGATGGTGATGAAGGTCAACTCGAAGAAGTATACAACAAAGTTTATAAGCTCAGTGAATTCACTGATCCCGAAAACTACAAATCATATTCGGATCTTAAGCGCAAGTTGTTTGAAGTTTTAGGCGAAGCTGAAGTTGCTTCTACAATCTCAACAGAGCAACAGGTAGAGCTTAACACTGTAAAGGAAGCTCCTGATATGAATTCAGTTTCTAACGAAGACACTGCTGATTCTACTTCAGAAGGTGACTCAGAAGACACTCTCAGCTACTTTGCTAAATTGGCATCTAGCTAAACCATATAATATAATGAAAAATAAACTAATTACACTAATCGTTGCATCTCTCACGCTGGGAGTTTGTTCAGCTGACCATCACAGCAAAGATGGAAAACATAAAGCTAAACCTGCAAAGGTGGATGGTAAGCGCAAGCTCCCTCCCCATATGGCTAAGTTCGATAAGAATAAAGATGGTAAACTTTGTGATGCAGAGAAAGCAACAGCCAAAGCGGCTTGGGTCAAGCGATTCGATAAGGATGGCAATGGCAAAGTTGAAGGTAAGGAGCTAGCTGCGGCTAAAAAAGCTATGGCAGAGCGTCGTAAGAATGCTCAAAAAAATAAAGGCAAAGGTAAG
>Ga0187219_1000575_pt1 | contig 17576 bp, 34 predicted proteins | sample 13SPOviralmetaG_FD_130162 | JGI IMG/M metagenome (GOLD analysis project Ga0187219, IMG submission 130162) | Marine viral communities from the oligotrophic San Pedro Time Series (SPOT) site, San Pedro Channel, CA, USA - 13 SPOT_SRF_2010-07-21... | ecosystem: Environmental > Aquatic > Marine >... | reverse complement strand
GCTTTGGACTATACTGTGTTGTTGGAGTCCACCCTTTCTTTAAACTATCTCTCCAATTTGCAACTCTAATTTCTACCTTATCAATAGCTTTAGGTTTTTTAGGATCGTTACCGTATCCAGCGGCGTTCATTTCATTTAGAGTTTGAATGTATTTCATTACACAGATTATTTAAATTATATATTGTCAATTAAAACATGTTGTCAAAATCCCAATTAGGTTGTATTGCTCCAGCCTTTGGTATATCTGGTGGATCTACATATACTGGCTTTTTATAAGGTTTTGGTTGTGGTTGTTTAGAAGCTCTTAACATCTCTGGTCTATTTTCACGTACCCATTGAATATACCAAGGAGCCATACGTTTAACTGTTTCTACATCAACTCCTTTATACTTACCTGATCTAAATTTCATATTGTTCTATTATAGTCATCTTCTATTCTAATAATGTCATCTTCTCCAAAATAGGTACCGGTTTGTACCTCTATAAATTCTACCGGTTCATCTGTTTCATTCCAGGCTCTATGCCTAGAACCTAATGAAATTCTAATTGATTGACCTGCTCCTCTAAATAGTTTATCATCTTCTAATATAATTGTTAGCATTCCTTTGGTAACCGTCCAAACTTCTGCTCTCTTTTCATGATATTGATAAGATAATCTTTGACCAGGATTTACTGTTATCTTTTTTACTTTGCAATCAGTCCAATCATAAAGTACTTCATATTTACCCCAAGGCCTTTCTTCTGTTTTTCTCATGTCTAATTAATTTTTACTGGCCATTTATACTTATACCCCTTTTCCATTCTATCAAGATGTTTTTGTTGTCCTTCTTCACCACGAACTTTCATGTCTCTTCTGAATAGTCCGTTAGGTAATTCTAAAAATTTACCTGCTTGTAATTTACCTTGGCTATAAAATTTTTCGTAACGGTATAAGTATTCTGTTCGTATTCCTTTTGCTCTCATTTCTACATCAGTATCCATTTTATGTTTAAGATAACATTCACCAGGAATTTCTATATTATCATAGTGATCAAACCATCCGCCTTGTTGATATGATATATCACAAAGTAAATTTTCCTCGAATCCTATTTTAATAATATGATCTAATATGGATTTAATTTTTTCAGGTTCGTATGGCCCGGTTAGAAAAAGATCAGCATCAAATGTTATCCAATCCTCTAATATCCCACCATGTACAAATAATTCAAATTCATCTATGAATTCTATCTCATCATTAATGCGAGCTACTATTAATTGAAATATTGGATTTTTTATACCGCCTATTCCATACCATTCATCGCCTTTGTATGGACCTAGTCTTATTTCACCCATCCAACATTCGGTTAGTGCATCATCTACTTTCATATTGCATGCTCGTTAAACCAATTAAAACCATGTTCTTTTTCTATAAGATATTCAGAAAGTGATAAGGTAGTTTTCCATTTAGGAAATGCCTTTCTAAATTTTGATGAATTTATTGCGTATGCGCGGTCATGACCTAATCTATCAGCCACATATTTAAATTTAATGTCTTTATCTAATACTTTACCTATTGCTTTTACAATATCAATGTTTTCCCATCTATCTCCTGAACCAATATTCCATACTCCTTTATGATCTGATTCCATTAAAAGTAAAATAGCTTTAACATTATCTTCAACATGAATCCATTCTCTTATCTGCTTACCATCGCCGTACACAGGTATTTCTTTATTTGCTTTAATAGATTTTTGTATAGTAGGCAAAAACTTTTCTTCATATTGGTCTATTCCAAAATTATTACAAGTTCTTGTGATTATGTATGGAAAATCAAAGGTTCTACCTGCGGCCTCTACTAATAAATCAGACGCAGCCTTTGACGCAGAATAATATGATGAGCCTTTTAATGTCATATCTTCTCTGGCAATAGCACCTCCACCATAATCATCCATATCCCCATAAACCTCATCAGTGGAAATATGAATAAACTTTTTTAGATTTTTATTTTGCCTAGCAACCTCGATTAGATTAAATGTACCTTGTATGTTACTATGTATAAAAGGATTTCCGTTTTCTATAGAATTATCAACATGACTCTCTGCCGCAAAATGTACCAAGTAATCATATTCACCTAAATCTTCTGATGTAATTTCGCAAATGTCTTTATTAATCCACGGAGTTTCCAAAATAACATTTTTGCGATTTGCGGCATAACTTAAATTATCTACAATAACCACTTCATAATCCGTGGAGCTATTTAATAAATTTACAAATGCAGATCCTATAAATCCGTATCCTCCTGTTACTATTACTTTACTTTTCATATTATTCAATATTACCCCATCTCTTCTGTCTTCTTTTGAAATGATCGTTAATTAATTTTATTTTATCATCATGGTTAAGTTGTTTATATCGTGATCGAACTGCAATCTCTTTCAACCAACACTTTTCACACAAGAGACCCTTTCCATGCATATATCCTTCAGCTTCCTCAATGTTGGTTTCATCAATACCTATATCGGTTTTTCTGCCACAACTATCACAAGGTTTATTATTCTTCTTCATCTGTTATTGCTATTTTATATTTCATACAATTCATACTGACGTTCTTAGGCGTGGTTTCAGATGAAAGCATTTCATTAACTTCAGGAAATGATTCTTGGGCCAATTCATGCATAGTATGAGGATCCGAGGAACCTACATTATATATCCCTTCTCTTTGTAATGCGACCAATCTAATAATACCGTCAGCTATTCTTGGTACATAATCAAAATTACCTTTTACATCTGACCACGCAGAAGTATACTTAAAAGGGAATTCTTTATGACCGCATCTAATCAATAAGTAATTATTTGATTTAAGTTCAATGTAACCATCTGCTAATAGCTTAGTATATGAATACCAATTATTTGCATGAACCGGTACATCTGCTTCTGTTGCTAAATCAGAAGAATTAGCATAAACATAATCAGTGGATATATGAACTAACTTTTTTTCATTTTCATTACACCAATCAGTTAATCTACTAACTGCCTTATAATTAATAGCCCAATGTAAATCTCTTTCATCAGAATATGTATCTGTGTGTGCAACACAATTAACAATAATGTCATAATCTTTAATATACTGATAAAGAGTAGTAATATCCCTAAAATCAAAATCATGAGTGCTTCTGCTAATATTATCCCAATTAGACAATTTAACTATCTCTTTACCTAAAAGGCCATTTCCAATTACTACTACTTTCATTTTCCTAATTTGTCTTTATCTGATATTGTAAGTTCTTTATTACCTATTATAATATTTATCATATCCCTAATTTTCTTGTCTTTATCCCAAACCAAGCTATGTTCTGAGTCTGGGTTATATTCACCTTTTACCAAATATGTAAATATTGTATTAGGTTCTAATGTTAAATAACCATGAGCATAATCTTCGCCTACCATCAATGGTTCTGACGATGAATCTAAATTATAAAATTCTACTTCTAAAGTTTTAAGATTATAAAGAAAGTCAATAACAGAACCTTGAATTACTTTAACACATTTGATTTGAGCCGGGTTTGTTTGCCAATGCATTCCTCTAAAGGTATATGCCTTTTCATTTGTTACGATGTTTACTTGGTCCCATCCCTTTACATCATAAGGCATAAATATTCCACGTGAGTCTTTAAATTGCTTTATGCTCATTTCTTTTTACCTTTAAGAAGTCCTGGATTCTGTTTAATTGTTTGTTCTGTGATAAGATCTTTAATTCTTGTAGTAGACCAATTATGAGATCTTGTGGTATATAAAACTTCAATAGGTAAGTGATCTCCTGTGAACCTTTTTCCTATATAATCATCACCAAGAATTCTTAAATCAGGCTTATAAAATTTAATAAGATCAAGCAATTCTTCTTCTGTTTGATAAGTAACTACTTCATCTATGTATTTTATAGCCATCAAAGTCTTATATCTCTCATATAATGGGATAACTGGTTTGTATTTGGTATATCTGGTTTCTGAAGGATCACGCTGTAAAAAAACCATAAAGTAATCACAGTGCTCTTTCGCAGTTTCAAAGGTATAAATATACCCTGGGTGGAGAAGATCAAAGTTTCCTGCGGTAAAACCTATTCTCCCTTTTTCTTTATTCATTTTATGCAGCTTTAACTAATTCTTTATCTAATGATTTAACTTCCTTTGCATCTTTCTTCTGAAGTTGACTTAATACTCTTGCCATTTCCTTATCAGCAAGTTTAATAGTAGCATCGTTAGCTCTCATACGGATTTCCAACTTTACTTTATTTACATATTTAGTTAACTTATCGCTTTCCTGTCCAATTGCATCCATTTTAGCAATAACAATTTCTTCTTTCTTTCTTAATGCATTTATCTTTGCGGCCTTAGCTTTATCAGCAACTCTTATTTTACTCTGTGCAGCGGTATACTCATCAGAGCCTGCTTTAAGATCTGCCGTAAACTTATCTATATCGTTTTGTTCTATTTCTAATTTTTGGAGTTCTACTTTAATTTTAAATAGCTCCTCACCAAGTTTATCAAGTTCTCGTTTCTTTTTTGGGTTTGAAAAGATGCCCTTAATAAATGAAAAGATACCTTCATTAAGTACTTCATTAAGATCATCATGTGAAACTTTACCTTCTAGGATAACATAAGTTTCATTGACTAATTGCTTAGTGGAATTAAAATCATTAAATGATGGAATAGGATTCATAATAATTATTATTTGTTTATTTATTCCAACTTGCAACTTCTTTGTTATAATCTTTCCATAATTGTAATGTATGCTTGTGAGATTTCTTCTCGTCCTCTGGTGCTTCACGAGTTTCTTCAAAGAAACTCTTTTCATTTAAATCTTCTATAAACAGTGGACATACATACATTCCTGAGGTATCGACCCATTTAGGAATTTCATCAAAGTTATCATCACAGAATAAAGTATCTTCAGGTAAGCATGGATTATAAGAACCTAATTTATCAACCGATACTGAAAGATTAAATAAATTTTCATTACCAGAATAACAATTTCTTCTAACCATTCTTTCTGCATATTTCCTTGTCACTAAATACATGTTAGCTCCCCAATGCCATTGATTTCTAGGAACCAATTGTAAGTCATAATCCAAGTCATCTTTCATCATACACATCTGTAAAATCTTTACATCTTCTGGGATTATCTTTGTAAATGTATTCCAATCAAATGGCCAATATTCTACAGTTTCAAAACTAATATCCCCTTCACAAAATATAGCCCACTTTTCATCTTTACTGCTAGTTTTTAACCAATCCCTAATCATTCTAATATGATTTGCTGAAACTGCTGCTGTGGTTTTACATTGACCTGGGTTTGTATGTTTTACATGATCATATACATTACCTTCTATAATTGTACCACAATCCGGGTATCTATTTACTTCACATATACTATAGCTTAATCCTAAATCATTTACTTTTTTAGTAAAACTATTTCTTCGGTTTTCGCCTTCTTTACCAGATAGCATAAGTGCGTGTATTTTAGGAAACCCTTTTAATTTATCTTTCATTGTCATTGTTTAAATATTTATTTAAGTCTTGTAATAGTTGATCAGATGTATAATACCAACCTTCAAAGGTTATCCCTTCTTCTTTATCAAGTTTTGTTAAATACCAAAGATCCTCATCTTTTAAATATTGTATATGCCAACCTACCATTTCTTTGTTGCTCCTTCTAATACCAATGACGAGATAATTAGTATTGAGGCAAGAATAGTCTGACCTATAAATAATTCACCATCCATTATTATCGTTGACATTAATAATCCTATACCTGCAACCATAGAGGTATACCAACCATGTTCTTTTAAAAATCTTTTCATTTTACTTTCTTTTTATTACTTCATCTATTATACCGTACTTCTTAGCCTCATCGGCACTTAACCAAAAATCTCTAGTTGCATCAGAAGCTACCTGCTTTGCCGTTTTGTCACAGTACTCCCCTAATAATTTAAATAAAGTATTGTTAACCTTTTTCCATTCTTTCATATCAATTTCAGCATCTTGAATATTTCCACTGAATCCGCCTGATGATTGATGTAACATTGTTTTAGAATGTCTTAATGAACTTCTCTTACCTTTTGTACCGGCTCCTAATAACACAGATCCCATAGAAGCAGCCATTCCTGTATTTACCGTTCTAATATCTGATTTAATATAATCCATAACATCAACCATAGACAAACCAGATTTAACAGATCCTCCTGGTGAATCAATATGCATTGTGATATCCTTATTCTCTACACTATCTAAAAACATTAACTGTGCTTGAACTACTGTAGACATACCATCATTAACTGGACCAGCAACCCAAAGGACTCTATCCATCATTAACCTTGAAAAGATATCCATCTGTGTTGCTCTTAGTTCTCTCTCCTCTAAAATATAAGGAGTCATTGAGTTTTCAATATGCTTTTCATAATAGTTCAATGTTGATGAACTTAGATTATGATCACTCATTGCATATTTTTGAAATTCTTTTCCGTAATTCATTTTCCTTTAAAGTATTTAATTATTATATGTGCAGACTTATAATTTGTTGCTAAAGGTATTTTATGTACATCACACAGTCTCATTAACATTGCAATATCAACATCGTGTGGATGTTTATCTAATGGATCTCTAAAAAATATAACAGCATCCATTTCACCACGAGTAACCATTGCACCTATTTCTGCATCTCCACCTAATGGTCCGCTGTTTAAACAGTCAACTTTTAAACCAGCATTTTCAATCATACCCCCAGTTGTACCTGTTGCAACTAATTCTACATCCTTTCGTTTAAAAAAATCTAATCTCTTCATTACGAAGGCAACCATATCTGCCTTCTTACCATCATGGGCTACTAATGCTATTTTCATATTGCTTCTTTTGCCTTTGCTAAACCTTCTAATGCCGTATCTATATGTTTAGCATAATCTTTATTTAGTTTATAAACCGGTTGCTGAATAAGATAATTTACAATAAAGCTATAGAATAATTCTACTCTATCACTGGCTTCTAATTTATCTTCTTTAGTTGGATTTAGTTCTCTTCCTGTCATGATTACCTTTTAATACATTTATAATCAATCCTAACCAGGTATTTCCTCTGTACCTTTTCTTTCCTTCTACATTAAGAAGGTACTTTGATTTTGTTTTCATTTGTTTTATTTTATGTTACTGTTACTTTTATTATGTATGCTAATGCATAGTATGGTGGTAGGTTTGTATCAGATCCGCTAACTCCTTCTGTTGAATTAGAAATACCTGTGGTTGCCGATTGTGAGCGTATATTTCCGTCGTCTAATCCATTAGTAGACCAAGAACCTTCATCCTGATTACCAGTGTCTTCTAATGTTTGAAAATTTCCAGAGGTAGAGCTATCCAATCTATGATTAATAATATGCCTATGGCCTGGGTCTGTTACTGTATGTGTATGCTCTACTAAAACCGAGTCACGACTACCGCCTTGATCTCCTGGTTGATAATCACCACCTACTCCTACTATAAATTTATCAACAAGATCAGGTGTACCGTCGTTCCCATCACAGAGGGCCCACCCAGAAGGTATGTCTGAAACTAAACCTGACCACATAATAATACCACCGGTAGGAACATTACCATCACCAGCAGAACCACCACCAGTACCTTGGACACCTATTGTACCTTGGACACCTTGTGCGCCACTGCCACTGCCACTGCCCATATTTAATTTTATGTAATCAACAGGTCCACCATCTGCTTTAGTTAGCCTAGGCCATACTATATACTTTTTCCATTTTTGTCCATAAGGTTCACCTCCCATATTGCTTAACTTTATTTATTTCGTTTAATTTATATTCTGAATCTATGAATCCGCTATCTACATAATCCCATAATGAAAGATTATTTAAAAATGGATGTGGTTGAGCCTTTGCCCATCTCCTTGCCTTTTGAAAACCTGTAGGTGAGTATTCAAATTTTGAAATATCTTTATACTTTGGAGTAAACCATTTTCTTAATAACTTAAACATAGATTAGTTGTTTATTATTATATGGTAAAATAATAAAAGGTTTAAGAAAGATTAAAGTGAAAGCATGAATACTACCAGCATAATAGTTACATAAAGAATTGAGCTTATGTCATAAGGTTGTTGTTGTTCCATATATTATTTATGGTAAAAATGACTATTGTTTCCCATTCTAATATTAATTAAATATTAATTCAATGTTATCTGAATGTTAACAAATTTATCTAAATACAGTAATATGACCGGCTTCCTTAACTATAACAGGAGAGTCTGTCTTTTTACCTTTTACTTCATAATAGTAAATACCGTCGGATACTAAATAACTTCCACCGTTTACAGTCCCATCCCAAAAAGGGTAACCATCAAAGCCATCATCATATCCGGTATAGATATTTTGACCCCACCTATTAAAGATCTTAAACTCTACATCTTCCCAACAATCTAAATCATATAAAATTTTCCATACATCATTTACTCCATCATTATTAGGGGTGAATGTATTAGGTACATATATGCTTTCATTACCTAAACAAGGATAACCAGGTACGTCATCACAAGGCAAACCTGTTATACAATCAATTAAAGTTTCTTCTATAATATACTGAGTAATAGTGTCTGTGAGGTATTCTGTTAAATAAAGGGTGTCTGTGAGGTTTATAGTTTCAATAAGGTATATCGTATCAGTAAAATTTTGGGTGATGTAGAGAGTGTCTGTTAAAAATTCAGTTTCTGTTATGTAAACCGTATCGCATGGCTCTTCTTCACTAACCTCACAATCAACACCCGTGATCATATTAAATACAAAATTGTTATTGCCAGTGATTATTTCATTAGGTACACTTGTAATAGTAAAGTAATTACCTTGACCTGCTATCCATGTTCCCACACCATTAATTGTCCCACTCACGGTGATCGTATCTCCAGGCTGAATCCAAACCGCTAAATTAGAAACACCATTAAAGCAATTAAATGTAGTACCTAAAAAATCACTAAGGCAAAAATAAGTAACTGCTTCTGTTCCTATATTCACTAAAGTTGCTTGATAAAAATACGAAGACAAAATTCCTGCATCAAATACTTGACATTCTTCTTCAGATATATTTAAATCAATTATGATAGGATCTGGGCCAACTGAATATACACAAGTACCGTTATCCGTTGTTGCATCTTCATCATAATTAAGTGCTATAGGATCTGTGCACCCTGGATAAGAGTATGCACACGTAGCTAGGAAAAGGCCATAAAAGGCCATTAAGAAATGTTTCATTCATAAGTATGTTATTTTGGGGTTACTCTGCGTTCAGAGTTATTTGGACATCATATCCCACATAGCAGGATATTCTTCTTTGAAGTTTTCTCCATAAGTTTCTTGCCATATTCTAGCAATTTCTCTTGGATCTCTTATCTTTCGTTGTCTTATGATTTTAGCAACACCAGGATATTTAGTTGCAAACTTTTCACCGTATGCCTTTTTCCACATTTCCTCAATATCTTCTTCTAGGTGGTCATCATGTTTATGTTTACCATCTGATGCTTCAGTACCATCCCTTTCAGAGGATTCATTAACAGCTTTACTAAATGTTTTCCAATCTGTAACGGGTTGTCTGTTTACTTTAATTTTACCTGTGTCTAAATCAAAATAAATTTCAGCACCATTATAAGTTAGATCTAATACAAGAGTATCATATCCTTTACCGATTGCAGTTCCTCCTCTTATTCCTAACCCAGCTTTTTCTGCCCACCTAGCAAGTTGCTTTACATCTCTAAGTCTTCCTTTTCTTTTAGCAAAGTCCTTAATGTTACTAGGAATTTGTGCAGCTTCAATAATCTGCGATTCTTTTACAAATACTATAAAGGATTCTCCTGCTGAATTAGGATCTTCTAATTCTTTAAAATCTACATTATGTTTCTTTAAAATCTTTTTGGCATCATCCCATTGGTGTGATACATAAGAATAAAGAATAACTGTATTTTCATCTTCAGGATTAACACCAGCCTTTTTCCAAATCTTTTTCGTATCATCATCAGCATCATCAAGCCAATTAATTTCGGAACCTTTTTTCTCTAAATCTTTTAATGCTTTATTTGCATCAGGTGCTTTACCTTCTCTAACCATTCCTCCGTGATCAAATTGAGATTTATTAACTGTAAAGGTTCTACCATCTTCACCCTTTAGTTTTAAAACATAACCATTGTTGTCAAGTACTTCTACAGGACCGCCCATATACATAAGCTTAGTACCTTTTTTAATTTTCTTAAAATCTTTAAGGTCTATCTTTTTCATATAGTCCTTTTTAAATCCTTCGTATGTTCTAAAATATTTCATAATTAAGCCATTCTATGTTTATCAATTCTGGCCATGATTTTATCCTTCTTGACCATCAGTTTAGTATATTCTTTTTCTTGATCCATCATAGTAGAACCATATCTATCAGCAACTTCTCCACCTTCAGGTTCAGCTTCTTGTTCCATGTCTCTAAGAGTTTGAGCCATCTCATCACGTAAATCTTTAATCTGTTGGTCTATATCAAGCCTAGCATCTAATAAGTCCATATACTTATCAAAACTTAACCTACGTGATTTTACTTTAGGAATCTTCAATTTAGGAAGGTCTCTTCTTGTTGCTCTATATGCTATTAATACAGGATCATTCACATCTATTGCTTCATTAACTCTATCATAAAGACCAGATTTAGAATTCCATTCCCAATCTCCTTTATCAAAGTCTTTAAGCTTTTTTGCCTTTTGATATTCTTCAGAAGATAAATGATCAGCTTTAAGATTTATTTTTCGGCTTTCATTATAACTTACAATATCAGAATACTTAATTTCATGTTCTTCACCGTCCTGATCTAATGCAAAGATAACTTTATCATCCCACATATCAGCATTATCATCATTACCGTTATTAGGATTATAGATAATGTATTCTTGACCGTTACCTAGTTGAATAAAACCATCATCCCTTTTCATGGCTTTCATTAATGATCTCTTATTGAATTTACCTTCAGTAATTGATTCATTAACTCGAACACCGTAAGTAGTTCTTAAGTTTTTCAAATCGCCTTTCTTAATGAAGTATTGTTTTCCTGTACGTTTCATTGTTTTAAGATCAATAATATCAAACACGGATTCACTTCCGGCTGGTTTGATAAACTCTAATGCAACATCGCCTAGATCAAAAGCATCTTTCCAATCCACGAAGAATTTTCCAGGTTTCGCTACTTGTTTTATATAAGCACCAGTCTGTGGTTGATTATTAGGTGCAATTCCAAATTTTCTTAAATGAGTTAATCTAGCTTGATTAGATTCATTAACTGCTTCAGTAATTTCTGATTCAAATAATGATTGTAAAAATTCTACTTCATCTTTTGTAAAATACTTTCCTATTGTTCTTGCATTGTTAATCTTTATCTTAAGATCGCGAACTTCTTTTTTACTTAACTCTTTAGCTTCAGTAATAGTAGATTCACTAAATAATCTTTCACCAGTTTTAGATTCAACATGTACAGTTGCTTTAGGATATTCTTTCTTTAATTGATTAAATGCAGCAGGAACTATTTGAGGAGTTCCAACTAATTCTTGTTTAACTACTTTACCATTTTCAATTACAACAAGAGTTACTGGGTAACTTCCTTTCTTTGCAGCGTTATGAATCTTAGATAGTTTAGCTTCATTTAAAAATTCATTATGACTTTTAAAATATTTCATATTTATTTATTGCTTTTAATAAAATCCTTTACTTCATCAATATCAGATTTAATTTTATCTAAGTCAGCTTGTGCTTCTTCTAATTCTTCTTCCTTTTCTTCTAATTGTTCTTTAGCCATTTCAGCCATGTCTTCATCACCATCAGAAATATCATTTTTTAAATCTGCTATCTCGGATCTGATATCTTTCAGTTCATCAGCCTTTTCAGAATAGTCATCTTGAAGTTGTTTTAATTCAGCTTGTGCTTCTTTCATCTCATCAGATCCACTATCATCAGATCCACCTTTTAGTTGATCTTCTTTTGCTTTAACCTTTTTATACATAGGGTTATCAGGATCTCCTAAAATAGTTTTAACAGTAGCTTCTCTACCTGTTTTAGGGTTTTTAATTTTTGCGCTGTAGAATTTTTCTAAGTCAGCTTCTAACAAAAATTGTTCAAATAATTTTATATGTCTCATTACTTTATACCTTGATTTTTCATTTCTTTCTTAATGTCATCGTGAAAATTCTTTATGTAATCTTTTGCACCTTTCTTATCACCATCTTCGATCCAATCAATTGCAATACCTAAGTTAGCAAAAGGTGTATGATAATTTACATCCGTTGCAGAATCAAATAATTTGTTTAACATCTTAATAGGCGTTTTCTCATTTACCTTTAATCCGTACTTTAACATACCTTCATAATCAAAATCGCTTGACCACATATCACCAGGTTTAAATTTCTTTGCCTCAGTTAATGATTCTCCAATACTACCGGTCATTTTTAAAAGTTCTTTACAAATTGCATTTGCTTTTCCACCAGTAATACCTCTCATCTTTAAAGCATACATACATTCAGATTTATCCATGTCAGCAATCTCTTCACCGTTTACATCCATTAATTCATCAAAGATTTCTTTTGCAGTTGCCTTTGCATTTTCAGTAACCACCTCAGCAGATTCGCTTATCTTAATGCTCTTAGGATCAATGTTCATTGCAGCCATTTCCTCTGGTCCTTTTCCATCATTATAATCTACCTTTGCAAAACCTCCCCTAGGATCAATTTCTAAAACTGTAAATGATGCAGGGAATCTTGCATGGGTTGCAGTTATAGTCTTTCCATCTTTTAAGGCTAATGCTATCGCTCTAATATCATTTTTACCTGAAAATCCTTCATTTACATCAGCAGATTCGTTTTTATTGTACCATTCTGTAGCAATCTTTACTAAGTCATCATATGTATGCTTACCGCTTAATGCATCATCCACGATAGTTTTACCAGATGCTGTATCATACATTGAAAGGTTATCAAAACCTACACCTTCAGCAAATTCTTTCTTTGGGTTAAAACCTAATTCATCAGCAAGAGTTTTAGATAAACTTACATTACCACTAAATTGGTCATTTCTCATTAAACCGCCTTTATTCTTAAATCTTTTGGCGTTTCTTTTGTTTTCAACAATATAGCTGAAACCTTTAATATATTTCATATCTTTAGATTAATTTTTTTATATATTTAGGATACATCCATGAAGTCGCCATGATCACAAACAATGCCCTTTTTCTTTAGCTCTTTACAGATTCTGTCTAAAGTATCTGGGCCATATCCCGTAGGTAATTTTTCCTTAACTCCTAATGACTTTAAAAGTTTTTCAGTATCATCAAATCCAATTTTAGATCTTTTATTTACATTTGCGGTTTTAGCAACATCATACAGAGACGTCCCATAAAATCTACCTCTATCAGTATAGATAAAATTTATACCTTTTATCTTAAATGGTTTACCACTACGATCTTTGTAGTTTACCGCTTCATTTAAAAATTCATTAAAGCTTTTCATATTATGATAATTTAGATTTACCGTCCCATACCTTTACAACATATTCATTACCATCCTTTTCTAGGTAACGAGGATCTTTTTTAGTTGGTCTCATTAACAAACCGTGTGAGTTTGCATCTCTTCCGTTAGCACCACCCTTACCTCTTTGCCATGAAGAGCCTCCTGAAAAGTAAGATGAAAACTGTCCACGATTATCTCTATCGCTTGGATCTAAACCTTTTTGCTTTAGGATTACTGAATGTAATTCTTTCCATTTAGATTTACCGTTCTTTTCAGCAAAATCTAATACCGTCTTTTTAATTGTGTCTAAGTTTTCATTTACAAAACTTCCGTATTCCTTAATGTGTTCCATGTTTATCTTGTTTTATTATTTATTCTACAAAAATAAAGGATCCAGGTAAAATACCCAGATCCTTTTTTAATCATTTACTTCTTAGTTACTAATCCTCTAAGAAGGTCCCAATTTCTAGTTAAGAATACGCCAAATGCAATTCCTGCATAAATCTTATAACCGAATATCCACAGACCTGCACCAATTCCTAATGATGCTAATGCAGAAAATCCTTTAGTGTCAATCCAACTTACGACTTTTCCAAAAATTTCTTTAACTTTTTCCATGTTTTTAAAATTTATTTTTTATTAAGAAAGTTCCAATTCTGCAGCAATTTTTTTAGAATGTTTACATGTTCCTCTAAATTTTCCTGCAGGACAGTCACAACTTAACCTGTTACCATTTTTAGTAACAGTATATTTATTCCCAGTCGAACCTAAAACTTCGAAAGTTTCTCTTTTTATGTTTCGATAAGGGTTAATAACCTCAACATCATCAAAAGAAATATGATCTTCTACAGGGATCCAACCAGGAAATAAGTATTTTTGCCCACCTATTGTAGAAAAGGCAATTCCCATATGAGATTCTATTTTATACTTCTTTTTCATATTAAAAAGGTAAGTCTTCGGTTTTAGAATCTTCAAAAGGCTCAGAGTGATCGGATAGTTTTCTATAAGTTAATTGAGCAAATGGCTGTTCACCAATTTCTGTAATTGCCGGTCTACGATTATATTTGTCAAATGCATCTTTCATCTTATGTGCTTTCTTACGAGCGGTATAGTCATCCTTTGCATAGACATACATATCCATTGTTACTACATATCTTTTATCTTGACTCATCATATCTTAAGTTTATTAAGTTGATCCAAAGTACCTTCAAATCCTGGGATGTCCTTTTGTGGATTACCGTGATTTGAGATTCTATCCATTAAGTCATTGATCTCATCTCTGCTTAACCATCCTACTACATCATCATGACTGTCAGGGAAGAATGTTGTTGTTATGAAGTTATCATCAGCATCAAAGACAGCAATTTCAAATGTTAAGTATTGATTTATACTAGAGCGGTCTTCTCTAGGATTACAGTAAATACCTGAACCTGCAGATACTGATAAACTAAGTCCGTTTGTGAAATGAGTCCTGGATCTGAATCCACCTAACACATCTTCTCTTTTAAATATAATGTTATGAAAGTTCATATCTTCCTTCTTTATTAAATTGGTTTCTAATTTCACCTACCAACATGGTAGTAGTGATTGATAAATCTTTACCGATGAAGTCTACATCATGCTCTCGGTATTCATATTTTACATGTTCATTGCTTTTTGCAGCAACGAGGTTTGTAAGTACCTCTTTCAGATCATCAGCATACATGATGAGATCACTTTCAATGTTCTCAATTTCAAATACCTGACCACCTTTAGGCTTCCAGTAAGGAGTTGCCGTGTCAGAGTAATTTTCGTAGTACTGTGTGTAAATTGTAATAGTTGCCATTTTTCCGTTTTTTTAATTGTTTTTATATAATATAAATATAATCAATTTTGTTGGGAATTGAAAATATTTTAGAGACTTTTTTCTAAAAGTTATTAACAATTTAGATATCAAAGTTTTCTTGGATTTCTTTAACTAAAGTTATAAGCTCTTCTTTGCTAAGAGCGATGTGAGTAAAGAAGTCTCCTTGGTCTCTCAATGTTAATTGGAGTTTCATACCTTCTTTTCCTCCGCTGAATCTTGTCAATGACAATTCAGTGTTTTCCAATTTACCAGTTTTAGAACTGTGAAATTTTCCTTTAAGTGATTTTAATTCTGTTGACATAATTTCCGTTTTTTAATTATTAATTTTAGTATCCCATTATTGCCAAGAATACTACAAGTAAGATACCGCCTCCGATCAATACTTTCCAGTACCATTCTTTAACCCAATCATCTTCATAGACGACCATGTGGAATAAAAAGCTTAATCCTATAATAAAAAGTATTCCAAACAATTCTAAGATCATACTTCTTCGTTTTTAAGCTTTGGCCATTTTTTCAAAATCATTGAACATAGTTCATATTCTTCTCTTTCTTGGAAAAGAACCAGGAATGCTTCCGCTGCTTGGTATGGTGGTACATCAGGGTTATGATCCTCAGGTACTTTACCATCCAAGAGTTCACATACACTTAAGTCAGTTAAAAGAGTTTCAGTATCGTAGTTAGACATACCCACAAGGAAGTCTTGTAGGTAGTCTTTTGGTATGTATTTTAAATCTTTCATATTATTTAGAGTTTTCCATTTGAAGCATTCTCATAGAACATTTGTAACCGTTTCCTCTTGAATCTTTAAATTCTACCGGAGCCTTTCTTGCTCTTGTATTGTATCCTGTAAGAGTATAAGATTTTCCTTGGATTGTAATTTGATCACCTACAGATAAATGATCCATTCCATGTAATCCTCTGTGACGGTTCCAATTAGTTGCTTCTCTTGTAATTACAGTTCCACCTTCACCGATGGTATTTCCTTTTAGTTTAAAGGTTACCTCATTTCCAGAGAACGATGCATTTCCTGCATGCAGTTTGATTCCAAATTGATTTTCTACAGCTTTAAGAGCGTTGTCGATTTCAGTTCTTAGGACTTGTAGATTAGCCTTGTTAAATTGTGTAATTTCCGTTTTTACCATGTTGTTTATTTTAAATATAGTTTGAATTAATATATTATAAATATAATCAAAATAATTGGGAAATAAAAATTTTTTAGAGACTTTTTTCTAAAAGTTATTAACAATTTAGAATCTTTGGTTATAATTAGGCATATCAATTACAGCCGCTTTCTTTCCATTAAGAATATCTACTAAAAGATCAATACCAACCTGAAACTCTTGTTTGGTTTTTGTAGGAACCATATAAAGTATATCATTTATTAAATCCATCTTTCCTGATGTAGTGCACGGCCCACACCTTAGATACCAACCGAACCTAGCAGGTTGCATACGGGTAATTGCATACCATTGTTTATTGTCCATTTGTACCAAAAGTCCTTCAACTTTTGTAGTACTTTTCATTGGTTTTGTTTTAAGAACTTGTATCATAGTTTTTTTTAATTCAATTCTAATTCCTCTTGTCTATCAAAAGGTAAATATTTTTCTAAAAGAGAAGTATTTTCTTCTCGGTATTTTAGTACAGCCACTTCTTTTGCTTTTGCTTCGACCTCGATGTCTACGGCATGACCATAGTCATTGATCTTCTCGTATACAAAATCAGCATGTGCTTGTGCTTTACATTTAGGATCTTCGAAGGTACGGCGGCATGACGAATAATGAAATAGTGGTTTTACATTATGATAATGCCATGTACTCATTGCCAATTCAAAAGCTTCTTGTTCAGATAAGCCACCAGGTTGAAAACGGTGATGATGAAAATCAAATGTAATAGGTACCTTTACTGCCGAGAAAATACCGTCATAGAGGTCTTGTACAGAATACATACTTCCTTTGTCATCATTCTCTACAACTAACCTAGCTTGAGCAGATTGAGACAGATTGAGATAATTAGAGGCCCATCTACCCATAGTAGCCATTTTATCGCCGTATACACCGTTGCAATGGATATTGATAGGATAGAAGTGAGATTGTGGAAGACCCATAAGATCCATGATCTCTGCTGTTTGGTTTAGCTCTTTTTGAGTTTTTTGAACCAATACAGGATTAGGAGAACCTAGTACATTGAAAGG
>Ga0187219_1000561_pt1 | contig 17768 bp, 20 predicted proteins | sample 13SPOviralmetaG_FD_130162 | JGI IMG/M metagenome (GOLD analysis project Ga0187219, IMG submission 130162) | Marine viral communities from the oligotrophic San Pedro Time Series (SPOT) site, San Pedro Channel, CA, USA - 13 SPOT_SRF_2010-07-21... | ecosystem: Environmental > Aquatic > Marine >... | reverse complement strand
TCTTTTAGCTTTTTCTTTGGTTTGGGTATTTTAGGGGATTTGTTTTTGTGATCTTCTAGGAACTCATCGAGGGCGTTCTTGATGCTTTGTATCTGATCTTCTTGTTTGAGATTGGTCTTTACCCACTGGGCTTTGACCTGACCATCTTCTGAATAGAGTGTTGAAGTACCTTTAACTAAGTGAGTGCTAGGCGCTGTATGAATCATATCGTGGTTAGGTGAGTAGCCTTGCCCTGCTGCCCTTCGTACCACTATACGCTTATGAGATTGAACGGCTGACCTTGTTACGCCTAGTATTTCTGCACTCTTGTTCTCTGATACACCCTCTAAATATAACTTTATTACTTCGCGCTGCTTGTCAGTAGTACAGTAATCTATTAGCTTCTTTTCCATGTATCCCCCTAAATCTAAGATTATTTTTTCTTTTTAGATTTCTTCGCTATATCTGCGTCAGCCTTTCTAGCCCCGCCTTTCCCTGATACAAAACTATTAACTCTGCCCATAGCCCAAGCTGCCATCGGAACATTACGAGAGCCGCCGCCTAGATATGCGCCCTGCCCTCTACGGTAGACTTTCTCTAGCTGGCTAGGAGTGAACTTTGTACCCTCTGCTTTTTTCTTGAGAGTCGCCTTAACGCTTGCGCTTAGTGGTTTTCTTGGCGGTGCTTTTTTTGCTGCCATCTTTTCCAGTCCTCGATCTCTCAACTGCTTTTAAGTCAATGTATTCACCAGCAGCATACTTTTTAGCAGTACGTTTAATCTCTGCGGCTTTCTTAGCTTTGTTCTTAGCGCCTGACAGGTACTTCTTGGCAACGCCTGTCTTCTTATCTTTTGCTACCTTTCTGAATTTAGCCATTACCATTTAACCTGTAATATAAAAAGTTGAGGTTTTAGATAGTGAGAGAGTAAATTTTTTATGCTCTTGCTCATGCTATTCCTAAATTAATACCTTTACTAGCGAGTACCTCGACTAAAGTTTTTACCACTTAACCTTATCAGCCCAATAAGCCCCAGACATCTTGCCTTTGGCTATGTTTTTAGCGTGCCTAGATTTGAAAGACTTTCTTTTAGCTTTCATTTTATCTGACTCGCCCTTTTTAGGTGCGCCAGCAGTTTTAGCGCCCTGCTCACCGAATCTAATAAGTTTAGTCTTACTTCCTTCTTTTGCAAGTACGACATGGGACTTGGTAGGGTGGCTAGGAGTGCGCTTTGGTTTGTTAAAACCTTCTAAGCGATTCTTAGTCAATCTTGGGTCTTTAGTAGCCATAGTATTAACCTAACGGATTTTTACTGCTTCTTTCAATCTTATAAATAACCCTTTCAATCTTGCTTTCCAGATTGCTAATTCGGCTTTTATTGACGCGAACGCCGCTTTGAATTTCACTTGTATCCGTTTCTTTGATTCCACTAACTTTTGTTTCAACATTTTTTATATCACCCTGTATTGTAGCTATGGTTGCTTGGATATGACCTATATCGCTATTAGACTGCGTAACCTCTAGGGTTGTCAAACGCTTCTCTAAGCTGCGTATTTCTTCGACATTATAAATCTCAGCCATCTTGCCCTCGAGGGCTTCTAGCTTAGTTTCCATTGTGACAAACGAAGCTACCACGCCAGCAAAGGCAGTAGCGATTCCAATCCAAGTGCTTATCTGTTCTGCTTTCATTACGGTAACATCTCTATATTGTGGTCAGGGTAGAACTCACCCTGCATATTTGTATTTACTAGCCAAAACTCATTCTCTACGCCCACTACCTCACCAGCCCAAGCTACGTTAAGTTGGTTTAAATACATCTGGTCTATTTGTACAGATGCGGAATCGTAGAATGCTTGAACAGTACCAGAAGCCTGAGTGACAAAGGTCGTTGATTCAATTATTGCTCCCTCGTACTGTTCAAGCATATTTTTTGTGCGACTAGCCACAACCATTCCTTCTATGCTGGCTGCGTAGTTGTCGCGGGTTTCTTGTTTGATTGATCTCAGGTCGTTATCGGTAGCATACTTTTCCATACCGATCTTAGTTGACTCATCGGCAACTTCTATCTCGGCAGCGATAGCGGTAACGGCAGCCATTTGCTCCGCTTCCTCTATCATTGCATTCTTTTGATTCTCAAACTCGACTTGTTGACCAATTATCTGGTCTTGTATTAACAGACCAGTAAGGTGCTCTTGAGTGGATTGTTGTAAGGCAAGATCATAGGCAGCATTAAAGGCATCAAGCTGCTGTTGAGTAACGTGGTATTCGACACCAGTGTCGGGGTCAACGATGACACTAGCACCAGTGACCATATTTTCAGCCATTTGCGAGATAAAATTGTTAGCCTCACTTCCGATTAGGGAGTTTATGGCGGCTGTGTGGTCTTGCAGCTCTGTCTGGCTTTTCGCGGTAAACGATAGGGCGATCAGGAACAGCGTCAGGGCGATTCTTGTAGAAGGTGTAAGCATCTTGTCCGATAAGTCCTTGATTAGTGGGGCAGGGTGTACCCGATTCATATAATGCCCACCATACTCGGTGATCTTGGCACATTATAGATACAGCCCCCACTTTCAAGCCTAATGCCTGTAGCTGCTTACTGAGCTTCAATAGCTCACAGTTATTATCTCGAATTGGATTACCTATGGCAAGCCCAAACATCTGAGTCTGTACACCAGCACCGCCAGAGAACACACATACGTCCTGATTATAAGCAGGTGAGCTGGGGGCTACAGCGGTATTGACTACTGCGCCTTCCTGAGTAACGGTCGTAGTTGTCCTGTTATCAATACTCTCGGCGCTCTGCTGGTTGTTAGAGCCGAAGTCGCCAACCGTAGCTGCTTGTTCTTCTTGAGCTTTAGAGGAGCTGCATAAGAGCGACAACGACAACAATAGGAGCAAGTGAGCACCCGATAACCGTCTTATAAAGTCCATCTAACTTATCCTCTAATCTGTCGAGCCTAGTGCCTCGCTCCTCAAGTATGTTCTCGATATTCTCATACCGCACAGCGCATACGTTTTCGTGACCCTCTATTTTAGCTAGAGCCTTGTCGATTTTCTGTTCCATTGATAAGTCCATTATGCGTATGTGTACCCTATCCCTTCTACCAAATAGACAGAAAAGGATACTTTTGTCAGAGTAACAAAGCCACCACTAGAAACAGTTATAGTGGTGTGTGATGCAGTGTTTATTGTTGCATTAAGAGAACCATCTGTTTTTACAAGCGCGTAAACCGCTACCGATGAACCTGCGTAGCCATCTAAATCTATAATAATATCTGAGGCTAGTGGAGATGCGTTTAAAAACTTAAAACTATCGCCAAAACTATCACTAGGATAATCTGGTGAAACCGTAAGATCGTTAGTGTTATCTGAATTATAGTGGAGATACATACTGTTAGGGTTAGCACTAAAATCACTCTCAGACCAAGTTGATTTTGGAGAGGATGTCCCACCACCACCATTAATAGAACCGCCAGCTATGGCAGCAACCACTAAACTACCACTCACATTAGGAACAGATATTTCGTGATCTTCTGTTATATCTTTAGAAAATATGGTTGTTGTTTTATTGGCTGCATCACTTTTTATGCGAGAGTTAAACTTTAACCCGCCACTTTCAACACCTGCTAAATTGATATTATCAACGTGGTAGTAGTTAGCGTTGGAAACACCGTCATTGGTGTAAGAGTTTATGTGCACACCTGTACTGTCAATGCTGCACGATGGTTGCTCTAATGTAGGTGATGCTGTGCCGTCAGCACAAGCAAACCTAATTTCGCCTTTAACTCGCCCGTCAGTAACACCAGTACCGTCATCTTTAATGGTTACACCGATGCGAGCGTAGTCTTTTTGTACCCCAGTCCTATTATCACCTTCAAAAACTAAAGCACCTAAAACGTCACCGTCCTCACCTGCGGGTGCTCCGCCATCTCTTTTAAGGCGTATCTCAGGTAAGAAATTACTGTCAGCTCCATAAGTCCCAGCAGTAGTAGATTTAACTTCGAGATTACCATTTATCGTGGTGTCACCAGTAGTTAAGCTGGTTAGTGTGCCTACAGAAGTAATATGTGTTTGTGCAGCGTCTACATTAACAGTAGTACCATTTAAAGTTAAACCAGTACCGATTGTATATGTAGTACCAGCGTTAGCATCTACATAACTCTTAACGGCAGCAGTTGTTGGTACAGTTGTATCGTTATTACTTGTAGATACATCGGTAATAAAGTCGGTTATCGCAGTAGTACCAGTACCGCTAAACGCATCTGCTTCTACTGTTCCTGCTACGTCTATGCCGCCTTTATTAAGAGTTAGCGACTTATTATGATTACCTGCTCCGTTTCTAACCCAAAACTCCATTACAGAATCTTCTACGCCATCAGTAACATCTACAGTTTTAACTTCGTGCCAACCGTAGTTAGTAGTTTCAGTAGCAGAGTTTTTACCATAATAAGTAATCTGACCTAATCTTTCACCATCTGCAGCCGTAGCATTGTTGTATAAGAATATGTCTGGCTTTGCGTCAGCACCCGAACCATCTGATGAAATTGTCAAAGCCTCATCACAAGTAACTGTACCTGTTACGTCTATGCCTGTAGGCTGAACTTGTAAAACTCTTGTGTGACCACCTGCGCCATTTTTCACCCAAGTTTCGTGCTGGGCTGACTCCTCACCATCTGTAACATTAATAGTTCTAAGTTCTTGCCAAGCATATTTAATATCCGCCTGTCCAGCGGGTGAAAGGTTGTTTTTGCCGAACCAATTAAACTGACCAATCCTCTGACCTACAGCGTCATCTTCGTTGTTATAAAAGTTTAAGTCTGGCTGTGGGTCGGTTGTGTCTGCATCTGATGCGATAGAGATGCTTGAACCAGCAGTAACTGTACCTGTTACGTCTAAGCTAGAAGCAGTAACCGTACCTGTTACGTCTAAGCTAGAAGCTATATCTACACCTGAACCCGTAGCTTTTAAGGCATCAATGTGTCCGCCGTTATTATTACCAACTCTTAAAATAACTTTTTCGTGCGTATCATCTCCAGCGTGTATTACTAGATTAGTAAGAGGTGAGCCAACACTGTCTGCTTCTGTGTATATTAAGTGCTCGTCATTCTGTGGAGTGCTAGGGTCAGCAAGTTTTATTTTTGAACAAGCAACTGTACCTGTAGTTGTTGTAGATTCACCACCAGTTAAGTCAATGTAGTCAGCAGTTAAACCGTCAGAAGCAGTAACCGTACCTGTTACGTTTATGCCTGTATCCGCAGTAGAAAGTTTGGCTGAATTGTCATAGTAAAGGTTTGCTGCACCGTTACTATTGAATGTTGCCATTGTTTCGCCAGCCGATTGAACAAAAACTCCGCCACCGTTGGTTGTATTTAGTATTAATGAACCATCTCCAACATCTTGCACATAACTATTAGTGCCATCGTGAAAAAGCTCTAAATCTTGAGCATCACCTAGCTGAATTTTCTCATCATCACCTAATGTAACGCCATCAGCACTTACCGAACCTGTTACGTCTATGCCTGTAGCTGTCTCAGTTAAGTTAGAGCTGTCTATCCATTTACTAGAGGCATTGTCGTATTTAAGTAAAGAGCCGTCAGCAGGGCTAGTTAAGTTGACATCGTTCATCTCTGCTAAAGTATCTTCAGCCTCTACGTCTGACTTTTTAGCCAACACTATTCCACCAGCAGTAGAGTTATCGTGTACTCTAAGTGTTTTTAATTCTTGGTCATAAGTAACTTCGCCTTCAGCACCAGTGAAAGGGCTTCCGTCACCTTTGTTAGTAGTGTGCTGTGCAGTAGTACCGCGCCTTAATTTAATTTCTGTAGCCATAATAATCTCTTAATAAGTGTCATTCAAAATAGTTGCTTTAGATGCGTTTTGTGGTGTTGCTCTAAAAAGCCCCATATTATGCCCTACAGAGTCACCTATAGGGTTATCTACATAGATGAATATAAACGCTTGCCCGCTTGATGTAGCCGCTGCATTATTAGCCTGCACTTTTAAAGTGTCACCCTCTGCCAAAGTCTGCTGCGACCAGCTATCAACTGTGCTAGTGCTAACGGCTGTTTCATCAACATTAGCATCATTTTTTAATAGTACAGCCTTAATTGCTGCGCCTGAGAATCTTGAGCTAACTATATGCACTGCGTAAGAGCCAGCACGAAAAGCTGAAAATTGCCCTGATTGACCGAGAGTGTTACTCAGAGCCGCTACACCAGAGCAGAAAATTAAATTGTTTTTTGTGTTAGCTGTAGATGTAGCTAGTGGGTGCGCTGTAGCTGTCACCTTTGGATAACCGTCTAAACCATTCTTAATGCCTTCTTGATTGTCGCGTAATTGCTGCATTAAGTTTTGAGTTAATGGCGCACCTTCGCTTACCTCTGTTAAAGCTATTTCTCTATATGACATTAAAACTCATCTCCCTCAAGAGTAACTCCCATACCTATATCGCCAGTGCCAGTGCTGTGGTATGTTGCTAATCCGCAAACTACTTGATAATCCCCGAACCTCTGATCTGCATAAGCATACATATTAACAACCGCAGAATTAACTGAGCCAGACGTAGATACTACAATACGCACCTCTTGATTTACATCTAACTCTAATTCCTGCCAAAAATCCCACTCTATTTGGTTTACGGTTTCGATATTACCGAACTTATTAATAACAACTTCGTCATCAACAAATAAAGAAACATCAATATCACTAGGGTCTAATAATACAGTTACATGGATTGAATATACGCCCTTCCTACTGCACTTCCATACCTGCCCCTGTATAACCTCAGCAGGACTTGTATCTTGTATACGAATCTTTCTATAAGCTATCAATTCCGCTTTTGTTTCTGCTGTTGTGGTAGCGTGTAAAAAACAATTTTCTAAGTAGGATTCATTACCGCTATGCACCGAAACAGGATTATCGCGCAGCTTTTGAAAGACTTGACAAGTAAGCTCCTCGTCAACTTGTATCTCTCTAGGGCTAATTTCTTTGTATGTAGTCATAAGTTATCAGCTATAGTTATAAATGTAGGAACTTGTGGATAATAGCTGTGAGTTGTTCCAGAGCCGTCTGCGTATTGAGTATATTGAGCCACTCCACTATTCTCATAAAATTGGCTGCTTGTGTAAATTGTCATAACTGCTTGCCCATAGTCCCACGATCCATTAGATACACCTGTTAATCTTAATCGTATAGTATCACCTGCCGCTACCGTTATATTATGATAATCAGGCGTAGTAGGGGCAGGGTAAGCGTTAGCCACTGTATGTACTAGAGAGTTTTGCACATAAACCTTAGCACCTACCTGCTCAGGTGTACTTCCGAAACTATTGCCTGTAAGTATTCTCAGCGTATAAGTACCCGCCCTAATAAAAGTATAATCTTGTGAATCAATATCCGCAGCCTCGAGACCACCAGCTCCATTCTGGACTCCATTAGCTACTATTATTTGATGCAGTATACGCTCGGAGTTTAACTGATGAGGGCTAGATTTTGCAGGCTCAGAAGTTACGCCTGTTGAAGGCTTTAGGTTGGCTTGCGACAATTTAGGCGCATTAGCCCCACCCTCAACTAAGGCTTGGCTATTATAAGCTAACGCAGTCATTAACGCCTCATCTATTGGCGCGTCTAAGGCTATCTCTGCGTCTGCTATCGCTCTATAACTAGGTGTTGTCATTATGAAATCCTATAAGGCTCTTGCCCGCCTGACATTGCTGGCTGTTTTGTAATTCTAATAATTAAAGGTTGAGTGCTGGTAGAGCTAACGCCTGTTAGATTCTCCTGCCCTGCATACCCATCGTGCACTGCGCTAGGTATAGAGCCAGAACTCGTATTAGAAGTAACCGTAACCGATGTAATCTTACCGTTAGTCTGTGAGTAAGATATTGTTAAGTTTCTTGTATTCGCGCCATCACTAGCAGACTCAGCAGGAGTAAGCGTTATAGTCTGGTTAGACTGAAAACCCTCGCCACCATCTACAATAAAAGCCGTTATTTGGTTTGCGTCTGCTAAGTATGGAGTTGTTTTCCTAATACCAGTATAAGGACTAGCCTCTGTACCTGAGCCGCCACCTGTTGAAAATGCCGCCACATTATTTGCCGCTATTGGTGCTGTGTTTACAGTGCCAAACCTAAACTGCTTGGCTTTTATTTGGTAAGACTGTTTTTTATAGTTTAGCTTTATACTTAAACACTGCATCTCTATAGTCTGCGGTATACCACTCTCATCAACTATGTGCCTAGTGTTGAGGTTAAAGTGACTCCCTGTTTTTATATTAGCCTTAGACACATCAATTTCAAACTGTACAGTTTTAGGTGTAGCTTTAAATCTACTCAACAACCTTTGCGAGACTGTTATAGCTGTAGACGAGTCGCTAATACCATACCCAAAAATAGTTTTATTAGACTCCTTGCCGTATTCCTGTGGCAGCTCACCGTCTGAGTCTATATTAACATAGAGGTTACGATAGTTTTTTGGCTTATCTCTATCCTCGGTGTGGTCGCGCAGGTTGTAGTAATAATAAACCCTTGAAATCCTTTCCTTTTCTGAGTTAATAAATTTAAGCGAATCCTCTACAATCTCACTGTCTGTAATAGTAAAAAGTTTATTAGTATCTAGTTCAGGCGTTTCGGCTTTCAAAACTATCATACCAGCTCTATCTTCATAAAATAGATTAACTCCTACCATCGAGCCTAGCTCTGCGAGCTGCCTATTTATTTCTTTAGGCTCGCTGAAAATAGCGTCTATTCTAAAACTATTTAACCATAGAGTTTTCTCATCTGCCCACGAATATGCACCGCCACTCCCATTATTAATAACTGCTGGATTTATTTTAGCTTGATTAACTAAAAGCTCATACGCTACATCATTAAACTTTACCCCATTGCCTGAGCCGTCATAAGAGCCAAAAGCAACGCAGTTCTGTACTAGCTCTCCAGCATCGTAAGTCTCGCCTGATACTAATGCTTTTGTACCCCACTCACCTCGACCGCTAGAATGAAAGGTAATGTGAGCGTCAGTACTGCTTCTAGTAAACGCAAGAATTTCTTTTTCAATCCTTACAAAACCGCTAGTACCGTATTCGGCTTGCAGCTCTGCCGCCGTAGCATCAGCACCGCCGATCTGTAAAACTATAGAGCTTTCTGTACCATGACCGATACTAGCTTTTAAAGAAAACCCTGACGGAGCTGGCACTTTAGATTTTAAATCATCGCCTAGAGTCATCGGGTCTTTACATTTTATTGTGAGAATATCTTTGTCGAGCGCCATACTGTCGATTACATATTCTTTTTTACCGTCAGTTAGTCTTGAGTTGCCAAGATGGTCAACAAAGCCATCATATACCCTTATCGTCCTACCTATGTAGTATGGGTTACGCTGCATTAACTTTTGAAAGTAGCTGCCCGACTCTATTGCTATTAAATCTCTAGTTTCAAAGTATGGGTCAACGTCTGCCCCTGTTGAAAAAAAGTCTCTTAACTTTATAGTTACATTAGCCCTTACCGATACACCCTTAGTTGGTATTATTTCTACAGGCGCACTTGTTACCGATACAAGCGCAGGGTAAGCGTGCTCATAGCCAGCTCTACCTCTAACGCCCTCGCCTACCTCGTTGAAAAACTTATAGGATAACTTACCAGACGTATCAGTCCTGAAGTGTATAGGGTCTTGACAAGTAAACCTTGTGTTATAGCACTCATTACCAGCAGCCGCAGCCGCTTCGCAGGTGCTAGGGTCATCACTGTTTCCGTATTCGTTATCACAGAAATCTAAAAACATTTCCACCATTTGCAAAGGCTTTCTAGGCGATAAAAGGTGCGCTCCATTGAATAAAATTCCACTAGACTCCTCATCAGGAGTAGGAGGCGCTGCAACTGGCGGAATCACAGGGTTAGGGTTTTCTGGTGGCGGAGTTGGCGGCTCTGGTGGTGTGTCAGGGTTTTCGGGCTGCTCGTTTGGCGGCTCAGTTATTGGCGGTACTGTATTTACAGTGGGCGCTGAGGTTTTATATGGGTGCGCAGCAGGTAGCACATCGAGCTTATATTTGTGCTCAAGGTAGCCTATAACTTTATCGTGCTCTACTGAGTCTAGTATCCTGTCAAAAACCAGCATCTCATACATCGTACCCCTAGCCGCTTTAGAGCCGTCATTCCCTATATCATTCATGGCGAATATCTTAAAAGCGTCTGGAAATCTCATTGTGGGGTAGCCAGTGCCGAAATTGCCTCCGTTTAGCTGAAATTTCCCTGTAACTGTTTGGCTTAGTTGTAGCATAAAAATACGGTCATTACCTTCAAAGACGTTAAAGGCAGGTGAGTTATATGTAGCGCCACCGTTATAATCGTTTTCGTCGTATTCTTTATACTCGAAGCCCTCAGAGTAAGCCTGTACGTTGCTTGTGTCTTTCATAAACCTTAAATGGTTATAGCCACCTAAATCCTCTATACTGAAATAAGCATTTGTATCTGTTTCCGAACGCAAGTTACAGGCTACATAAAAAGTCATCTCTGTGAGTGGGTGCGAGTTTTGTAGAAAACTATTCGATCTAAAAAAGTCAGTACGACTTGGCTCAGAGTTGAATAAAAAACCGCCCCTATATGTAACCTCTGTGACTGTGAATTCTGCGTTTGTTTGTCCGCCATTTTGGTCGCTTGTCTCAGTGAGCACATCACCTACCGCATAACCAAAAGAGCCACCTACGCTAGCTACGTTCTGTACTTGACCGTTCAAAATAGAAATGTTTATTAAAACTTTAGAACGTGAGGTAAACGATTGACCAGACTTATTAATTTCAAAATCTGTTATTACGCCATTATTAGCACCACCAATTGAGTATCCTGCGCCTTGGTTAGTAACCTCTAGCTTTACTATGCTTCCGCCATATAAGTACTGCGGTCTAGTTGCATTATAATCATCATTAACATTGGAATTAATTGCTAATAAATACTTATCATACTTTCCTTTATTTTGAAAAAAAGAAACACCGTCACCACTTGGAAGGCTTGCCCTATCATTGCCGTTAGGGTCTTGCCCGTCAAACCAAGAATGCAGACTATTATGTAAGTGCTCTGGTGTAAAAAGGTCAGTCATTCTATGTAACCTATAGCGTCAATTGTCCAGCTTAACTGAGTGGGCGAACTAAATCGAGGTTGCTTCAACGCTTTGTCAACTGTGCAAAAATATATTTTTTGCTGGTCTATTATTTTATCAGCGCCACTTATTGCTGCATTCCCATTGTTATACATAAAAAAGAAAGGGTGTCTCGACATAAAGTAACCTGCATACTCTATAAATGGGTGGGTAGTTAGCTGACCATTTATTTTAGTATATTGCGCTGAGTCTGTTACTGCATATAAATCTTCTTCGCTAAACTGGGTTAAATTAATTTTTAATTTTTGCGTAACTTTTTTAACGTCAGTCATTAAGAAATTACCCTTATTATTTCTTTTTATTGACGACTCATAAGGAGAAAAGCTAGGTGGAGTAAACGGTGAAGTTACATTAACTCCATGCGTAACCCAATGCCCAAGCGCAAGAATAGAAATATAAGAATTATCACCCCAACCTATAGTTTCTATAGTTATTCTCCTAACATTTAAGGGAGTATCAAAAACTGCACCAAAAGGCTTATAAAAATTATCGTCAGGCGCATAATCGGTGGAGCTGTACGGTGTACCTGTGAATGACGAAGTTATAGAGCCAGCGGTATCAGTATCATACTTAATTCTTAACTTTTGGAATCTCGTTAAGTTATGCCCATAAATAGCAAAACCATTCATAGTGGTAGATACAGGAAAAGTTATAGTAATAAATGCTTGTTTACCCGATGCAGCCCTAAAAGAAGTAGCACCGTTATCATCTACGCAGTTACCAAACGCAAAACCTTCCTCTGTTCCGTAGGTAGCAGTTTCAGTAGAAGCTATAGTAGTAGTGCCTGACTTTTTCCGCCAATACTCGTGGTGTATTTTGTTTTCTACTAAAAGTGCGCCCGCCATTATGTACCCACCAATGCGTTAATTTCTAGACCATCTTCGGTCGCTTCATTTAAAGCCTCTATAATACGCCTTGCGCCTGTAGGGTCAATAGAACCGTCTACTTGCACATTCACTATACTTGGCGTAGCTGCCGCTTCTTCATCGTTTGCTGCCTGTACTGGTGCGGCTTGTGCCGCGCTGCTCGCAGATATTCCACTACCTGTTGATCTAGGTACTGAAGGTCTGCCGCCACCGCCACCAGAGCCACCTTTATTAAATTGTGTGGCTTGTATTGCTTTTACGTTAGCCATACCAGACATAACTGCTGCTGCCGCTGCTGCGATACCTAGAGCTGGTCCAACATAAGGTATAGAGGCTAAAGCATCATACGCGCCTGTGGCTGACGAGTAAGTGCTCTGAATAGTCTCGGCTATCTTTAAGCCTTTCTGCATCTTAAACGCTGTTTCACTATTCTGTGCAGCACTAGCTAGAATATCTCCACCGATACCGATAGCTACCTTAGCCTTTTGCTTACCTGTTAGCTTGGTTAAATCTAAATCACTTTTCGCTGCCTTTTCTAAAAACTTCTGCGTCTTACCGCCTTGTGATGCTTGCTTGAGAAACGATGTCTCGTCTAACTCTTGCTTCATCTCAAAGCGTTCTAGCCCTTTTTGCTGCTCTAGTTCAGCGATTGCGTCTAGTTCTTCTGTGATTATTCTGATGTGCTCATCTGCGCGAGCTTGCTCTGCCTCAAGCTCTGCTAAATGCGCCGCCTTCTTGCGGTCTAAGTCTGTAAGCTCTCGACCTTTAAGCCACTCATCAAAATCCGCCTGTAGTTTTCTTTCAGCGTTTAGCTTTTCCTCGAAAGCTGTAAGCTCTGCTTCTCCACCTTCTGAAATTCCCTCTGCTACTGTCTCCGTAGGTCTTTCTGTTGTACCTGTTTCAGTATCTCTAAAGCCGTCAGTAGAAGTTAAGCCAGCTACCTGTATGCTTAACCTGTTATCAGGGTTTATATTGAAGTCTGCAATCGCCTGCTCCGCATCAGCAATTCTATCTAGCGTCTGTTGATAAAAAACATTCTGCTCTTTACCAGCTACTTCTGCAAAGCTGTCTAATTTAGCTTCTGCTCTTTCAAGCTCAGTAATTAAGTTACTAGCTTCTTCTGCCTGTGTCGTAGTTATAAAGTCTACTACACCTTGTAATGCTGACGTTCCTATACCGACTAACCCTGCTTTTATTTTAGCTAATGCGGTCGTTAGGTTAGCTACGCCCTCTTGGAATTCTTTGTCATTCAAACTGTCAGATAAATCATTATTTGATTTGGCGAATATATCGTTAGCGCCAGATACCTCACCAGCAGCTATAGCTAGGTTACCGAATGCCTGATCTAAGTTTGATATTGAGCCTTTGAGCGTTTTCGTTTGCTCAATAGCTGCACCAGCGAATGTGGTATTACCGATTTCAGTTAAGTAGGCTAGGACTGCTGCGCTGCTTTGCTCTACTGTAGTCTCGATACCTCTGAAAGCGAATGTTACCTTGTCGCCTTCTTTTCTTGATTTGATACCGAACTCTTTAAGGCGCTCCATCTCCATTGTAGAAGCATCAGCAACCGCCTCGATCATCTGCTCAAGAGACGTACCCATTGCGGCTGACGTATTAGCAAAGCTCGTCATGGACGCTTTCGTAGGCTCTAAGCCTAAGTTGACTAGCTTGGCAAAACCATTAACAGATTCATCTAGCGTGAAGGGAGTTTGTAGGGCGAACTCGTTAAGGTCTTTAAACGCTGCGGCTGCTGCGGCTGTGCTACCTGTAGCAGTAACTAATCGAGCATTTAAGATAGAGAAATTAGCGCCAGCTTCCTCGACTGCTTTAAGCCCTCTGTTGACGGCATAAGCTAGGGCGGTAAAACCTGCTACGGCTGCGGCTATCTTCCCTCTGTTGGCTTTAAGGGCTGCCCCAAAGCCTTTCTGCTTACCACCTAGACTATCAGTAGCATCGCCAGCATCGTTAGCGGCTTCTTTGAGCTTTCTAAGGTCTTTTTTTGCTTGATTAAGCTCTTTTGTCTGAGCTTTGAATATCAGCGTTTCTACTTCGTTTGCCATTCTTTTTGCCTCGCAAGGTCTATACCTAGTAGTGCGTCAATTTCCCAACGCTCAAATGGCTCATCGTACAAGTCAGAGTAGGCTTTAATATCCTGTAAGGTCAGCTTATCAAGATTAGTAGTCATCTTGCTGTAGGCTACCCAAACAGGCTCTTGCCAATCTTTAAGCTCTGGCATATTCTTTAGCGGCTCAGGTGTAGTACCTGATATACGCTCAATAGCTCGCCACTGCTCTAACTTGGTTGTCTTGCCGTCTAACGACCTAGAATTGGCTTTAAATACCCACTTGCCAAACGCTACGACTTCTTCCGCTTGGCTTTCGTAAAATTTGCCCGATTACTCATAAAGGCATCGATCTGGTCACGAACGAATGGCGCTTTGGTCAACAATTCAACACATAGCTCTTTGCTATACTCCTCGTCTGTACCACGCCACCCTATAATGATTTCAGATAATGCTTCGATAACAAAGTCATCTTCGTCAAGGTCGCGTTTCTGTAATAAAGCCTCTTGATATTTTTTCTTCTGTAGCTTGAGTTGCTTACGGTAGGCTACGCTGTCTGCGCCTTTAACCTTAATCCATAATGCGGTTAGCTTGCCGTTACCGTCTTTAATTCTGACCTCAGCCCCAAGCTCGTGGTCGTCTACAGTATAAATATCATTAAGTTTCATTTGTCTCTCCCAAGAATAAGTTGCGCCCCGAAGGGCGCGTATATTATAACGCTGAATCGAATGTGATGCAGCTAGTAGCACCGTCAGTGCTTTGTAACGCAGTAAATTCAACTGCGACTTCAATCATACCTTCACCGCCAGCTTCTGTAGAAGTGTTAGTGAATCGGCATCGTGGTAACTCAAAAGACATACCAGTAGCGCCTGAGCCTAACTGTAACAAAATGCGAGTATCAGTTGAATTAATAAATCTCGCAACGTGCTCACCGCTAGTAAAGTGTGCGCTAAAAGAACCAGTTACACGCGCCTTACCGATTGCACCTTGTACAGTTTTGTTGTCGCCTACTACATAAGCCTGCTCGATACCGTTTTCAATGTTTAAATCAAACTGGGTAACGATAACAGAGCCAGTAGAGCTACTACCGCCTGTGTTTTCGATAACGATTTTAGCGTCTTGACCACGATAAGGGACTTTAGCAGTTACCGCAGTAGCAGAACCGTCTTGGCTTGTATCATGGCTGGTCATAGTAGAGCCAACAATGCCATAAGATACAGTAACGAAACCGTCAGCAGGTACGCTAATCGCGCAAGTGTTGATTTCACAACCTAAGAATAACTGACAATCATCAGCAACGGTAGCACTGTCACCAGCGTTAAGGTCGTTAAATTCTCTAGCAAAGCTATAAGACTTACGAGTGCCGTCTATATTAAACTGGTTAGTATTAGCTGCTGAGTGATCATGTAAAGCAGCTTGAATTAAAGTTATATGTGAAGCCTGCTGACTAAGGTTAGCGCTAATCTCACCTGAGACAGCATGAGTACCAGCGATAAGCTCATTAACTTCACGAGTGCCGCGCAATGTGGCTTCCTCTAAAAAATTAATCGCCAATGCTAGGCTATTAGAATTGTGCTCGACTAGAGCGAATGCACCGCCAGCACTTGTGCCATAAGTAGATTCTTCTTTGAATGAAAGGGTCTGCATTTGACCCGTAGCAGGTAAAGCCATTTTTAACTCCTAGCGGGTGTAACCGCAGTATAAGATACGTCTATATTTCTAACAAAAAAAGCATCTTCTCTGCGCCCAACGCCTAAAGATACGTTATCTATAATAACAGTTGTCCCATTACTTACGAACTTTGAACTTCTCGTAAAGTAATTTGCAATGCCATCAATTTTTTCACTATAACCACCTACTCCAACCTTGTTATAGTAGTCTATCTGGAATATACCAGTATTAACATCTCTACCAGTAGCGCCTAAACTGCCTACCCTTGTATCAGCGGGTAAAAGCGTACCCCTCAAAAACTCAGATACCGCAGTGGCTTTTGAAACAGCAGCTAAATTAAAATTTACATTTTCAAACGCTTTATCGCTAATACTTAAACCTTGTGCGGCTGTGTTAAATTGACTCTCGAAAGCTATTCTTATATTCCTAAAAGGTCTGGAAGTATCAGGCGCAGCACCGTCAGTAATAGAGCCAGCGTCTATATTGAATATATTACCTGTAGCGTCCTGAGTTATTAGTTGGTAGTCAACGGTCATACATTATTCCTAACAGATATTCTGAGCATACCCTTCGGCGCTTGTTTCTTACTATGCCCAAACTCTATAGCCATCGCATACGGCAGGTTATTTGAGAAGTATACCGTATCGCCCAGCTCAAATTTTTTATTAAGCATTTCTGTAACATTATTCACCGACTGGTTGCCGCCTTTACTTCTTACGCTAGTATCTACTGCGCCTATGCTAGTAAACCAGTTATTAGCTAACCTACCAGTCTTTCTGGGTGTTGCTTTAATCGTATCGGCAAAGATACTAAACAGCAGCCCTCTAGCGTGTAAGTCCATCTTTTTCTCTAGATGATCCATTACAGCGTTTATACTGCCCTTCTTAACTTGGCTGTCGCCCCAGCGAGCCTTCTTCATTTAACTAGCTAACCGTATTTCATAAAATACAACGGTAGATGCTGGCTGGTTTTTTGTTACTTTAGTTACACGATAGCTCTCGCCATTAATCTCAGCAGCATCACCAATAACAGGCGCAGTTGAGCTTGTAACCAAGGCATTTTGCTCTATTTCTTGCAGGCTTTCTTCGCCTTCTTGCTTTGGCTCATTCATAAGAACTAGCTGTGCAGTATATGTGCTAGTGCTTGAGCTGCCGAATGTTCCATCAGTGGGGTTATAAGTAGTATCTGACGTTTTAGTGAATGTAACAGCCTGACCGAACTTAGTTATTAAGTCGGTTGCCGTTTTTTGTAATGGCGTGTAATTGTATGCCATTAAACTCTAACCACCGATACTGGGCTTTTAATTAGCTTTCTAAGCGCCTGAGAAGCCGCAGGGAGCAAAGTACGGTCTGCGCTTGAGCCTTTGTACTCTACTGATAAAGAGCCTACAGACTCCTTAGATACTTCCCTACCAATAGGGTCGTTGATTCCGAAACCTTGCTCGAAACCATAGGCTATTTCGTATATTGCAGTAACTACCTGTTTAGGTATCTCGTCACTGTCTACTCCGTAACCATCTATGCTGATATAAGCTCTAGGGAACTGTAACGCTTGTAGCTCCGTAGCCTTAATACCTACAAATTCTAATTGTTCAAAATAATCCATCGCTCGCAGGATATACGCTTCTGCTTGAGCGTCACTAATATCTGTTCTGCCAATATATCTAGCGTTTAGGTAAGCATCATAACCAGCGACAGTAACATAACTGTTAGCAGTCGTTGATTGCTGTCCTGTTTCTATCGTTAATGCCATTTTATCACCTTAAAAAAATGGACGACCTACAAGGGAAAAGGGAGAGAAACCCAAGTAAGCCGCCCAAAAACACTACAAAACTACTAGCCTAATGGAGCAACGATTTGCTGAATGAAATCACCTTTCCATGCTTTAACGCCCCAAGTAGCCGCTACTTCAATCATTGACTTGCGGTATCCGCGATAAGTACGAATCTCGAAAACAATGCCTGAGTGTGGGTCTTGGATAACGATAGCGTCATCAGCAGCGTCACCGCCATTTGGTAAAGCAGGAGCACGCATAGCTAACTCAAT
>Ga0187219_1000558_pt1 | contig 17782 bp, 34 predicted proteins | sample 13SPOviralmetaG_FD_130162 | JGI IMG/M metagenome (GOLD analysis project Ga0187219, IMG submission 130162) | Marine viral communities from the oligotrophic San Pedro Time Series (SPOT) site, San Pedro Channel, CA, USA - 13 SPOT_SRF_2010-07-21... | ecosystem: Environmental > Aquatic > Marine >... | reverse complement strand
TATGGTATTTCGTGTATTATGGAAACAAACGAACAAGTACAAGACGCATATCGTCAAATGACAAGTGGACTTGTAACACCACCAAAAACCAATCTGATTGTATAGGAGAAAGAAATGGAATTACGTGACCAAATGGTAACAGCTTTGAAAGATCATGCTCGAGCTCATATTGAAAAACATCGTATGAATGCTGAGATTTATTTGCGCAACCCAGTTGGAGTTGGTGAGCATTCCGAAGTTATGGAAGAAATTGAAAAGCAACTTGAAGAAATGGCCAAGTACGAAGATCAGCTTGATATGTTGACTAACTATTTCTAATGCATCCTAAGCTTAAAGGATTTCCAAAGTGTTATGTTGTCAACCTTGAAGAAAGTGTTGAACGCAGAGACTATATGAATTCCGAGTTTGATAGACTCGGTTTAGATGGAACCGTCCTACAATACAAAAGACTTGAAGACAGCGATTTAAAGATCGTCGGCGACCGTGACACTTTGGGCATACTGCCATTAGGTGCTACTACTTCTCATCTCCTAACCATTAAATGGTGGTATGAAAATACTGACGATGAACAAGCCGCATTCTTTGAAGATGACTGTGACTTTAGCACTATTCAACATTGGAACTTTGTTTATGAGGATTATGTTAAGGAGTTTGGCGTATTGTGGGACGGTCTCCAACTGTGCTGTATGCACGAAGGCTGGGCTGTGATGTATCCACGCCACCGTAATGGACATGATCATGGACTTCAGTGCTATGTAATTAAACGCCATTACGCTAAAAAGATTATAGATTATTATTTTATAAATGATAACACAATACATTTTAGGATGCCGTATATATTAAAGAGTGAAGATAGTAAAAAATATAAACCTACTATAGAAAATGTTGTATATGGATTAGGCACTTTCTATATTCACCCACTATTTAATCATAACGTACCGAAATTTCCATCAACAGTTCACGATCCAAATTCACAACATTTAAAAGATGTGGCGAATCACGCATATGGATATGTTAAGCAGTGGTGGGAAACCAAAGGAGGGACTGGTAACCTTAATGAATTATTCACTTATGAGTGGTGTTGTCCACCGCCTCAAACATTTTCCCAAGTCATGCATATTGATAGGTAGTCTTGCAGGCTGTTCATATCTTGATGCAGAAACAAAATTAAGTCACCTTGAGTATATTACGAAAGCCTCTAAATATATAGGTTACTCGGAAACAGAGCAACGTGAAGAGTTAAGAAAGTTTCTAAAAGTAGATCCTGTTTACACTGAATGGTGCGCAGCATATGTTAACGCTGTATTGCGTGAGTCTGATATACCAGGTTCTGAAACCGTATCAGAAAATCCATTTATGGCAAGAAGTTTTACAAACTTAGGCTACCAAGTTAATACACCAGATTATGGAGATATCGTAGTATTAAAACGCGGACAACCTTGGGAAGGTCATGTTGGTTTTTATATTGACCTTAAGATTATAGGCGGAGACGTTTATTATAGAATTCTTGGAGGTAATCAAGATAATGAAGTATCAATTAAATTATTTAGAGCCGCTGATGTCGTGGCAGTTAGGCGATTAGCTCTATGAAAGTATTAGTCACTGGCGCCACTGGCTATATTGGTAGTCATGTGTGCAAACAGTTAAAAGAACACGGTCATACAGTATATGGATTTGATTTAAATATTCATAACGAACATAATGATGTGGAAAAATACTGTGATAAGTTTTGGGTACAAGATCTTATGGATCATTGGCTCATGGGTTGGGGAGACGCAGTAGTTCACCTAGCAGGACGTAGTGTTGTTCCTCAATCATTAAAAGAACCATCAGCATATTATCGTACTAACATCATGGGTACAAAAAACGCTGTTGAAAAACTCAGAACAGAAAATTTTATATTTGCAAGTACGAGTTCCGCGTTTGAAATGGCTTCGCCATACGCAAGAAGTAAGGTAGGAGCAGAAGATGTAATTAAGGAGAAAGCAGATGGGTATACTATTTTTCGCTTTTTTAACGTCAGTGGTACTGATGGTGTTAACCGCCAACTTGGTGTGGCTTCCCATCTTATCCGTGTTGCTGCTATGGTGGCTGCTGGCAAGCTTCCCAATGTTAAGGTCTTTGGTAACGATTATGATACTAGGGACGGTACTTGCATTCGGGATTATATACACGTCAGTGATCTTAGCAGTTCTATAGTTAAAGCAGTTGAAACCGGTCCTAGTAATACTCCATACGAATGCTTAGGTTCTCAAAGCGGTTGGACAGTCCACGAAGTACTTGATACAATGGAAAAAGTTACAGGTGTTAGTATGAACCGTGAAATTGTTGGCAGGAGATTAGGCGATCAAGCAGCGGCCGTGGCGACGCCGTCAACATTATGCAATTTGACTAAAACTTTAGAAGACATGTGTTTAGACCAGTATAATTTAGAAATGAGCAATCAATGAAGATCCAACCACTCGCGCTATTTCCAACTAATATAACTCATACAATCCACGAAGTTACTAAGGACGAACAAGAAAATTGGTTTGATTTGTATTTTAAACATTGCGGGAATGATGGAAGAACTCACGATCTTTTAGGATATGAGCAGGTTCAATTAGAGCCGAGCTTAGAAGGTTTTTATGAAAATAAAGTAATGCCGAGTGTGCGTGAATATTTTAAAACATTAAGTATTGACTCAACAAAATTTGATGTTCACGTAACCAAAACCTTTTTCAACGTAGTTGACGATAACGGAATCAACAAACACAACCATGAAGAAAACCATATATCGTTTACTTATTATCCATATATAAAACCGGGTAAAGAAAAAAACCTTATCTTGTATGATACAAAGCCTTGTCATGCAAACGAATTGCATCAAGGTTGGTTTCATCATTATGTTGATGAATGGACTGAAATGAATTGTACTAATTTTTCTATTCCTGTAGGGCAAGGTTCTATGCTAATTTTTCCAAGCAATATGAGCCATAACCTTGCAAAGAAAGACACGGAAAGTACAGTTATAAAATCATTTAACACTAAGGAAGATTTACTTAAAAGCAGATTTTGCGTTGCAGGTGATATGATTATTACTAAAAAGGCTCAAACAAGAATTTATCATAGAACCTTATCATCTCCTGAAAAGTGGAAAACATTTAGTTGACAATCCACAAAAGTTGGTATATATTAAATGTATCTAAAGGAGAATCAATATGGATTACCAAACGACATTAGCAACAGAACTTGCAATTGATATTATGATGAACGGTTATCACCAGCCTTTAGTAAATGGTAAAGCTAATATTGAAAAGATTGAAGATGAAATCGTCAAAGGTATATACGCAGGTGAGTTAAAAGAAATAGATCAAGAAACAGTAAATATGGCAGTTATGTTTGTTGACGATATAATAAAAGAGTTTGGAGATTTGGATGGGTAGTTACCAAATAAACTATAAAGAAGTTAATTTATTCGGCAACGTTTATTTCATACCTTCTTATGCATTACGTCGGCCGGCAGCTGAAGTGATGATAAACGGTTATAGGTATGAAGGAAGAACTCATGAGTTTGTTACTAATGTATTGAAACAAACTAAAATGTCTATGATCCATGGCGGTACGTTTTTTGGCGATATGGTTCCACATTTTTCTGCTCATTGCGACGCCACGTTATATGCCTTTGAGCCAGTATTAGAAAATTATGTTCTTACAAGACGCTGCGTTCAAGAAAACGATTTGACTAATGTTATATTGTTTAACGCAGCTATGAGTCTTGAAAGTGGTCACGCATATATGCAAACATTTGACAACGGTCATATGGGTGGTGCATCGCAGATTACAGAAGATGATAGTAAGAAAACGCAATTAGTTAACACAATTTCAATTGATGATTTAACTGTAAAAGAATTATCAATTATGCATTTAGATCTTGAAAATCACGAGCCGTCGGCAATACGCGGAGCGAAGAATACAATAATGCGGGATGAACCTATTGTAATTATGGAAGACTATCACGATAAGGCTGGCGATATACTTAAAGAATGGGGATATGAATATATTGGACAGCTAAAGTTCTCTCCACATAATTGGTTAAATATATGGTCAACAGAAAAGTTTAAAGATGTCGCAACCAACAATTTACAAACACAATCATAAACAGTTTTTGAAACTTCAACGGTTTAAGAAAGAAACTCTTAAACTAAAACGAATGCGCAAAAGAGACTTGAAAGAATATGTCCTTAAAAATAATCCAATTCATAGCTAATTACTCAAACTCAGCTAAGCTGTTAGATAAACAAATGGCCGATAAAGACTTTGGAGTTGATATTCAAAAAATAGACATAATGAGTAATGTCGGTCTTGCGAATACTTATGGAGTTAAAACTTTGCCGTGCATCTTGTTATTAAAAGATGGCGTGGAGGTTGATAGACTACAAGGTAACATACCATTGCGTTTAATAACTGAAATGATTAATCGTCATTCCTAAAGTATATATTGCAGTTTCTAACGTGATTAATGTTTCTCTTATTACACGCTTTCTTTTGTATACCTGAGCTTATTTTGTCTCTACGATATCCACGCTTTTCCCACTCATCAATCCATTCTCTTTCATGCCTTTCAGCAATATGGCCATTGCCACCTTGCCCAGGTCTTGCAGCTGAAAACAAAACAACGCGTGGATTTTTAGAAACAAGATAGTCAAATATTTCAGCATGGAATTTTTTGTCAATATGTTCCATAACTTCAATAGACACAATTGCATCATAAGTTGGTAATATTGGCGATGGTTCAGGATCTTTAGTTATATCCCAAACAATATTTTCACAACCTTCGTTTTGAAACATATTTGGATCCATCGGCGCAGGTTCTACACCGTGAACGATTGGAATATCGGAATTGGACATATAATTACAATAATGCCCAATTCCGCAACCAAATTCAAAAACTGAACTTGGTTTAAATTTGTCCACAAAGGATCTTATCATACCATCGTCAAAGTTATTAGGGTACCACTTCTTATGGTCTTCAAAGGTCCAATGTGCCATAGTTTACTCTTTACGCCAAATTGTCCATGCTCCCCAAGCAATGGCGGCATAAGCAATCATTTGAGTTAACGGGCTGAATATAATAATCGCAGCACCGGCAGCGACCATTAAAATTCCGTCAAAACTTGAACGTTCTGAAATCTTTGATTTTAACCAATTCATTTTGTTCTCTCCTTTAAAATATCATTCATTACGCTAGTAGCTGTATGTGTAAAACATCTAGGAGCAACAGCATGTACTAATAACGCAGGCACGAGTAACTGTAATCTGATTGCAGCCTTTACTGCATGTTTAGCATGCTGCAATCCTGTTTCACCAACTTCTTCTAAATGCAATTTACACTGTTTACTAAACATAATCTAATCCTTCTTTTGTTTTATAACTTTTGTTTTAGATCCAGCTTCTAACGCTCGTAGCCGCAGTTCTAAATCATCAATTTTCTTTGTGACCTTTGGATAGCGCTTGCGCCACGCCTCAGGATCATCTTGTAACCATTCCCAACCAAACTTATCAACTAGGTAGTCTAAAGTATTATCAAGCTTACCCATTAAATATAGCGCAGCTTTGGTATTTCTAAACCAAGCTAAAAAGGCAGCGCCTAAAACGGATCCTCCAATAGCTGTATATATCCACAGCGTATCGCCAAACATTCTAGTTAGCATTTCCATTTTGTTGTCCCTTATTCTATTTTCTAATATACCAAGATGTTCTTATATTTAAAACATTCGCTTTTCCGTAAAAATCGTTTACAGCATCCCATACTTTTATATCGTCATGATCTTTAATATAATCATGTCCTGCAATACATCCACCATCTTTTACTTTTTTATCCCAAGCAAATATATCTTTCATCACAGCACTATACCTATGATCTCCGTCAATGAAAACAAAATCTACAGATTTATCTTCGAATTGTTTGCTGGCTTTAACAGAGTCTAAGTTTAATATATTAACATAATCTTTTACTGGGTTAATGTGTTCATTCAAGTTTGACACATCATGGTCAATTGCGTAAAAATTTATATCTTTTTTACTGTCTTTTATCGCTTCCGCCATCCACGCAGTACTTTTACCTTGCCATATTCCAATCTCTACAATAGTACCGCCATCTTTTATTCTATTTACTTCGCTACTATAAATGTCGTCAAAATTGAATAAACCTGGTATAGCCAAAAAATAATTATTTTTCAATCTATCTTCTGATCTATTTCCGTAATGTTTAAAGCGATCAGCGTCATATTTTAGTCCCATGTTTTATTTATCTTTATGGCTGTGAGTTCCGCTTTCGTGCGAATGGCCATGACCAAAATATTCCCATATAACCCAGCCACCAATACCAAAAGGTACTGCATGTAATAATAGGTGTAAAATAAAAAGTATTGTACTTATAGCATAAGTTATATGAGCTGCTTTGCTGTGAAAGAATTTATCAAACAGTTTAGCCACCAAAAGTATTCATTATCATTGGACCAAAGGCTGTTGCAACAAAACCTAGTATTGCAATAGCTATAAGACCAAGGATAAGCCATTTTGCTTTGAAATCATCAACCCGCATGGCAAAGCCTATTACTTCATTATTCATTACCCTAAAGCTTAAATCAAAAGTTCCTTCTGGTGTATCTTCATCTTTTAATGGTACAGGCTTTTGTAATATTTTTGGTATTTCAATTTCATCAGACATTTTCATTTTCTTTCGTGTATTTACAATAATGGTTCATACCGTGATCGTATGCTCCGTCGAATGGCATTCCTTTTTTAAATGCGCGCCATCTTCCACGCCACTTATCTTTTGTTCTTTGCCATTTACTCATTTTTCTAATATTACCGAAGTAGTTGATGTATCGCGGTTGCGAATGGTGTCTATATCCCATTGCAGCAAAAGGAACACAAGTGACCAAGTCGTTATTGTTAACATGGCGGAAATGAGGTATATTATCAAACGATTTAACAAATTTTCTAGTTCCTACTCTTGGCGACCCATATGTATATAAAGCAGTAACTTTATCACCGAGTCGGCTTGTTGCAACTGTTGCCATTGCAGCTCCTAAAGAATGGCCGCAGAGAAACAAATGTTTTCCAATTCTTTTCATTTTAGATAAAGCCTTTTCAATATCAGGCCACACCTTATTTACTTCTTCTTGAAACCCGTTATGTACCAATCCGTGTCCATTGTTTGGTTTATCTGGCCAAGCGTTTAAGTCCGCCTTAATATCGGAAAACTCTTTTGGCTCAGTGCCACGGAATGCAATTACGATTTCTTCTTTATTTGAAATGATGTGGCATTGTGCACCGTTTACTTCAACGAACTTGTGGGTTGTATAACCTAGTTTCTTATATTTAGGTTTTGCTTCAGGCCCATCTAAATACGCAAGTTCGGCGATCTCTGCCATCTTTGCACAATTTTCTAACATTGTTACTCCCCTGCTGCTAGCATTCTTTCTAAAATATCATCTTGTCTCATTTCCATGATATCTATCTGTATTTGTTGCATGTCGTGAAACGTTTCATGCCTTGCATATTTTGAAGCAATTGCTCCTGATAATGCAAGATGATTCATTTCAGTTGTCTTTTCTAATTCTTTAACTTGAAGTTCTAATTTTTCCGTACTAATTATAAGATCATTAATCTGTTTTTGTTGCTCTAAACTTTCGGCAGTATTTTGCTCTTGAAAATAACCTAACGTTGCGACTTCGTTTTCTAAGTTGTTTATTGTATTTCCCATAGCTAGAAATACTATAATGGCAATAGCTTCCATTTAATTATACTTATCCTCTTTTCATTAATTTTCTTTTGAGTTCTTCCCTCGGATCGACTTGAACTGTGGGGGTTTCCCGTGGCGTTCCCTCCACCTCTCCATTGTCTTGAATAGAACTGGGTCGTGGCGTATTACTATTGAGTTCTGCTCTAAGGATTTTAATTCTTCTTCTGATATCTCGAATTTGTTCTCTAGTATTTTCATAATAGTCGTCAGACATCTTTTTCACATTTGCATCTTATGCAAACATCGTTTTGGCAATTTTTACAATCAGATTTATCACAATGGCAATCATGGCCGCATGCTGTACACGTTTTCGTTGGTCCTGACATGTTTATCTCCTATTCTGATAATGGATTATCTAATGCTTCTTGCAATCTTTCAAAGATCTCTCTATCAAGCTGTTTCATATCAGCCCTGATATCTTTATCTGTTTGGCGAACACCAGCTTCAACCTCTCGGATAGATGCAGTTACATCTTTTTGAACTTGGTTCATTTCTGTTCTTACACCTTCAAGAGTTGCACCAATACTTGCTTGTGTAGATTTAATTCTTGCCTCAGAGTTTTCTAAATTAGTACTAATACGATCACGTAAATCAGACATCGTATCTTGATTACTTTTGAGTGTTACTCTTAATCGCTCTTCAAACGTATCTAATTTATCGTAAACATCTTTGCGTAAAGCTCTTACGGTAGTTTCCATTGCAACTATTTGATCTTCTAACGATGATATTAACTCTTCACTCCTGTTAATGTCACCTTTTAAATCATCTTTAATGTCTTGTGTATATCCAATAGCATCTTCTAATTTTTGTAATTGCATTGCGTTGGCAGCTGCAATTTCATCAATATCAATATTTTCAACAATTTCTTTCATGTTCATGTAGTCCGTGTAAAATTCAAAACCCGCATAGGCGCCACCGCCTAAAGTAGATAATGCCGTTAAAACCGCCACCATCTTACCACCTCTAAACGTAGTTCCTGCAAATTCAAATTCAGCCATATTTACTCCTCAAAAGATAATTCTTTCAATTGCTGAAGCTCTCTTCTTAAACGTTCTAATTCCAGCGATTTTAACTGTAATTCCATTTCGTATAACCTATTACAATCAATTCTTTCTTTAGGTCTTGCGCCGAGTGGTATAACAATCCTTGCGTATACACCGACGTTATCAACACGTCTGTCGTTAATATATCGATTCACTTCATCATAATAACCGCCGTCAATAAGACCAGTTACACCGAGCTCAAGTTGTGTAGCCGATCCGATGGCATTAGAACAATCTAAATCACCAGCCTTGAATTTATCAGATTGGTAATTTCCTGGTGCACTCGGTAATGCTAAACTTACCGAACCAGAATCTGCATTTGCAGTAGTCGTAAACAACAGCAAACACAATGAAATAATGTAACGCATAATGTTCTCACTTTATCTTGGAGCAAATCCTCGATTTCACTCCGGTTGATAGTACATCTTCCCTCAATAATTTAGAGGTAGTACATATATATACAGCTTTACTTCCATGCTCGCTTTTGATATAGACATTAAACTGCTGCTTTTCCAAATAGTTAATCTTTATTATTTTATTTTGTGAAGCAAACGGAAGTGGCTCCCAATATTTATTAAAGACTTCAATTTCGTAGTATTCTACATCGGTTCTTCTATTCCATATATCCATGGTTGTCACCAACACACCGTCAACATATGCAGGGCGCATTTTTGGGTATGTTGGTGTCAATTCGTGTGATAAAACCGGTGTACAAGTTAACATAATAAACAAACTCACCAAATACTTCATTCTTAATCCCTCAATATACTTTTTACCCAAATTAACACCTTAGTCCGCAATACACTCTGCAATAACGTTTGCCTTGTATTCACCACCAGGTAGTGATTTACCTACACCATATTTTGCTTCTGACTCAACTGAGAACCAAGTAGATCCAGCTACACTAAGATCGTATTCAGTGTGGTTGTCGTACTCAATTTTAGCTGCTTCATATCCTGACATATTAGTATCTGATGTATTCGTTACTGTAACTTCGCCATCCCATGTTACTGAGTCAGTAAGACTCGGCGCAGATGAAAACGAAGTTGGCCAGGAAATTTTAGCGGTGTAATAATCTGCAATGGCAACATCATAGCGTACAACTGGATAAACACCACCGTCTGCAGGTGTTGTACTTAATTCGTCTGGTGTAGGGTTACCATAAACACCAGCTGTGTCCGTAAAAATCGAACATTTTGACGCTACGTTACCGGTGATTGGAGTTTCCGCCGCGCCTGCAGAACTGCAAATCAGCATGGCTGCACTGCCAAGTATTAAATGTTTGAACATACAATTTCTCCTTATCGTTCGTATTGTGAGCGTACCATAGATCTATGATTAGCGTCAGACGCTAAGTTCCTCATCGCTCTTCTATTATCCGGATAACTCGTCGAAGGTAACACTAAGGTATCTTCGTATATTCCACCCGGGATCGTTACTTCATAATATGGTACAATCTTTGGATTTAACGATAAATTTGCTAAAATTGATTGCTGGGCTGCGCCATCAACTAACTTGTCGATATTGTTATTACCACCCAGCTGCTCCTCCAAATCATCTTCTACTTCATTACTGTTGTCTGCTTGTTCTAATTCTTCCTCATCTCTATTTGCTTCACGGTTTAATTCTGCTTGGACCCACTCGTCATAATACGGATCGCCAATTGACGGTGGTTGCGCAAGAGAAGCTAAATACTCAGCCAGTGCCGTGGAATATCCAGGACAACTTGGATTTGATAATGGTGAAAAACATTGGAAACTTTCATCTACTACCATCTTGTAATTGTAAACTACAAATGGGTCCGTAACCGTACCTTCGCCTTCAACACTTATTTTGCCATCTCCCCACCTAGAAGAATCTGTATAATCAAATCTAAAATATTTCCTTACAGTTCCGCCGGGATTACCACTCCAATCATCTGTTTCTTCAAAAATATTTGTCCCAGGATTTGCAGCGTCTTCGTTTGAAATCGTAACAGTTGCATCTGCCTCAGGATCTTTTACCATTGTATATTGATAAGCTAAACCATTTATTTCTACTGTGATATAAGGTGCAGTTGAATCAGGTAAAACATTTTTCATTGCCCACGCTAAAGCTTCCGCCGCAGCGTTATTAGTTGAACTATATGTTGTATCAGAGTAGCAATAAGAGAAGGAGGCCGCCCACAAGGCCACCGCCGAACAAAGTAGACTTGGTCTCATCGTTCATATCCTTTATTATATTGCTTTGCGGATCTTCAGGTTGTTCATCACGATTGGCAATCCATGCTGCCTTGGCTGCGTCACCAATCATACCATCGTAAGGACAAGGTGTGCCTGCGTCCATCATAGCATTAAATACACGAGGATCTTGACACATTACCGAAACAGCGGCTACCTTCATTCCCATATCATATAATGTTTTAGCGTTCTTTAGTTTTTCACAGTTCATATCACGAACCATCTTGGCACCCGATATACCTAATATCTGTGTTTGAACCGCGCCTGATACACCTACGGTACATAAATCTGAATTGGCTGAATTAATCGAAGGAGCGATCGCCGACGGCGGCGGAGAATTAACTGTAGTCTCCGATGTACTATTACTGTTGATAGTACTATCTGTTGTGCTCTCTGTAACTATTGGCTCTGCCCCCGCTGTGGTTGGTCCAACAAAAGGTATAAATAATATAAACAGAAAGAGTAATTTTTTTAGCATAATGTTCATCCCATTAACTGATAATAAAAGCATACTTTACTCTATTATATATATTTATAAGAATTTTGGCTCTGTCAACAATTTGACACTTAAATAAATTTGACGGTGATACATGAAAGCAATTGTTGATAAAATAAAGATTTGGACTTGGGGCATAGCTATGTGCCCAGTACGCAAAACGGCTACGTGGCATGGACCGGAGTCTCAAAAGTTTGGCGAAGATATCAGTGACGTAAAAACAATTTGGTATGATAAGAAGATACGCGAACAGCTCTTTAAATATTTTGCAGATTATCAAGGCGATGAAATTACCTCAGAATTTTGTCCTGAGTATAAAATAATAAATCAAGACACAGTTAACGATGATGATATAAACCTTGTAGTTATACCAGGTGATGATACTCGTACTTTAGCTGAAATCCCAGGTTTGTTATTACAAAGAAAAGATTTAATAGAATTCGTAAATAACAATAATGTTAAGATAGTTGTAGCATGGATATTTGAGCATATAAGCTTGCATCCCGTCCATTACATGGGCGATAATGTTCAAATGAAAAAATTCTTTTTACAATTTGATAAATTAATAGAACAGTTGCCACCGAGTAAGTTTCAGTGGTTATTAAATTCATATGATAAAGACCACAAGTTTACTTTATGGCATGACAAATACGATCATCCTATTGGAATCCACGCAGACAAATATAAACCATATGTAACTCATATTGATTGCTTTGATAAAATATCTCAGTTTGAATATCTCAATTGGGATCCGTATGCAGACCACACATATAAGTTATCAGTGCCAGTTGGAATGATAGATGGAAGATGGTTGCGTTTGGATTTAATCGCTGAATTAATTGAAAGAAACATATTATGGCAAAAGGATGTAATACATACGCAAAACGTACCAGACCCAGAAGAAGCTATTAAAAAATATTTGGGCCCAAACCCAGACCCAGTGATAAAGCAAGCAACACGTGATACTGTAGACCGCGTTGGACCTGAAAATGTTTTTCAACATCGCATTATAAGTAACAAAGGTTATGACATCAACCTTGACTGGATAAAGGTTGCAACTGGTACATTTTGGTATAGAACTCCACCACAATTTATAGATTCACAATTTCAGGTTGTAATTGAATCAAGAATTCATTTGCCGTCAATTACTGAAAAAGTTTATAGACCACTAATGCTAGGACAACCATTCGTATGGATTGGTGGTCCCTTTTTGAAACCGTATTTGGAAAGTAAAGGATATCAGTTTTATCCATGGATTGACTATTCGTTTGACGATGAAGAAGACCAACTTATTCGCTTTAATAAGATAATTGACGAAGTAGAAAGATTATACCACACCGACTTATCGCAATATTTAATTGATACCGATGAAATAAATATACATAATATAAAGGCGTTTAGATACAACGAACGCGATACATCTGACATGGAAGAGTTCTTAAATGATTTATAACATAAAATTAGAACACGATTTTTCAAAGTTTTTGCAGGCGGACTATGAACAGCACAAGGGTAGTTGTATAAGTTATCAGGTTCGTGAACAAGAAGATATTCATAAAACGTTTGGTGGATTTCCTGAAAGCTATTCTGAAGAAAACACAAAGATCCAACAACTATGGTTTGATCCTATTGACGTAGACTTTGAAGAACTCGGCGATAAACTAAACATTGAGCCAGTTACAATAAGTACTATATTGCAACCTCCTGGAAATACTATTACAATGCATAGGGATACGTTTTTTAAAATAAATAAACTGTTCCCTGATGAAACGCGTAAAAAGGTCCGAGCCAATATTTACTTAGAAGATTGGTCTCCAGGACACTTTATAAACTATCAAGATGAAAATAAGAATTGGCAAACAAGTACTCATTGGAAAGCTGGTGACGGATTTGTTTGGGACAGCGATCATTTACACCTTAGCGCAAACGCTGGCTTAACACCAAAATATACTTTACAGATTAGCGGATTTTATAATGGAAAGGAATAACAATGAGCAAACCTATCAGTGAATTAGAAGATTGGGTATTTAACTATTTAAAAGAAGAAACAGGCGAAGATTTAACAAGAGAACATATGATTGATAATTATATTGATTCTCTTGATGTAATGAATATCGTCATGGAAGCCGAAGACGTATTTTATCCAGGAAAAGAAATTCCTGATAACGTAGTTAGAGAATGGATACAAAACATGGGCACTATTGGTGAATTCATTGATAATGTACATGATTATGCTTTGACACTTAAATAAATATATAGCGATAATCGCATTCCGATAACAATAATAATAAATGAGGAAAAGAAAATGAGCCATCAGAACGAATATGACGTAACTGTAATTAAAGTAGTGGACGGTGATACTGTAGATGTAGATATTGATCTGGGTTTTGGTATTTGCCTAAAAGATGAAAGGGTACGTATCATGGGTATTGATACACCTGAGTCAAGAACATCAGACCGCGTAGAAAAACTATTCGGTAAAGCATCAAGTAAAAGACTTGGCGAGCTTTTAGCAGTAGATGCAAAACTTATCACAACCGAGAACAAACATGGCGAAGATATGAAAGGCAAGTTTGGTCGGATCCTTGGCGATTTCCGTGCAGCGGACGGTCGTTTAATTACAGAGATCATGATTGAAGAAGGGCATTGTGTACCTTACTTTGGCGGATCAAAAGAAGAGACGCAAGCAGCTCACGAAGTAAACAGACAACGTTTATTGGGTGAAGGTGTTGTTAACCGCGACGATTATGATAAGATGGTTATTGCGGAAGCTAACGAAAAGAAATGATATATCCATCTAGCGACACTATGCAGATAAAACAATTTTCTATCACTAAGCAAATTGATTTTATTGAACCTTGGTTTGCTGATGATTTAGAAAACAGATTGAAAAAATTAAAGCTCACAAAATTTGATTTTATTTGCATACCAGAGTTTGAATTTTCAAGACATAAAAATACAGTAACTATAGAATCTCAATTTTGTAAAGGAAACCACGATGATCTTGACGTAGTCAAAATTTATAATGACTTGATAAGTAAGGAATGGACTTTTGAAGATCCAACACCAGACAATTTTATTGTTTGTGATCGTAACGCCCAAACCTATGCAGTGGATCTTGACTCGTTTACCTATTTACCAAATATAGAAGATCGTCAAAGAATTTGGGAGCAAAAAATAGGTGAATGGCACAAATCTGTTGAGTACTACGACAAAAATATACTAAAATAATTTAGTTTGTTTTCATTTTATTGTTGACATTTGGTTTAGAATCAGTTATATTGTTTATATAAGGTAAACAAAGGAACAACCAAATGTCAACAATTACACATCTCCACAACGGCGCAATGATTAAAGCTGACGTAATCGAAAGCTTTCAAAAAGCAATCCGTAACGACTTCAATCTTCGTCCTGGATTTGGTTCAACAGACTTTTGGAATTTCGTTGAGTCTGATATGTATATGGATCTTTCAGATTTTTACAAATCATCTTACATCGATGAATGTTTTGCTGTCTTAGCAGAAATTGAAGTTTTAGGAGTATAATAATGACACCTTGGATCCAAGAAACTCGTAATGGCTTTGAAATTGCTGAAGAAGAAGTCAATCGTATTGAAGCTTTACCTGTTGAAGGTGAGCAGTCTATTATGGTTAAACGTGACATGAAATCATGGGCTATTAAAACTAGTCTATGGCCAAACGAGCCATATAAGAATATTATTGTTCTTCATGCTATTGACCGTGGATGGCTTCAAGAAAACTTTACTGGCATGGAGGTTTACGGAGATGTCTAAACCAGAATATTTTGAATATGGTGGCGTGACTTACGATGTTACGTTTGGAGAATCAGATACAGTTCGGCACGGTGGTCCTTTTGACCGCGGAAGCGCTGATTCGTATTATGGCCGTCGTCTTGACCCGCATTACTGGCCTCTTGGCACTGGTAAAGCGTTTCGTATAGAAAAAGAATTCATGACTGAAGATCAGATTAAAGAGTATTATGCAGGACATGAATATAATGAAACCGTAAACATGGACTTTAAGGACTGGGGATGATTTACATTATTAACGGCAAACGTTTCAACTGTGTTCTCGATGCAATGGAATACAGAGACATTCTTGATGCTAATTATATAAACGTAGTATGGAAACAATATGCACGAGTTTAATCCTGCCTTTACGCCTTATCAAATGTTAAAGCTTGGTATCTTTGACGGTTCTTACTATAAAGATACTAATCCAGATTTTGATCGTAAACCAACGATTACAAAAACAAATCTTTTCATGGAAGGCGCTTCACAACCTTTATCTGTATGGAAAGAAGCAGGGTGGATTACAAAAGAAGATCCTATGGGATGGTTTCAGTGGTACCTTCGTTACTATCAAGGCCGTCGTTTACCTGAGCTAGACACTTGGCAAATTAAGCGTTGGAAATCTTTTGGTGCTCGTCATGGTGCTCAAGTAAAAAAGAATGGAAATGGAGATTTAACCAAGCGTCGCAAACAACGCCAAGCTTTATTGCATTGGGGATTTGATCCAATTCCTGATATTGAAGTAGAAAATAAATTTGATTTTTTATGTTTTTTATGCAATAAAATGAAAATAAGCTATTGACATTTGGTTTAGAAACAGTTATATTAGTTATATCAAATGGAAAAAGGAATCAGTTAAGAACTATTTTTCTCATACGTCCGTGTAGAGGGCAGGCCACCTGAAAACACAATCTCGCGAGAATAATTCGCCTGTGAAATATCAGTGTCGTGAAAACGTGGAGATGTTAGTTTCAATCAAACTAGAGCGGCAACGTCAATAAGGCCGTGCGGAGAGATTGGAAATACTAGCTGGGCGTATGAGGAAAGTAGTTCTATTACTCGGTGTAGCTTAGTTTGGTAAAGCGCCTGGTTTGGGACCAGGAGACCGTAGGTTCAAATCCTACTTCCGAGACCAAAGAATAATGAGGAAAACCCGACCAGGAGGTAAGAACTCATTATATAAACCCTAAGTAAGGAAGTGGCCCTCTAACTTAGGTCGGTAAAAGCACTGGTACCGTAGATGAAAACCCAGTCGGTTGTTGCATACGTCAAATGCAAATAAGGGGAGAGGCACTGCAGAAAGCCTCTCCCTCGAAAACTATATAAGGACACAATATTATGTTTTGGAATAAAAAGTCAAAAGATCCAGTAATTGAATTTTACATACCAGATGATATGAATGTAGAATCATATAGACCTGTACCGGGAGACCGTAGTATACCGGAATGGTATAGAAAAATACAAACCCGCCTTGATCCTAAACATTTGCCTGAAAACGTAAATCCTGAAGATTACGCAGGTCCTGGAAAGAGTTTAACAATTAAAAGGTGTATGCCTGTTCTTGATGCAATGTCTGGTGGATATGTAATAAAAGCTCCAGTAGATATAAACATTAGAGCTTATCAGACGGAAGACGACGTAAAATTTGATGCTGAATGGGGTAAAAGTGGATTTTCAGACCACGGCTTTATTCATTATCATGGTACATGGCAATTAGGAACACACTCATTATTTAATACGGTTCCACCATCTGCAATAGCGTTAAAACTTGTTTCTTGGTTTTGTATTAAAACGCCTCCTGGTTATAGCTGCATGTTTCATAGTCACACCAATAACGATCAGCTGAAAGATTTAGGAATAGAATTTATGTCCGGAATTGTAGACACGGATACATATAATTTAGAAATTAATTTTCCATTCTTATTTACCAACCTAGATCCTAATGGCATACATATACCTCAAGGTACTCCGCTCGTGCAAGTCTTTCCATTTAAAAGAGAAACGTGGAGCCATGAAGTTAAAAGCATGGATAATGAATTCGGTAAAAAACGCCACCGTGACATTACTGTTTTACAGAGTGTGTTTCACGGTGGCTATCGTAAACTGTTTCGTAAACCAAAAAAGTTTAAATAATTAGTCGTCGCTGTTTCCGCCACGTCCTTTTAATGCATCAGCACCAAAGAAGGCTGAAACTAAGACCGCAATAGAGGCAAAATACGTTGGGGCAATATCTGCAATTAGCTGTGCTGCAGTATCTAATCCCAACCAAGAAGTTAGCATTATCCCTATCGGATAAAGCAACAAGCCAAATAAAGCAAACCATGCCATCTTACGAATAGCATCACGTTGCGCATCAGCATCTTCCATTTCTAGCATTTTACGCTGCATATCAAGTTCTTCATTAGTGATCACTCCATCGCC
>Ga0187219_1000553_pt1 | contig 17891 bp, 14 predicted proteins | sample 13SPOviralmetaG_FD_130162 | JGI IMG/M metagenome (GOLD analysis project Ga0187219, IMG submission 130162) | Marine viral communities from the oligotrophic San Pedro Time Series (SPOT) site, San Pedro Channel, CA, USA - 13 SPOT_SRF_2010-07-21... | ecosystem: Environmental > Aquatic > Marine >... | reverse complement strand
GTTGAATGCAGTGGATGATTATTACGATTTAATCAAGGGCATTCAAAATGAAAACATCCGTGAAACAGCGATGACCTTTATTCCGAATGTTGAGAATTATACAATCATATTTGCCAATATCATTGCCGCTACTATGAAGACAAGCGTTATCACTGCGGATCACATAATGATGGCAACCGAAATCATTTACGACAACCTCCATAATCTCACTATTTGGCTTGAGCAAAAGCAAGACTTCAGGGAGTCAAAGAAGCGAGAGGCGGCATCACACACATGGCGCAAAGCATACAACAAGTGCAAGCGCGTAGTGGATAAGCGAAGCGGGAGAGAGGTTGTATCAAAGACGGACTTACAAAAGGTCTATTCTCAAATGGAGGGCGTTGCTGTAAGAACCGCCGAGCGCAGGCTTGACAAAATGATTTCAGGTAAAATGCTCATCCGATTACAAGTGGGTAAAAGGGTATTCATAGCGTTGGAGGAATGAGCAATGAATGAAGACTGGTTAAAAGAAAACGGATACATGGCTCTCAAAGCATTTTCTGAAAGCGTGAAAGGAGACATGGATGAAGGTTTCATCGGCGTGATCGATAAAGGAGAATTGGATTTTGTCATCTACAATTGCGGAACAGGCCGGAAAATATACACGGAATTAGATTTGCCTTTGATGAGCATTGGCATAGAAGAGAAGTCCACGAAGGAGGAATTTGTCAAAGCGTTGAAGGAGTCGAAATTGATTATCGGATATGACATTTCAAAATTCGATATACCGCTAATACAGAAAGCATTGGATGAGAAAATTGAAACGCCGTTGAAAGACCTATTGACAATATCTCTTGATGCAACCCAAGCGTATTACGGCAACGAAAGGAAAAGAATACCGCTTCACATATTATACAAGAGAAACAGCACCAGCCATCGAAGCAATTTCATGTCTTACATCGGCTCTCATTATGTTCGATTGAGAGATTGGAGAAAGGGAGGAACGCGTTCAGTGTTGAAGTCGGTGAACCATGAAGTTACCTTTATCATGCTCATAGCACATGCAATTTACAAGACCAATCTCATTAAATTCCCTGATTATGAGTCGAATAAAACCGTGTCAATGATTCACGATTTCAAAGGATTAGGGTTGTCCGAATCGGCAACCCCAATTGTAGAGGATGAGTATTCATCGCATAAATCGTTTGAGGCTGTTTAATTTTTCAGGAAAGTTTCTTGTTGCGAGCATTTCAACAACGGGGTTCTTATTTCCTTTAGGCTTGCGAAGCCAAGGGTGAATTTGGTATCCATGATCGAGTGCCGATTCGATGTAATTGTCAAATGGCTTTCCTGTCTTTGGGTCATACATGTAATTCGATAACAAAACCGGCCCTTCATGTTCAGCACCGACTTTCAATGTATCTCTTTGTAATTGGTCGAATCCAACCCCTTGCTTTTGTTCATCAGAACCACCGTATTGAATGTCTCTACCTATGTATTGAGGGTCTAAATAAAAAGCATCATTTCGATCTAATAATTTGCTTGTATCTCTAAAATCGCCAGTGTGTATCTCTACATTTTTCAACCGTTTTGCATAAGGATCTAAATTTATTGAACCAACCTCATGCGGCATTACTCTTACTTTTGATGCTCTAAAATTAGGTCTTTTAATACGGCCTTCTGTGTATTGTTTTGCGGGTGCATCCCAAGGCTCATAATCAAACATTCCGTTTCGATGCTGTAAGTTTGTTCCAACAAATAGTCTTGCCAGTGCCATTTTTTCATCGTCGTCTAATTCTTTTCCTTCAACATCTCTTCGACGGCGTAAAGCATTCATTTGTTCGGCAAAGTCTTCTAATTGTTCTTGGTTTTGAGCGATAGGAACATCACCCATGCCAATTTTCATTTGACTCATCAAGTTGGTATTATCTGGGTTAATGTCGGCATAAAAGCCATCATCTCGATTCAATCCGAATATAGTCGAACCACTGCCGCCAAACACCTCCGCAGGCCGGTGATTTGGCACTTCATCAAAAATACCTCTAATTGTTGGTTGAATCGAAGTCTTTCCGCCAATCCAATTGATTACAGAAGGAATCATTTCGGATGAAGGTTTTTGAAAACCGGGTAAATCGTGTAATGGTTTGCTTGAACCGACTCTTTTCATTTCAGTCCAAGGTGTTCCTCTTCTCTTTCCTTGCGGCAACCAAGGTAAAGGAGGCAGTTTTTTGTCTTCATGCCAACGATTTAACCAACCTTGTATTTCATCATCAAAATCATAAATATCGTCACTACTTCTTCCATCGAATACAATTGACTTCATCAATTCCCACCCAATACTACCTGCACGATCATGTGCCTTAAGTCCTCTCTCGCTAACCAAATAATCATCTCTTCGTTGATTGTCGCTTGCCACCAGCACCTAATTGTCGGCGCATAGCAGGTCGAACATTCCCTCTTGTCTTGTTTCGCTTGTAGCGGCGGGCTGTGCGGCCTCTTTTCACCTTTCGGCTAATTCCCCACGCTTTTGCTTTTCCTTGCCTCATAGGGCGGTCGCTGATGGTGTTTTTGGCATATCCCTTGAACTTGCCTTTACCTTTGGTGATTAAACCCCATGCTTGTTCAAACGGATCTTCACTGGCGAACTTCATATCAGGGTGGTTTTCAAACCAATCGAAATCATCCAAATTGTGCATTATCGCTTCGGGTTTCACCAATGGTTGCTTTTGGTCGTAATTGCGGTATCTGTCTGGCCGACCCAATAATTGCGTCTTGAAACCCTGCTTTTCATACAACGGTGCAACAATTGGATTGTTGGTGGCGACTACCGGCATACCCTCCGCCGCTTGTTCGCCTGCTAATTCCGCAAGTAATTCTTGAGCCTCCCAAGGCATATTCTCATCGTAATTTGCCCCCTCTCCGCCAGCGTAAGGTGAATCGAGGAACAAGAAATCGTCATCGGGGTCTAATCCTAATTTGAAGAAGTCGGCAAAGTCCATGCCAGAGCGAATATCAAAATTGCGATACACTGGCGCATTCACGCCATAATCAATTTTTGAACCAGCAGGGAATTTGAATTGAGGTGCGTTTGAGGTTTGGTTGGCCCAACCTTGAGGCATCCTTGCATCTCCCCTCCATGCCATTCTTTGATAACGAGCATACTGTTCCAGCATGTCTCGCATCTCTTGTTCCGACAATTCTTCTCCTTCTTTCTCCCTGCGAAGATAGTCGTTAAACGAATTTGGCATCAGTGTATCCCAAGTAGAATTGAAACCATCCTTTTCTCTTGTTCTTCGGCCTTTAGGAACTGCGCCACGAATGCTCTCATAATATGTTTGTTTAGGCACGACCCCATCTTGCATGTATGGTTTCATGTCTAAAACCATGTCATTGTTTTGAATACGCCTAAAGACTTCGGGCATGAATCTATTGTAATCCGCAACCAACGCTCTTTGACCGGGATTGACATTTGCTGATGCGTTTAATGCCCCCATGAAAGGTTCAAGCATACGCCGCCGCCCTCCTGTCTTCTTAGATGGGTTCAAATCCATTGCACGACGCAATGGGCCTATGTAATGGGGTTGCGCTTTACTGCCAGTGTATTTCATTGGGGCAGGTATAATCGAGCCTCTATTTGCTTCGTAATCCCGCATGACTTCTTCAAAGCGTTCTGGCGGGAATGCTTTGATGCCACCTCTCGCTTTTTGAATAAGGTGTGGCCTTAGCGACCCCCATGCTTGATCGAAAGCGGTCATAAGAATCATCTCATGCAGGGGTCATTCTTGTTGGCAAACAACCTTTTTCGCATTCGCAATCGGTCATTAAAACACCGTCTTTTTCAATGAGTTGAATATGCTCTCGGCCATTGCATTGAAGTGTTTTCACCACAGACCACGCAATGTCAAAAGACTTCTTCAAATCCTTGGCCTTGTAGCAAGCGCATTTTGGCTCTTTACTTGAACACTTCATCACGCCTTTTTTCATGCAAGCGCAGGGGTTCGATTTTGTTGCACCGCAACAACATGATGTTTTCTTTACCTTAGCCATATAAAATCGCCTCATTCAGTAAAGGGTGATGAACCGGCGTAGTCGCCGCTATCGGGTGGCCTCCGCATCATACTTCCTCGCCGATCCTTAGTTGATTCTCGACCTTCACTGCGATGAGCGAGAGGAATGTATTGTCCTTGAGGGATTGGGTTGTAATTGTCGTCTAATACTCTAATGTTTTTACCGTCATTAGCATAACCACTGGTAGAAATTGCCCCCATATTGTTCGCCCTTACTTGTCTTTGGCCTTCTTTTGAATCACGGTCTTGTTCTATTTGCGCTGTTCCTCTTCCCGCAAAATCGGCATACGCCGCTTCTTTTTTCTTCTCTTGCGATTCTTTATAGTCGGCATAAGGGTCTTCTTTGACAACAGACCAAGCCGTTTCAAATGCTTTTTTCAAATCGCTCATAAATTCTTCTTTGAAAGCCGATACCGCTTCTTGTTTGGTATAGCCGGAATACCTCTTTCGCTTTCTTTCTCCATCAATCATCATAGATACTTCGATGGTGTTATTGCCTACTGAAACTGTTGGTTCTTCTTTATTCATACGGTCGCCCACCATTTCTTTTCATTTGACGCTCTCTTTGCATTTTTGCATCGTGAATCCTTCTCTCTCTACGAGCCGCTTCTAATCTTGCTGATTGCGGGTATGGTTCTCCGCCAGAAGAAGTGGCCCAAGTGTAAGGTTTAGGTTTGCTTGACATGTCTTGATCGTGCCTGTATCGCATGTCTATGTCGGGGAAATTCTTTTTGTATTTATGGTAAGCATCTGGCATATCTCGCTCGTTGCCTTCTTCATCAATGTAGCCTAATTGTTCAGCAACGACAACGCCATCCCACTTACGCTGGCCGTAGCGAACTTTATTACCTTCAACCATGCGCTTTCCTTCTTCGACTTTTTCTCTTGGGCCGATGAACTCTTTCATCAAAGACCAGCCGGTATCGAATGGATTTGTCATTAGCAATTCCACCTTTTCAATGCCGCACCTTTAGGGGTCATTTTACCGCCCTTACTGGTCGGCCCTTTGACTCCACCCATTCTGGCGCAAAATGACTTTCGACGCTTTGCTTTCTTTGAACCGGGTTTTAATTTACTCGGTTTTGTAGTGACTGGTGGCTTTAGATTAGCCCCTTCTTCACGCTTGGCCTTCGCTCGCCCTTTAGCGTTCAAACCGCCTTTTCGACTATGTTTGTTGGGGTTATAGCCATGAAAAGGCTTGTCTTTTGCTTTGATTATTTCTTCTCGCATTAAGAATGCTTTTGTTAAGAGATTACAATTACTGCAATTGCATGATTTTACCATAGTTGGTTTCCCTCCGACACCTTGGGGCTTTGAACGCTTTCGGCGCGTAGCCGCCTTCTTGTCCTTTGCGCTCATGCCCCTCGTTGTTTTAGGGGTTTCGCTACTTACTTTTTTTGAAGGTCGGCACTTAGGGTATCCCTTGCTGTCTTTTTTCGCTTCACCGCGACCACAAGGGGGGTGCTTTCCATCCTTGTCTTTTCGGGACACATCGACCCATTTCTCTTTGAACCAACGCCTTAAGTCCTTGGTAAGAAGATCCGATGCAGGGGATTGAATCATTTCTTTTTCCCCTTCTTTTTCCAGCCGCCGCCTTTGGATTTATACCATTTAGAAGCCCAAGCATTAGCATAAGCGGAGGGATAGACTTTGAATTTAGAACGGGCCTTTGATTTGGCTTGCGACCAAAGACCGGGATTGGTTGGGGCGTTGTCGCCCTTATCGACGCTTTTCATCATATCCCATGCAACATCAAATGCTTCATTAGAACGAAGAATAGTGTAATTCTTGTTGTTGCGTTGAGAGGGCTTTGACACTTGTTGTTTGCCGTGTATTGTCTTTGAATACTTGCATGAAGGACATTTAGGCGTTTTACCTTCGCCATGACATTCAGTGCAAACATGGCGACCCGCTTTAGCATCTGGTGTTGGCTTTTTCAAACGGTCAATCTCCGTTTTCCAAAAAACAGACTTGTTTAATGAACCAAGGGCATGTTTTTTACCACACTGATTACAAAGAAGCGTAGTGTTTTTTCCTCGACCATGAGGGATTAAGCGATTAGAGCAATCTGGGCATTTCATATTTTAATCCCTCAATCAATTATTTTTGTCATCATCGACCATGCAACATCAAATGCTTTTTTATTGTATTTTGCATAAGGTCTTTCGGGGAAACGGCCATACGCTGTTCCTCCTTCTGGAGTCGTTTTTTGTTGGCGAGGTGGGCGTAATGTGATTACTTGTTGATCGCCTAAACTGCCTTTAGGATACTCGCCTTTTGGCGACTTTCTTCGCACTTTCATGCCCGCATTTGCATTTGAACCCATTGCTTCAATGTATTCCCTCGCCCTTTTTTCATTAGCAAAGGTCAAATGTTCTTCCATGCCATCATTTGAAAATTTTGGATTTTTGTTTGGTTTTGAAACGCTACTCCTGTTGGCGTTTGTATCGTTTTTAGCGTTGTAATTTACTGCCATATAATCGCCTCAATAGGGTTTAGACCACTCCAACGCACCTTCAATCAAACAAGTGGTGCATTTTTTCGATGTTGATGCTGTTTTGCACTTTCGGCACACTGTTTTGTATCGAATCGTGTCGGGCATACGAGTCCTCACTTCATGCTTGAAGCGACCGTAGCGATTTTTAACTTTGGTCGTGCGCCGCCCCATACATTTTCGCATAAAGGACACTGCCATAAAAAAACTCGGTCGCGACTACCGGCATAAAACCCATTTATCCTAATCGCTAAAACACTTTTTTTACATGCAGGGCATTCTTGAGAAACCTTGTTCCTATAATTTTTATCCAAGCGAACACCTCATACTCGATGGCACGAATGAACATAAGTCAAATGAATATGACTTAAAGTAGGTGCGGCAACAGCCCAAGTTGTAGGGTCAATAATTGTAATTGCCCCTGACGAAACCGTATAATCCAATCCTTGAACCAATGTCCTTGATGCGCCGCCAGTGACAGGTTGAAACATTTGAATGTTCACCAAATAGATATTTTGTGCGGGTTCTTCACTCAACAAGGGCGTAAATAGGATTTCAGCACCAAAATTTATTTGTCCTCCCGCCAATGCCGCATATGCACCTTCCCATTTAGAAATACGATGAACAGGGGTCAATTGATATGAACCTCCACCGCCAGTCAATGTGCCACTACCTCTATCTCCTTGAAAGAACAAGTGTGTTTGGCCTATGCCATGCGGATCTCCACCGTGAAATCCAGCAGGGTCGCGAGCGTAAAGGTGGCCTAAACCGGTAATAGGCAAATCCGCCGCATTGAATCCAGCAATATGATCATTACGAATATCAGCCGCCGAACCATCGGAATGAATTTGTTTTGCTAAAGGATAAGGGCCGGGTCTAAAGAATGTTCTTTTGTCTTCAAGACCAACAATTACTACTGCGGTTGAACCTTTTCCGACGCGAATTGATGCTAAAACAATTGATTGTTGATTTAGATGTGCCGAGGGTGATGAAGGGAACAGACCTGAAGCAGTATCTACAAATGATCCGTAAATCAAACCAATGTTATTGCTTTTACTTGGGTCGATATAGACAAGCATTATTGCTTCTTCATTTGCACCCGATGGATTGGCGATTGCCGAACCTGAATGGGTGCTGTCGAGATTGGCAGTGTTGGCTGAAACGGTATATGTTGTTTGAGATACGGCATAAAACATGCCATCCAAACAAACGATTCCCTCATCAACAATTACTTGGGTTGCTGAACCAAGTGAACCGACTAAACGAACCACGCAATTGCCTGTATTGGCATCATTTCGAGCAGTGTTATTGTAAGCACTCATTGTCACAGGAACAACGCCGTTTAAGAATCCTCTTTCGACAAAATTAGTCAATGTAGGGCTTGTTAAAACATCGGTGTCTCTCAAACCGTCTGCTTGGTATGAAACGCCAGTAGCGGTCTTCAAGTGTCCTTCGGCAAGGTTTGTATTACCCATTATCGCACCTCCATTAGAACATCAATGCGAACCTCGGTATTTGAGTCCTTTGTAATCGGCAAAAAGGTTGAACGGAACGCTGGCGTATCTAAGGAAGTATCGCCGTGTATTGCTAATTCCATTATTTCAGAAGAAGCGATTTGTTGAGTATCGAATAAAGCAGTGACCGCAATGGTTCGATCATCAATTCGTGTGACTTCGGGGGTGACTGATAATTGGCCGTTACCAACGCCCGCATCTCTCGATGAAGAATTGCCACCGGATGAACCAAGGCTTACGCCTGAAATCAATGTTTGCAGGTGGTCGGTTAAAGCGGCTTTAATTGAATCTAAAATTGGCATCAGTGGTAGCCTCCTTTCATCCCATGCGGGAGGTGATTGCGCGTAGGATACAAATTGCGTTGATACTCTCGTTGTGAACGGTAGCAGTGGTTACTGCATTGATGCTTCACTTCTCCGTTTTTTACATTCTCATAACGCGTCATTGGCTCATTACAATGTTTGCACTTTGGCTTTTCTTTAGCGACACTCCATGCTTCATTAAATGCGCCCATATCATTTCACCTTTTGATTGTTTGCGGCTTCAATGAACTTTTCACATCATGCCTTCTTACTTCGCAATAAGGTTCTTGGGGATCCATACACATATACGCAGGTTCGACAAAACGGCCACTTGAACCAATATATCCGTCAAAAAATTGCATTGGGCCTCTACATAAGGGGCAATTCATAGGATCCATCCGGTGTTTCCATTTAGAACCATCAGGTGCAATCCATTCTCGCTTTATTATGCCCCATGCTTCATCAAATGCGCCCATATCATTTCACCTCAAAGAACCGGCTCTTACTATTGCCGAGAGGCTTTGCTTTCTTATCATTATCGGCAACACCAATTCGACCTAAACCGCCGTCATATTTAGCCCCAATGATGAAATGTTGCTTATTGTTGGTGCGAACATACATTTTGGCGACAGCGATTATTTTGACTGAACCACTTAACGCAATCTCATTCAATTCGTTTGATTCCTTTGCTTTGCTTTGGGTATTGTTTTTATTGCCTGTTGCCACTTGAATGTCCGAAAGTAGCCCTTCAATACCCTTTTCATACTGTGCGATAATTAAATCAGTAGTCCCAAGAGATTGATAATGAGTCGCTTCAAAAACGGCAAATGTGCCTCGGATTCCATGAGTCGGCAAATCAATTTTAACCATGTCGCCGGGAATGATTGATGAGGCTTTTAGCAAACCATTTATTGTAATCAAAGGCGCACCATTTTCGGCTCGACTTAACAATGACTTAGCAATCCGTAGTGCCTCTTTGTTTGTCTTTAATCCCGGAACTTCTTTCTTCAAAACTCTTACCAAATTTTTGTCTGGTCTTGACCCCGAAGCGGTTCTCATTTTTTCCAAGTCCTTTACTGTCACTTCAATTCTTTCGTTTTCACCGACGACATCTCCGACGATGACGACTTGATTTGGCGAATCAAACATTTTACTCACTCGAATATCACTTGCCCCACTATCCAAGCCGAGGCGAATGTTTGTTTCTCTAAAGGTGCTGTCGGAGTAGATCATAATACCATTTTCTTCAACAACCAATTGCCGACCATCCATTTCAGTCAATGATTTGATAACTTCAAGTATGTTCAAACCTTTGACATTACGGGCCACATATTCGCCACTATGTTCTCTCATTAGGCTCAATATAGGGTTCGCACCAAATTGATTTGAAGATCCCGCACCTTGGTTTTTGATTATGTCTGTTGAAGGATATGGTAAAAATCCAGCGATGTCTCCCGCCGCATCATTTAACAAATTCAAAGCCGCATCGGAGGTTCTAAGTCCAATGAAGCCATATTGCCCCGTCAATACATCTCCAATTGCTATTTCTTTTGAGATGAGGTCGCCATCAATGTTCCGAATCGAGATGAAACCTGTTTCGGCATCAACCCCCGCAACCCTATACAATTTTTTATTTGAGTCAATCAAATAAGGGGGGAATTTATCGTCTTCAATTCCGATGTCATCTTGCATTACGCTTGAACGAATGTATTCCTCGACAATGCCTCCGCCCTTTCCATCCAACAATCGCAACGGTCTTTGAGATGCCATTATGAAATCGCTTGGACTGTATTCAAGTAGGCCACGATAGGATAGATTTGTTTTTATCACCTTACCAGTCACATAATCCCAAGCCCGCCAAGTGAAATCCGATATTTTGTTCAAGACAACGGCGTTATCAATGAAAGAAGGTGCAGTAGGCAGTGAAGGCGTAAATGACCGTTTGTTTTGAATGGTTTGGTTTGTCGCTGTTCCATCGTTTAAGAACAAAACATCTCCATGTTCGTATGAGGTAATCTCGTTGTTCACGCCTTTCAAAAGCCGCCCATCAACACTGGTATAGGTCAATTTACCCAATTTACCCATTACTGAAAGTGTGCCTGAAGAGGGCAGGCTCGCTGTTTGTTCTAAAAGGAAAGTGCGAGATGTCGCACCGCCGCCAGTGAATGTTTGTAGTGCGACAACAGAAGGGTAGTCACGAAGCATTGTTTTTTGTTGTTGCATTTTGAATTCTCGATTTCTTTTAGCATAGTCGCCAGCATTACCTGTTCCATCTACCTCATAACTCGATTCCGATTGATACAACACTTCGTTGCCGCCTGATACTGTTGATTGAGAAAAACGAGCCTCTACGGGCGCAATGATTTCTCCGTTTTGCTTTCTGTTTGCATCGGATTTGAAGTGTTGTAGCATGTTTGCGGAGGGAATTAAATGCCAAACAGCCGTTTGATCGTTTGCATCAGGCCATTCCATTTTCAAAGCACCACTTGAGGATGCCAAGAATTCGATTGACCCCAAAGCACGATCTTGGTTTATCTCAAAAACACCGTATCTCTTGTCGCGTGTAAATGGTTGAAAGCCTAAACCTCCGGTATTGGATGTGGCGGCATTCGCCCCTAATACCCAACCATCGCTTTGTAGGTTTGAAGCCCAACCATACATTTTCAATGGCCTAACCAAGCGAATAACATAATCAATGTATTTTCTTTGAGGTTGATGTGCTTGAGCCAAAGCCCCGTCAAGAACGGATTCATTGTTCAAAGACTCTTCAACACGGTTTAGATATGTCTTTCTTAGAATATAAACGCCGCCCCATGCTGGCATATCAGCCGCCCCTCGCACCGACCAATAATCCATGCCATGCGTTTGAGCATCGACTCTTACAGAATCATTTGAAACCGTAATTGCGCCCTTTGCCGTATTCCCATCTGGCGACCAATATGGGTATTCGTGGCTCATAGCAACGGTAGGAGTTGTATAAAGAGAACCGGCGGCGGGATTTGAGCGAACACCAGTCGTCATTCCTTGAAACCGCCGACTTGTATTATTGCCCCATGCGGGCAACACAGGGAACATTTGACCTATTGCCAAATCGCTATGTAAGGATACAGATTTAGTGCCAGTGACTTGATAATCTGTTCTTTTAGCGGCATTTCTTTCGTTTTCAGTTTCAATTACCATTCCAAGTCGAGGTTCGCCTCTTGATTGTATTTGCCTATGGTCGGCAATTTCAGAAAGGGGTATGGGTGCGGCGGCATAAGCGTTTTTCAAACCCCATCCAGTAATCGGATAATGCGTTTCACCGTAGTTGCTTGCTACCGCCGCCGCATTTTGATGAAAAGCCGAACCTTTGAGAGTATGATGCTCGCCAGCCGAACCCAACCTAAAAGAGCCTAAATGCGATTCTTGTTTGAACGCATTTGGCGACTCTTGTTGATTGTATGAAGGTGAACCAGTAAATTGCACTAAATCAACATAAGGATCTGTCCCTTTGTTTTGAGGTATCATATTCAAAGCCGATTGAGAATATGCGTGGCCGGTTGGCAGTGTTTTGTCATATTTCAAAGACAAGTAGGCTTCAACATTTTCAATTTCACTTGTCGATAAAGCCCTATCGTAAATGATTATTTCACCTATTTGGCCTTTCAAGAAAAATGATGACGGAACATTACCAACGCCCGTAGGATCGCCTGTTGATTTGTAGAAAGCCGCCGTTCCGGTTTCTTCTTGCGCCCCGTTTAATCGCAGGGTTGTAGTTGCATTTGCACCTGCACCGTCGCCTCCACTAATAATGCACGATACAATGTCGGCTCGATTTAATGCTAAATCAGTTGTTGAATCTCTTTGAGTCCAACCGGTGTTTGAGCCAGTCCAAAACGACCAACGGTTTGAACCAGACCATCTGGCGTATAAATTGTATCCCGATCTTGCGACAGGTGAACCTGAACGAGATTCAATAACACCTTGATGACTGTTGCCATCTGTGTCTGATGCGGCTACAACAAACATAGTCATTTGGCTTGGATTCAAAGCCGCATCAAAAGCCGACATCACTAATTGATCTCCACCGTCGCAATCAACAACAGGGTGGTTGTTAAAATCAACATCGGATGCAATGAATTTGGGTTGTGATGATGCAGTGCCTTGAACAAATGTTCGGCCATTGCCGGTTGAATCGGCCCATTCAGTTATAGCCTCGCCGTCTTTTAACTCCAAATCACCTGCTTTAAGCCAAAGAACTGTGCCGGAAATCGGCAGTGTCGATGACCGCACTTCTTGTTCTTTCAAATCCCAATGGCCTGAAGCAAGAGCCGTAGGATTTGTTGTTCCAAATGTTTCTAATTTTAATTTGCGCCCTATACCCAAAGGCTCATCGCTAATCAACAATGGATTGTTTGTTGCCTTTTTAATTCCCATAAACTTGTTCGCTTCAACGGTTTCGCCAGAAAATACAAATCCAATTGGAGTGGATGCAGTTGCGTATGCGGCTTTGGCTGAAGGGGTCATCCATTGAGAACCATGCGTTGTAGCATTTGGCACTGCGTTCATAGAATCATGCAATCCGCCATCGAAACGCCCTTTGCCAAATATACTCTCCATGCCTGCTGTTGTCTCGGTAGGTGTGCCTGCCAGCATGTCAAGTGCATCGGAGGTTGTTCTTGCCCCCCACGCACGAACCGGCAAATGCCGTGAATAATTGATAGCCGTTAAGGGATTAACCAAATAATTGATTTTGGTTGTAGCCACCCCATCGGAGTCGGCATCAATAATGACTCGCGCACTGTCTTGGTTTGGATCTAAACCGTCACCAATGCCCTCGCCTCTTGTTTTTCTCATAGGGGCTGTCCCAAACAAATTACCAACCGAATCAAGAATTTGCATAGTTCCTTCTGGTTCAGCCAAACCAGTGTGACCCATCAATACCGCACCTGCTGAACGAATTCCTTCGATAGTTCCATGACCTGCGGCATTCAAACCATTGTAGCCATAATTTTGCCTCCACTGATTGACATAAAGCATCTCAAATGGTTTTGCATTTACGGCAAGTCCAGCAGTAGATTGATTTGAATAATTTCTTAAGAATAAGCCGTTTGTTGCAGGGTAATTTGTTGCTCTTGGCATTCCCGATTCTCGATAGCGGAATGTAAGGTAATGCTCTCTTGAAGTTCCTAAAAGAGCAGGGTGGCTATATTCAGCCAACCATGTGCAAAGGAACGCGTCGGGGGTTGCGCCAGTATTAGTGTCGGAGTCTTTTATTAGCCCCATGTCGGTATGCTCTGAAACGGTGTATGATGAGCCGCCATAAATAGGAACAGCCGCCATATTAAGCGAATCGGGGTCATGTAATATCAATGGCGGAGTTGTTGCCAATTCTGTTGCCGACCGAGGCACTAATACGCCTTCATTCGCCCCTCTTACAGACCATTGATTTACAGAAGCCGCAGTTGATGTCAAATAAGTAGCAGTGGGGGGTTCGGGCCTCCCGCCAATCATAGAAGGATTCCCCAATAAAAATCCATTTACCATGAATTCGCTTGCTGTGTTTGCCCTATTCGTCACAGACAAAGCATCGGCCAAGGTCAAATGTGTTGGCCGATTTACACTGCTAACTGCGGTTTCAACCAGCGTTCCTTGAGACACTTTTTCGGGAGAACCAGCAACCTTAGTGTGGTTTTGCCCCGGCGCAATCAAATAATCCAAATTTGTTCTTGGTGCTATCGAAGAATAATGAGCCTTATGATTATGCAAACGAGATCCGACAAGGTGTTCAGTTGTAGGCAACCCATCACCCGAAAATGAACCAGCATTTGTTGTATATCCGCCGACTCCTTTCGTTTCTAAAGTGTCTAAATTGAATCTGGTAGTTGAATTTGAGGATTCGCCATTGCCAAAACCAAAGTGCTTATGTTCGGTTTTCGCTTCAAACATAAGCGAATAAGATGAACCAAATGAGCGATGCAATTGCCGTCTATGCGCCATCGGTGTTCCTCGATGACCCATTGGGCTTACAAAGGAATGACCTTGGCGACCGAATCTAATTCGGTGATGCGGATACTTGGTTGTTGATAATGTGCCGTTTGTTGTTTGATTTAGAACCGAACCTCGTTCTACATGGTCGCTCGCCCTATGCGCTGTAAAGAATCTGGTGCTACCGCTTGGTGTTACTGCAAAACGGGATTCAGTATTGTATTCAATACCCGATACAAATTCGCCATAACCATGCCGAATCCTTTTACAGTGAAAAACCAGCATTCGGTCATGTGTATCAAATGAGGATGCCTCATTGTTTGCTTCAGGAACACCCGCCGGTCGAGGGTCGGGGGCTGATAAGCCGCCCATGCCCCATGACTTATTCGACCATGCTTGAACCCTGTCGTGACCTGTGCGAACAAAGATTTCACCCGGTATCTCTTTATCGTCGGGCAATTGAATTTGCATATTTGGTTCAAACAAACCATTGGGTGACGAAGGGCCAAATACTTCATCGGTAGAATCGGTTCTTTTACGATTTGTTATTATCGCATAATCCTTAATCACTGTTCCAAATGGAGAACCGCCTTGTAAAGTCAATACATTGCCTTGATCGTCAATAACATCCATGTCATCAAAGACCTTTTCTTCATTTGAGATTAACATGTCTTCAACAGTGTTTGTATTGATTGTATCTGTCAAACGGAACGGTCGAGCATACATGAGGTATGGCGCAGTTGCCGATGATCTCAAGCCTTTATCTGTGGTGGGGGATGCGTGAAAAACATTGGCATTACCTAATTTATTGCCTGAAGAACCAATTGTATTCTCAACACCATTGAAATTTGAAGTGTAGCCATTTTCATACTGAACAATTGATGTTTTGGCCCGCATAGTTGAACCATACTCAAGCGGTTCAATGTGCAATGGATCGTCATTGGTGACTATTGCTTGACCCGGTTCGACAATCCCTTCAATTGTTGCTTCTGTAATGTTGTAGTCTGGTGAAGGAACAGCAGGCGAATAACAAGAATTTAGACCTTCGATAGAAAAGCGACAATAGCCTCCAGAGGATGCTGGGGTGACACCTGCTCTCCCCCCTCCGCCTCTATACACACGATGAGGCGAGGGTAAAGCCATATTGCCACCATCCATCGGCTTCGCAATCAACCTCCATAAAGGAACGCCGCCAACGCCTTGAACCACCGGGCCATTGTTTGCTGGACTCCAATAAATGTCGTTGTTTGAATCAGCATATCCAGTAGTAGTGCCATCTTCGGCAGTCCTGTTTCGATTCCATGAGAATACAATAGTGTGCTTTTCCGGCTCGCCAGTAATTTTAGCCGTAGTCCAATTTGTCGGAACAGCCGTAGATGAATAACTCGGCAACCCCGATACAGTCAAAATAGCATATCCCTTTTCGTTATACTCGTTTATTGCGGTATAATTGTAGGTGGTTTCAGTGCCGGACACCAAAACGACAATTGTTCCAGATTGGGGCAAATCAGAAGGATAACCTCTCTCAAAATGGCGGCCACCAAGTAAAGTGTGTTCGGTGAATTTGACTACAATTTGAGTTGCCGATATTTGAACCGGCGCATCAGTATCCCAAGAAGGCCGACTTGACATTCGGACATATCGGGCTTTTAGCAATTTTGTTGCGCCAGTCGTTGAGAGTTGTTGCGATTGATGAGCGTTAATTTGGGCGGCAATGTATCGAGTTGCTCTTTCAGTGCCTAAATCAAACGACATTGAAGAGGCAGTGGCCGCCGCCGCTAAATCAATTCCAAGCAAATTAGTTGTAGTGGTCGGAACGGGGACTCCTGAATCGGCAAAACTTGTTTTTATGATAATTTGAAGCCCTTGCTTCCAAGTGTTCGTATTAGTTCCATACTGCCATGTGGTAATGTCATCGCCGTATTCAAGATCGGGATAGGTAAAGTGCATCGCTAAAAAACCAGAAAGCGGATAACCGGATGTAGTGCCACCCAAAGAAGTGTTTTTGGATGGATAAATTTTCTTTCGGTAAATTTGTGTTTCAGTCATATTCACCACACACCTTTACCAGTAAAAAGAGTCGTTGCTTCTGCAAAAGTCAATCCTCTTTTGAATACTGCAACATCAGCCAAAGAACCACCTTGAAAGTGAATTGGGCCTGCATGATTAGCCCCCGTCGTTAATGACGAAGCCACAGTTCCATAATACCTTGTTGATGGATCTTCGACATTCCCTATTTCGTGAAAATAACCACTGGTTGTTGCACCATCACCAAAATGATCCATTGGCACACCCGGCCCTTCTGCTGGATTACCTGCGGCGGGGTCAATCTCAATATCGGGTGCGCCAATCAAAGCCATGCCGATTGTCACCATTTCATTTTGTCTATTACCGTTGGCAATGTTGGATAAAACCGCCGGATGATCGGCTGAACCGGTTTGATTGACTTGAAAACCGCCTGCATCATTGTTTGGGGAATTACCTTTGTAATGTTGGTCTTTTGTATGTTTCATAAACTCCGACAAATCTATGAGAGCGTTGCTGTCACTTGGCGACCCTCCCGGCTCTCTATACAAGTCGCCAGTGCTACCCAAATAACAAATCGGCTGTCCCTCTCTAAGACCTACAACAACATGTATCCATTGCCCCCCTCCATAAGTCATTTTTCCTCGATTTAAGCCGGTGGTATCTAAGAATGCAACCTTTACGGGATTGTTTGCATCTCCAGATGGATAAGTTAATCCAATGTAGATGTTGCCTAAATCTGTTCCTCCGGTTGAACCGCCAATGTGTAGCCCCCAAGGTAATGATGTCTTAATTCCGTGAATTATTGGCCCTGAAAAAAAGGCCGAGGATCCTGTGCCGGTTGGTTTTATCCACGCACTAATTGTAAAATTATTAGTGTCAATGTTCTTTACGCCATTGTAGGTATAAATTGTTGGTGCATTTGTGCTATCAAATAATGCCACGCAATCTCCGTGACCGATGGGTAAGCCTTTACTTTCTGAATCCTTATTTGCATTGTAAGCAGGGCCATTAACAGCAGTAAGAGTGCCATTTGTAGTCACCCATAAAGGCGAATCATCCAAATCATTCACTAAAGCCGTTTCGTCTTGGTTTTTACTGCCACTGATTGTTGCATTTAAGCGGGCATAAAGAAAGCAAAGATCGGTCAATTTGCCTGTGGAGTCTATTTCGCTTTTATGGTGAAAACCTCTCAATGACGCTTCATTTAGAGTGTCTTCATTCTTTATGTCGGTAAAGTCTAAAATAGCGGATGCTGTCGAAACATCTCCTAAATTTTGAAATCCAACAAAACCTCCAAGTGTTTCAAGCAAAGGCAGGTTAGGGTTGCCCCCGCTTACAATAGTTGCACCAGTGTTATACCCTGAAGAGGGGTTTATTGGTTTTGAATAATAGTGCTTGTATTCATTTTCATAATTTCGACCTGTTCCATCCGCAATGTCGGCAACAACCCCCGTATGGCCTCCGCCAAAAAACAAAATACCTTGACTGTCTCTTGGCGGCCAAATGATTTCAATTTCGACTTCTTGAACAGTAGCAATGG
>Ga0187219_1000548_pt1 | contig 17986 bp, 20 predicted proteins | sample 13SPOviralmetaG_FD_130162 | JGI IMG/M metagenome (GOLD analysis project Ga0187219, IMG submission 130162) | Marine viral communities from the oligotrophic San Pedro Time Series (SPOT) site, San Pedro Channel, CA, USA - 13 SPOT_SRF_2010-07-21... | ecosystem: Environmental > Aquatic > Marine >... | reverse complement strand
TCAGTAATTTACTGAGAGTTTAAAAATCCAAAGCCCCCCCCCTATGCTTTTTCAATTTTTCTTCAATTTTGTAGAAAATATTAAACAAAAAATATTATTGGAAACCGTTCCAAACTCGGTAGTTTGATTACAAGTCTCCCCCCTTTTATGGTGTTAGCATCCATCGTTTGCTCTAACGATTTTTATATACATCTTCATCTCAAGATTTATATAAAATTTTTTATTTATTTTACGTTCATACTACTATTTATTTTTTCATAACAACAACGTTCTTAAAACTATGAAATCCTTTACAAATCGTTCTTAATCGTTCTCAAAACGTATCAAAACGTAACAAATCCTTTACAAATCGTATGAAATCATATGAAATCGTTCTCAAAGCATATGAAATCCTTTACAAATCGTATGAAAACGTTCTCAAAACATATGAAATCCTTCTCAAAACATATGAAATTGTATGAAAACGTTCTCAAAACATAAGAAATCCTTCTCAAAACATATGAAATCGTATGAAAACGTTCTCAAAACATAAGAAATCCTTCTCAAAACATATGAAATCATATGAAATCGTTCTCAAAACATATGAAAACGTTCTCAAAACATATGAAATCGTTCTCAAAACGTAACAAATCGTATGAAATCGTTCTCAAAACGTATGAAATCGTATGAAATCGTTCTCAAAACGTATGAAATCGTTCTCAAAACATAACAAATCGTTCTCAAAACGGAACAAAACGTATGAAAACGTTCTCAAAATGTAACAAAACATATGAAAACATATGAAATCGTTCTCAAAATGTAACAAAACATATGAAAACGTTCTCAAAACATATGAAATCGTTCTCAAAACGTAACAAAACGTATGAAAACGTTCTCAAAACATATGAAATCGTTCTCAAAACGTAACAAATCGTATGAAAACGTTCTCAAAACGTATGAAATCGTTCTCAAAACGTAACAAAACGTATGAAATCGTTCTCAAAACATATGAAATCGTTCTCAAAACGTATAAAATCGTTCTCAAAACGTAACAAATCGTTCTCAAAACGTATGAAATCGTATGAAATCTTTCTCAAAACATATGAAATCATATGAAATCTTTCTCAAAACATATGAAATCTTTCTCAAAACATATGAAAACATATGAAATCCTTCTTAAACCATATGAATTTTATATAAATCTTTCTCAAATTTATTTATTGGCTTCCACTAGTTTAATATGTTTCTTAGTCTTCTTATGCCTTGTAATCTCTGCTCTTCTAACTTCACAACCACATTCACAAGTCACCTTTTCTTTATTCTTTTCATTTATTTTTTCTTTATTTTTCTCTTTATAATCTTTGTTCTTTTTATTTATTATTTCTTTGTTTTTCTCTTTATAATCTTTGTTCTTTTTATTTATTATTTCTTTGTTTTTCTCTCTATACTCTTTCTGCGTTTCGTTGATATCTTCTTTACTTCTATATGCTTTATACACATTTAAGTTTCCAAAATGGTCTGCTCTTAATTGTTCTTCTCTAATGTGTGCTTGTGTTTTGGTAATATTTCCACATTCTTCAATAGGAATCATTCTCCAATTCTCCCACCCACCGTTCTCTCTGATGATTTGATAAACTTTTAAATGACTATTTTTACAGCGGATTTTATGTTCGCATTTCCTTCTAATAAAATTGCAAGTAGAACCAATGTAAATGTATTCAGGATATTCATCATTGCAAATTTTGTAAATTATATATTTATGTTCCATTTTATTACATATCATTCTTTTTTCTTTTTAAATCAATTTTCTTTTTAATAAAATTTAAAATCATAAACCACGTCTGTTTAACCACCAATATAAATATCCATAAGCAACTGCTTCATTTCCGCCACACTTTACTAAACTTTCATTATATATCTTATTCAATAGCGACTCTTTTTTCCCTGTCAATTCACTTAGCATAGCAATTGAGTTAGACTGCGTTTTACTTTGACATTTACGTCTGTTAAAATATTCTTTTTGAGTTGTCATTATAATATAAGGGGAGATATTTTACTTTTACAAACTACCGAGTTTGGAGCGATTTCTCCAATTTGAGATTATCAATCTCTGTTTTTAACTCCTGAACTGCTCTAAACAGTATTGATATTAATTTATCTCTATCTATATAATCAACTCCACTATCGTGATATACAGCGTTTGCTAAACCATTATTTGTTTTTAATTCTTCTATTATAATGCCTTCGTTTAAATTAAGACTTCCGATATAATCGCAGATTTCCATTTATATATACATTTTATTTTAAAACAATTTTTGAATCGTTACTTCTGTATGGGCTGACCCTCCTAGAAGATTAAAAGATACATTTCCTTGCCCTATATTAAAACTATATACGGCTGTTGCTGCTGTTTGTTCAAATACATAAGAACCCGACATATTATCAAAATTGATTAATTGTATTTTTTGTGTATATTGAAAAACGTTGTTTTGAAATAAATTTAATTGAAAAGAACCATTACTAGCAGTAGATTGTTGAACATTAAAATTCCAAGTTATTCTATAAGTTCCTGCTGAACTTGTTACAATGCCTGTAGTTCCATTTAAAGTAATGCCCCTTTGAGTTCCAGTTGTAGTTAAAATAACATTTAGTGTCTGGCTATTAGGAACAAACATACCCGTTATACGATAACGTCCAAAATCTGGCGCTCCAATATTATTTGCCGTAACATTTCCATTTACAGTCACATTTCCTTCAATTCGTAGTGGTATCGTGTTCATATTTGTATCGGAGGCTCTCAACCGGTCGCCCGAAAACTCTATATAATTTGTGCTATTAGCTCTTATATGGAAGAACAAAGGCGTTTGAATTTCAGGCATATTAATAGTTAAAATATCAAGCGATCCAACATTTAATTGATCTGTTGTTATTTGTTGGCTTCTCAAATCTGGAATCTTTAAATGCGTATATGTTCCATTTGGCAGTACCCCTTGTACTTCATTTGAAGAAAATTCTACATAATTTAATGTAAGGTTAGCTCTATTACTAAAAAAAGAGACTGCTACATCTGAAGAAAAAAAGGGAGATACCATATTTTGAGATGCAAAAATCTGACCAACGTATATATCCCTTACATTGCTTATATCACGAACATTTATAATATCTCTTGATATACTTATATCACGAACATTTATAATATCTCTTGATATACTTATATCACGCACGTTTTTTATATCATTTAAATTATTAAAATCAAGATTAGAAGCTACGTTTATATCAACTTCCGAACTACCTGAAAAAGGATAGGCTGCTATTGTATTTCCATTTAGTCCTATAAAATTAGAGGTTGAACCATTGTAATCTGAACGCAATTCTAACATACCAGGACTTTGAATTGAATTTTCTGTGTTACCCATTTGAAATTTTATATCTTTGACATCTATTATATCTTGGTCGTTCATGGCAATATCGGTAAAAAAGCCGACTCTTGACTGTGTATCTTGAATTTGAATTTTGTCGCTAAATTTATATGTGGCAGTTGTACCATCACGATACATCATTTCTCCATTTTGAACACCTGCTGTATCAACATCTGTTAGACCATCCAAAGTCGTCGCTCCACCACTACCGCCTCCCCTTATATTTACATTTCCTGTATCAATACTAGCTTCAATTGAAACGACTGGTGGGTCAAGTAATTCATTTGTTAATACAAAATTATTATCATTGTCATATCCTATTGACCATAATGTATCTTGTCCGTTTCTTAAAAGAATTTTTTCAGTTTTTACCTCCTCTTGAAGGTCATTTACAATTAAACGGTTACATTCTAATGTATGAGCAGTACCGAGAGTTCCTAAAGTAGTCATTTATGATATTATATATAAAATAATAATATAATCTTATAACAAATGGGATATTTAGATGATTACGACAAGCGGGTTTTTAAAGACTGTAAAACCAAGGCAATTTATAAAAACAATATCATGAACAATCTAGCAAATGGTAGAGTTTCATCTTCAAATACTGGAAAAGGTTTCGTAGTTCAAAAACCTACAAGTAAAGAAGATATTGCTAAAACATTACAGAAATATAACCTTCCTATGAAAGACGTTTTTGAAAGTATAAATGTAGATGAATTTGTAAATGAAATCAATGCAAATGGTCAAAATTTTGAAGCAATTGTGGTTTATGGTTTAGGAATGAATTCTGACGGCGATGATGGCAATCTTGATGATATTGATGACGACGAACCATTGCAACAAATAGGTTTTAATAATCAATTTAGTTCTAATATTCCCAGAAGCATTGCATTTCCAATTCCAGATCATATTCTAAATCCAATGCAAAACACGATTACTACAATGACAAATCTTCAACAGTCTAGATTACCTCAATCACCTCAAGTGCCTACATCTCCAGATAATGACGGTGATCTTGCAAGCAATCCAAGAACTCCACGATCTCCTTTCAGCACTCCGGCCAACGAACCTGCTTCGTCTCCAGGCTTCCCATTCATAAATACAAGACCTGCAACTCAATCTCGCTCACAGTCTATAGGTTTAGGAACACGCAATACACCAAGTGTAAGTCAAACACTTGACTTCGGTTCATCATCATCAGATAGGGGGCATCTTGTTGTAGGAGATGTTGTGGCAGCACCGGCTTTACCACCAAGAAAAAATCCTAGATTAAGTGACGTGATAAAATCAGTCTCACGAACTGCACAAAAAATGCGTATAGGTTCGCCTCGTGTAAAGCCTAAAAATCCGCCGCTTCCAACCCCAATTGAATCAACAATTGTTGAAGGTGATGAAGAAGAAGAAGAAGAAGAAGAAGAAGGAATTAATTTGGTGGGCATGCCAGAATGGCCTGAACAAGCAATTGCAAATGCTGCACAACAAGAGCCAACTGATCAGGAACTCAGAAATCATTATGGTCAATATTCACGAAGTGTTAGAAATCAAATGTTGAATAACGAACCATCTGACATTGTAGAAAGAGTAAATGCTCTTTTTGGAATTAGAGAATAAGAAAATAATAATTTAATATATATGCAAACAGATTTAGAAAAAGCTAAATCAAACGCCAAAAAGCTTGGGGTTACAGTTATGCCATCAAAGGTGAAAAATAAGAAGTTAGACGTTTACAAAAATGGAAGCAAAATAGCATCAATTGGTGACATAAGATATAGCGACTTCTTACAACATAAAGACGAAACAAGAAAACAAAGTTACTTAGCACGGCATGCTAAAACAAGAGTCAAAATAGGCAGTCCCTCTTATTATGCATGGAAAATTCTTTGGGATTGAAGTTATTATTTTATTTTAGTTATATATAATAATAACAATGAAAAACTGTAAAGTAGTTAATGGTCAATTAAGATGTGAAGAAGACTCAATAACCAATTTTTCCTTTACCAAAGGGAACACTCAAACTACCGAGTTTGGAACGGTTTCCAATAGGGGCGCTCTCCCCTTAAATAATACTCAAATATTACATGATGCGTATGATGAATTTATAAAACCAAAATTAACCGAATCACAGCACCATAACCTGCATCCTGTTTTTCATCATTTTAAAACCCGTGCTAACACAAATAAAATAAGCACTAAATCAAGAGAACGAGCAATATTGACCAAATCTGCATTAAAATATTATGAAACAAAACAATCAAAAGCAAAAGTAAATGAATTTTTGGAAATGATGGGAATGAATGATAAATATACTGTTGATTTTTCTCTTTCTAATGATGATGGTTTGGTGGTAATAGACCATAAAACTAACAAAGCAATCATGGTTTTACGTGGTTCAGATAAACCATGGAAAACTCCTAGTGACTGGACAGAAAACACACAGAACTTTTTATTAGAACGTAATGATCCAATGAATACTAATTATGGAAAAAGATTAAATTCGTGGTATGATCTTGTATCAAGTGAATATGATGTTGAGCATATTTCGGGATATAGTAAGGGTGGTTTTGGCGCGATTAGTTTAGGAGATGCGAAAGGAATTCCAACGACAACTTTTGCCCCAGCAATTGCCTTGAGTAATTTAAAAACTACTTCAAATGTTAGACACGAAATAAATAATACAAGTGAAGATTTCGCTTCTGTATTAGCCGAACCAATGAAACTAAAAAATGAAAATGTTACTGTGAATACATTACATCCACTTAAAAAATATGATACCCTTAATCCCGATGATACACATAAAATTAATAATTATTATGAAACGGACGCACGAAGAGGTAACCATATAGAAGAACTTACACATAAATATTTGAATTCAAAAGTTAAACTTGATGAACTAAATATGAATGCTAGAGCAAAAAATGCTATAAACAGAAAAATACGTTTTACCGAGTTTGTAAGAAGCGAGAACCCAAAATTAGTTAATAATATTGATGATACAATTAAATTAACACATCGTAATAGTGCTTTACAAAGAGCATGGCATAATAATGAAGGAGGATTTTCATTAGTTGAAAGCCAACAGTTAACATCATTACCTGAAGCGGAAATAACAAGATTTAATACAACACAAAGTGAATTAAATGATTTTAATGATAGAACACCACAAGAACAAGCAAAAATAAGAATTCAATTAGAAACAGAAACAAAAGCTCATGAAGAAGAAATTAGAAAAACAGTAACAAATATAGACAATAGTATTCATACTAAAATTTTACCTGGTGGTAGAAATGCTGTTATTGCTGGTCTTTCTATGGCAACTGGTGGAGCTGTAGAAAAAGGTCTTACATCATTAGATGAAATGACCGGTTCAAATATTCCAAGCACAATTGCTCCTTATGCTGCTGGAGGAGTTGGTGCTGGTTCTGCAAGTGTAATGACTGGTTCAGCAGCAGCAGGTCTATTTTTACCTGAAGTAATTGCTGGTGGTGCTTCAGTTGGAGCTGCACAACTTGCTGGTAATTTTGTAGAAGACCAACTTAAAAATCCCGATGGTAGTTTAAAAGTGAGTCAAACAGTTGCTAATCAATCAAAAATTATAACAGAAGGTGCTGTTGGTGGTGGCTCTTTTTTACCAATGATGAGCGTAATTGCTAATATTAGTGCTAGAATTGCTGGAACAATAATTGCCCCTGAAATTTCCATACCTATGATGTTAGGCTCTGCTGTTGCAGGAGTAGCAGTTAATGAGGGGGTTCATGCTGTGATGGACTAGACTTACAAACTACCGAGTTACAAACTACCGAGTTTGGAGCGGCTTCTCCAATTGGAGCGGCTTCTCCAATTGACTCCCATTCTTCTGCTATCCAGGATTTATAATAATTTTTATAATAATCTTTGTCTATATTCGCTTTAGCCAATCTCTCTTTCCTTGCTTTAGATTCTTCATAGTTCAGTTTGTATAACCACCTTTTGCTATTATAATATTTTTGATAATACTCTGATGTTGATTGAGACCTTAGGGTCATTTAAATATTATCAATATTATTTATTGGAGAAACTGCTTCAATTTGATTAAGTGACATATCTAGTTGAACAGGCTGGCGAACACATGACATTCCTAAACACTTGATTTTGGTGCAACGACTCTTGAGAAAGTAAGACAACAATGCGGTTATAGCGGCTGAAACTGTGGCGACCATTGTTAAAGTAAAAGTTTCATGTTTTTCAAGCCAATCAGGAGAGGGACATGCTGCTCTAACACATTCTATAGGACAAACTGTCATTTAAATTAACTTATTATTTATATTTTATTTATATATAATAAATGACTAAATGTAGTTTAGATATTGAAATACCAAATGTAAAGGCTTTTTCATATGAGACCGCTGAAGATTTGCCACAAAGCCATCAACAGGTATTATGTGTTGGAAAAAGAGGTTCTGGTAAGACTATAGCAGTTGTAAATCTAATTAAGAAAATGAAATATGACCGAATTTTCTGGATTTCACCAACATGTAAATCTAATCAAACCATAATGAGTATGTTGAAAATTAGAGATGAAGACATTTATGAGGATATTGATGATACTTCAGTCCCTGACCAAATTAAAGCGGAAGTTGAAGAAGAAGCAAGATTGTATGATGAATATCATAGAAAAATGGAGAAATATAAACTTTTCGTTCAGCAAAAGAATAAGAATTTCATAGATGATGATTTGTTATTAGAATTTTTTAATCCAAACACGGACCAATTTGAAAAGCCAGAACATTGGCTTGACGGTAAGAGACCACATATGTGTTGTGTATATGATGACTGCCTCGGTTCGGTATTATTTAGCAAAGGCTCACGGAAAATTGTAAATAGCGCCATTTTACATAGGCATATGGGAGCAGTAACTGAACAAGGCGCATTGGGAATTTCTCAATATTTTTTAACACAAAGTTTTAAGACGCAAACAGGTGGTATTCCTCGCGCTGTTCGTAATAATTGCACGAGTATGATAATATTCAAAACAAAATCTGACAAAGAACTTGCTGAAATTCAGGAAGAAGTGGGAGGCGAGGTATCAAAAGAGGATTTTTATAAAATTTATGAGTATGCTACAGCAGAGCCGCATAGTTTTCTCTATATTGATATGCACCCAAAGCCCAATCATCCAAGCAAATACAGAAAGAAATTTAATGAGTTCATATGTGTTAATGAAAATTTAGTCAAGTCGGACTAAGGACGACCAATTAATCTGTTCCTGAAAATGAAAAATGAAATTACTGAATCTGAAAATAAAAATATTTAGGAATTATATAATGAGTGAAGAAGAACAAGAAGTCCCTGATTATAAAACAAAACGATTAGAGACACTTGCAAGAGCGCGACAAATCGCGAGACAAAATAGATTAGATAAAAGTTCAGAAAAGAAAGAAGAACATAATAAACTCGTCGCAGAAAGAAAAGAAGCAAGGTTAAATGCTCAAAAAGCAATAAAAGAAAAGCAATCAAAGCCTAAACCACATCCTGAACCAGAGCCTGAACCAGAGCCTGAACCAGAGCCTGAATTAGAATTAGAACCATCTGAGCCACCACCACCAAAACCAAAGCCCAAACCCAAAACAAAAGTGAAGCAGAGAATTATTGTAGAAGAAAGTGAATCTAGCAGTGAATCTGAAACGGAAGAAATTGTAATAGTGAAGAAGAAAAAGGAAAAGAAAAAACCACCACAACGAGTAGTATATAGAAAACCGTTACCTGAAAGATATGATTATCCAGGTTCTCCAGAAAGCCGTTCAAAAAATGGTAGTTTAAAGTTTAGCGATTTTTTCTCTCTATAATATATAAATAATGGAAACCGTTTGTAGAGATATTAAAAATGAAGCCGTTGATGAAAAGCCTGTTTTAGAACCAAATGCAGTTGAAAAATATCAGATTGCAGAAATAATGAGAATGTATCCCAATATAGATTATTTGATGGCTTTAGTTTTAGTAAAATCTACTGAAAAAGAAAGAGAAGAAGCAATGAAACTAGACCCAAAACATGAATTTAAACCTATGACAACGGAAATAATTAAAAATAATATTACTATTATATAAATGTCTATCGTTAATAGAACGAGAAATATATTTGTCAATTCAGAAGAATATCACAGTAGCAACGGGCAAGTCAGTTTAATTTTTCCTGGCTCTGACTTTGTAGTAGATAATAATGAAATAATGAGATTAACTCTTGACCGTTTTGAAATGAAACGTAATTTTTATAATATTAATAAATTTAACAATACTTTTTATATTTCAACTGGAACAGCTGGGGTTAATGAAATTATAGCCTTTGAATGTAAAATACCAGAAGGTGATTATGACACATTCGGTATATCATCTTCACCTGGTACTTTATGTGCTGGAATTGCACAGGCAATTACTACTGGTGTCTCAACTGCTCCGCACAAAGTTGAATATGATTCAGTCACTCGTAAAATAACAATAACGATGCCTACAAGTGTAGGTGTAACCAATTTTTATTTCTTTCAAATTCCACCATCTAGACAAAACAATTTAGCTGCTTTTACTACTTTTACAAACAGTAAAACTTCTTTAGATGGATTATTTAATGATTCATATGAAATATTTGGAGCTAAACCTGTAAAAAATGAGGAAAATATAGTAGCTGGTTTTATAGCTGGTACTGTTGTAGGCTCTAATCAACCCTTTACAGCATTCTATCCAGCGAGTTTATATACAATGGAAAGCATTAATTTAACTACCAATTTACAAACCCATTCTTATAGCACTCCACATTTAGATGCTAATTCTTCAAATAGCTCATTAATTCCAACTTCAATATTTGCTAGAATATGGTTTGACATGGTTGAAAAAAGTGGAAATACACATAGAACTGCTCCTAAAAACATTATAAGTTATACTGACCCTGGAACAGCTGTTTTTTCTGTTGATTTACAAAACAAAACGATTAACGAAGTAAAATTACGATTGACCGATTCTAAGGGTAGAGATTTAGATGAAGTAAGTGATGACCAATTTAGCAATGGAAATTTAAATTATACTGCTGTTTTTAAATGGGAAGCTATTATGAAGCCTCAAATTGGACAGTCTTTAGGTTATTTAAATGATGCTCGTCAATTTAAACCTTATCAATTTTGATGAGGGGATAGCGCCCCTATTGGAAACCGTTCCAAACTCGGTAGTTTGATCACGCGCTTAGAAGGAGGCTTTTAGGTTTAGTCAAGTCGGACTAAGGACGACAAATTAATATCGCCTGAACGGCGATTTCCGTTCTAATTTTATCTTTTAGCAAAAAATATAATCTTTTCTTAAAGTATAAAAATGGACGAACCCTCTACTAAACTTCCAGCGAGTCTCTTGTTCATGAGTGAGCAATTAAACGGATACAACAAAAACAGATTTCGTTTAGAGCCTTTAAGCGCTCAACAAGCCACTGCCGGCAGAATTATCACCGTGAATCTACCTGAAAATGCATTATTAGATATGAATTCATTTCGCTTTCATTTTGAGATGGATGCAGGTCATAATTCTAACGCTTCTTGTGTTGGATTGATCCCCCAAAATGCGGACGCCATTATTGGTAATTTAGAAGTTTATGTTAATGGTATTCAAGTTCAACAATCAACTCAAGAATACAATACTTTAGCACACACCCTTCGTTTAGGTGGCTGGAATCAAGATTGTGAGAGAACAAAAGGTCGCCTTGTCAATCACGCTGCTCTTTTTTCTGCAGTTGCAGATGACAATGCATTTGATTCTAGTGCTAATGGAAATGGAGAGACAGCTAATTTAGTTATTGATCAGTGGGCTGGGTTTTTGAATCAATTATCCACCTCTTATTTACCAACCGATTTAATTGGTCAAATCCAAATTCGCATCACCCTTGCTCCCAACTCTATATTATCTGGTTGCTCTTCTGCTCGTGCTGCAAATGCAATAAATACCACTGAAAGCACCACTCCTCCTACATATCAATTAGATAATATGTATTTCACAGTTGACTCCATTGTCGTCGGCGATGCTTACAATCAATTATTACGCAATCAATTAGCCCATAGCACACTTCCATTAAATTACAACGAGTATTATTCGTTCACTCTTCCAGCCCAAGCAAATACAAATTTCACAAATCGCTTCTCGCTCTCGTCGGGTTCAATTGATAAAATTTTAGCAATTAACAGAGCTAATGTTTATTCTACATTTGGACAAGCAACAACTCTTACACCCTCAACAACATTCATATCTCCTTTAGGTGCAATTGGAAATGTTATAACTGGAAAATATTTTAAATTAGAATCGTTCAAAGAAACCGATGAACGTGATTCCCAAGACGGCACATTACGCTACCAATTTAATGTAAATAATGTCCAATATCCTATGTATGAGGCGCGTAACTCTGAAGCCATGGCTGATGTTGCTTTCTGCAATGACAAACACGGAATGGACTCCAAAGGTATTTTAGTATCTTCTCCTACCGCCTTCTGTAGAGGGCAAGCTGTATATATGCTACAATTAAACCATCCTGGTCTCGGATTAAAATGTTTAAGTGGTTACAACTCCAGAGGAATTAATTCAAGCATTTCCTTCACAATGAAAGGTATTGTTAATACTAGCAAAGATAATACCTGCTTTGTTCAAACAACTGCTCAAATGCGTATAGGTCAAGGAAAACAATTATCGGTTTCCTTTTAGAGCGTTTTAAAAAAGATTTATTATATTATTTTCTTTAAGTTAAAAAATAATATAAACTAAAAAGAACTTGGTTCTCTCAACTTAATTTTTGTAATTCTTAATTTTTTAAAAGTTTTTATTATTTATTTGTATTTGTAATGGATATAAAATTATAAAATAAATTGTAATATTATATAATCATGATTCCGATGCACAATATTCCTGCTCTTGAATCTAGAAGTGTTCAATCTAGAGAGACTCGGTTCAACTTTAGATTTAGCGATACTACGCAAGGAAATAGTGTCAATCCTCAAATGAGTGCAAAGGCTTATCAAATGAAAGATGACATTAGACACCAAAACAATATAGGCATTTATACGAATCCACAAATGATGAGTCTTCCTTGTGACACAGTTCATGAAGCAAATGGGTTTCAACATTTAGGGAATTCTCAGCCATTTGACAAATCTTTAGTTAATGCATCTCCTATTTCTTGGAACTCTCCATTAGCTTTTGTTCCAGATAGATATGGATTTTCTGCAAACTTTAAACAGACACCATTAACTTTAAATACTTTTAGAAGATAATTATCTTTAGTTTATATAAATGCCAGACAACTATTATGATTGTGTGAGTCTTAGATCGGTTAAACACGAATCTAAAAATATCTTTAATGGCTATGTTGAAATAAATGAAACAGATGTTCCGTTTTTAGTCAAAAATAAAGATGGAAAAACAGTATTTTGTGTTGATCAAAGTGGGGCAAACATAAAAACAATTCAAGCAACCACAGGATTTATAGAAATGAATGACACAGCAAATATCATGGGAAAAGAAGATAGCATATTAATGGTAAAAAATGGAAAAATTGATTTTGATGATAATTTAAAAGTAAATTCATTAAAATCGGAAAAAGTAGATGTAACGGAAAACATTAGTTGCTCAACATTAAAAAGTGACTCATTAATTTTTAAATCGTTAAAAGGTAATGATTTAGAGACATTGAGTTTGAAAGCCGACAGTATGGAGAGCAAAATTATAAATACTGGTGATTTATATAGTGTAGCAATAAATGCAGACAAAATCAAAACAAAGGAATTAGACATTGAAAATCTTGAAATGAATGCTGCTAAAATAGAGACCTTGAATTCATCAAGAATTACAACCGATAACATAGCATCAACACATATTATTTGTGAGAATTTAGAAAACAGTACAGGATTAATTAGCCACATTCAAAATGAAACTTTAAAAAGCAAAAAGTTACAAAGTGAAAACATTGATTGTAATCATTTAGATGCTAAAGAGGTTGTTTTATCTACAGCAACGATTGACATTTTAGAGGCTCGTTATATTAGATGTAATACATTAAAAACAGATGAACCTCTAACCTTTGGTTCAAATGAAGAACCGTTATTTTTAGCGCATACTAGACAGAAGAGATTGAAAGTAGAAACTGCAGCTAATTTTTTAAAAATTGTTACTAAAGTGCCCGGTGGAGTTTTTGATCAAACTTTTTATATTGATGGGTTAGATACAAATTTAGATTATAATCTCAATATAACTCTCAATAAAGATAATCATGTATATTATTGTTTAATCAATGATGGTGTCAGTTTGAAAGTCAATCTTAAGTATAATAAATCAGTAGAGGCTAGTACAATTGCTAAAATCACAGTTAAAGAGGCGTGAAAATAATATTTATAAAACAATTAAAAATATTATTTTAATAATTTAATTTTACAATTCTGCCGGCGTGAAGGTCAGGTGATTTATTCTTTTTGGGCTTATGTGTTACTTTAGGTTTTGGCTTTGAGGGTTTTGTAGTTTTTCTTTTACAGGCACACTTCTTTTGCATTTTATATATTGTTGAAATATTATATTTCTAAAATATTTAAAGATTAGTAACCCTAGCACCTCCTTTTCTTGTCCTTGAGGATACAGCCTGATTAGTATTTGTGTTAGTAGTATTGTTATTAGTATTTCCTAAATTTGTAACCCTTGCTCCATTTCTAGTTGTTCTTGTTGTAGTTGGTGCTGTTGTGTCCGTGTTTTCTTCATTTTCTTTAATGAATTCATCAAGTAACGTTTTACCACGTGGTAATTGAACAATCTCATCATAAGATAAAATTGCATTTGGTCTTGTATATGGCTTCCGATTTTCATTTTCATCATACTTAAATCCAGCCATAAATTCAACTTCATACTTTTTGTTATTCCCCCGTCTGTCTGATTTTATACCCACGATTTTTTTGACTGCTTCGTTTGCTCCTTGTTGTTTTTCTGCTAATCTCGGTGTTTTGCGAGTTACTTTTTCGGTATCTCCATCAAACAAATCATACGTCTCCTCTAAATATTTGAATAATTTTTCAAGTGGGACATTAATTCGTTCATTTCCTCTATCCCTGGCTTCTTTGAATTCGTCTTTTACTCGTGTCTCCAATTTCCGAACATAACTATCTGAGGCATTAACGTCAGGATTAAAATGGTTTGCTAACACTAAATATATTTTAACACCTTTACAAGGATTTACTTTATCAGCTGTTCCATAATAATATGTATAATCAATTAGCCTACTTTTTGCAGCATGCGCTCCTCGTTCTGAGATTCCAATTTTATAAATGTTTGTGTCTTTCTCAAATGCCGCTTTAACAATATAGAAGATTCTCATGTTATCAAGTGACTCCAAGTTGCTCTTTCCTTTGAAAACAATTGACTTTTGTCTCAGCCACGTATCCAACTCAATTCCATCTTGACTCTTTAGCAAGATTTGAAATCTATTAGACATTTATATAAATAAATATAATTAAAATAAAAATTGATTTAAAAACTATTTATTTATTTTATATAGTTATAGTAAAAATGACTTCATTGTTTCAAAAACTACCAGAAGAAATACTTTTAGAAATTAGAAATTTTATATTTGAGGATACAGATGACTACCCTGAAGATGCTCACAGATATATAGCCTATCAAATTTATCTTAAAGATCCCGACAATTATCAGGGTGATTTTGAATATGAATTTAAATATAATTAAAATATAATTAAAATAAAAATTGATTTAAAAACTATTTATTTATTTTATATAGTTATAGTATAAATATGGGTTTAACGAGATTTGGAGTGCCCAATGAGTCTTTCTACAAATGGAAAATCTCTGTTTACGATTTAGAAACAGACACCGAAACAACAGATAAATACTTTAGTATAAAACATTTCAACGATACTCATGGAACTAGCTATAATGCCGATCACGTTCAAAAGCTCAAGAAATTGAGAGCAAAATTAGGCGATTACACCATGGACGATGTTAGAAATGCAAATACTCGCAGTGTTTTAAGAAACTTTGGACATCTTAGATTTGAGAAGATTAAAGAACCTTTATATTATATCAAATATAAAACAATTAAGGAAAAGATTCTTATATAAAGTTTGTAAAAGTTTCCTTTAGGAAAAAATTGATATAATATTATTTTTTAATTTAATATTATATATTATCAAAAAAACAATATAAAGATTGTTCGCTATTATTTAATAATAGTGTATTTATAGTTATGGATAAAATTAAAATATATTCTTATAATAATATGAAGAAAATTAAAAACATAAAGACTAACGAAAACAAAAAGAACTTGTTGAAGGAAAGTGGATTTAAGAACATTCAAGAGGCAAAGAAAGGATTGAATATGAAAAACGAGAAAGCTCAACTCGTGTATCAGGCACTTTTGGAGACTTATAATCAGCAATACGACGAGATGAAGAAAAATCAAAAGAAAACTAAAAGCAAAGAGAAAAGTAAGGAGCTGCAAAATATTAGAAAAGGCAGTATATCTATTACACAACCAACTTTGCATGAATTGAAGGCGTTTTTGCTACCTTATAAAAAACAAGGCAATGTTGTAATCACTGTTGTGAATAATGGAAAAGTCGTTACAAGTTATGACGATGATAAAACAACGACACATGCCATTTTAGATATAAACCTAAATCAATCAAATCATAATGTTCACACTGCCTTGCTAAACGGCTTATATTACGGGGCAAAAGAATTTTTAGGAGGCAAACGCGAGAATGTTGTTGGATTCAATGGATTTGATGAATGGAATTCTCGCAAAGCTATCATTTCCTTTGATGTGAATGTCAAACCCCAAAAAGTAGCACAAGCATTCAAGCAAGGAATTACGAATTGCCTATTTACCCCAATCATTGATTGGGCTATTAAAAAGCAGGAAAATGCAAAAACTGCTAAAACTGCGGCAAATTATGCATGCAGGATAGACAATTTAAAACGATTAGAAGAACGCTACAGAGAATCAGGTGTTAACGAAAATGAACTTCAAGATATAGCAAACAAAATTCAAATGGATTTAATTATTGACCAACCATTCCAAAAAGAGTTTTTGGTTAAGAAATGCGACAAAAAGCCACTGACAAAATTTCGCTTCATCAACACTAAGATTGACCATATAGACTTAAACGAAGTAGTTAGCAAAGAACCAGAATATGTTTCCTATGAGGAACTCAATGATATTTATAATACTTTGATAAATAAAAAAGAATATTTCACATATACAAGATGTTCATCAGAAATAACGAGCATAAGCACCTTGAGAACTACATTTAAAGTTAAACAGGACTTCCAAGATTTCATCAATACTTTTGAAAAGGAAAACGGAATTGATGGTTGTTATTTGGACGACTTCAAAGAGGTTGAGTTAAGCAAATTTGTAAGACAAGGGAATCATCTTAACTCTACAATTGATTTTATTGACGTAAATGAGCTAGATGTTAATGATGACGAGGATGACGAAGATATTTCAGAAGAACAATTAAATATAATCAAGTCCAAATATCCCGACGAAATCTCATCTTATGAATATTGGTGTAGTTTATATCATCATGAAAGAAGAGAACAAGAAGAGCCAAAATATAACCACATTGATCAAAAACAGGCATACCGAAATTATAAGAAATGCAAATACTATGAAGGATTTTTGGGTAAAATCACCGACTTCAGAAAAACCGATAAGTTTGTCACAGATTCTAATGGGTATACTTTGCCTGGATTATATCGTGTCAAAAACATCCAATTGAATGGTAAACTGCAAAAATTGAACACTAAAATGAAAATATATAATGATTTTAATATTTATCCGACGCCAGAGTTAAAATTTATATTAGATAATGGAGGCACGTTTGAAATAATTGAAGGCTGTTGGGGCAATTCTATATCCTTTGATATGGATGATGAAACTTGGTTGCAAAAGGATAATGGCATTAAGTATTACTGCAAATATGTAGGAAGTATTATGTCATATAATGACAAGAAAAGTTTCTATGTTAAAGGCACTAAGAAATATATTAAAAATATACTAAGCGTCATTGATTACGACAGTTACAAATACTTTGGCGGTGAAGAATTGCAAGTAAATTATAATAAACCATATAATCAGCATTTGTCGCATATTGCATCTTTCATCACATCCTATACGCGTTTGAATACACTAGAGCAGCTGATGTCAATTCCTTATGAAAATTTGATAAGGGTTTGCGTTGATGGTATTTACTTGTATGGAGATTTTGAATTAAAAAACAATTTTATTGCAAAACCCGAAAGAATCAAATCCAATGTTGCCGGTGAATCATTTATATCTAATTATGATGTGGAGTATTGTGAGCCATGCAAGGCAGAATTTCGTGATCATTTCCAAAAGGAGTTGCATTTAGGATGTGGTGCCGGGTATAATACAGATAGAACAGTAGCCACAGTGGTACGCTAAACCAAGCACAAAGCACTGTGAAGCTTAACGCTCCCCTGTGAGTGATAGAGTTGTGGTAAATAAAAGAATTTGCAGATGAATCATCTCACTCATCCAAAAATATTGTTAAATCTATCAAATAGTT
>Ga0187219_1000546_pt1 | contig 18035 bp, 18 predicted proteins | sample 13SPOviralmetaG_FD_130162 | JGI IMG/M metagenome (GOLD analysis project Ga0187219, IMG submission 130162) | Marine viral communities from the oligotrophic San Pedro Time Series (SPOT) site, San Pedro Channel, CA, USA - 13 SPOT_SRF_2010-07-21... | ecosystem: Environmental > Aquatic > Marine >... | reverse complement strand
AATATATGGATATAATAGCCACGAATGACCCCATCGTGACTAATGAAATAAGAAGGGATAATGTCAAGGCATTACCTAAAGGGGTCAACAAAAGAAAACAGAAGGTAATAGAATGGATATGAAAGAAGAATATAAGGTATTTGTGTATGGTACACTAATGAGAGGACAAGCGAATCACGCCTTAATGGGTAGTGCTATATACGAAGGTAAATACAAAACAGATAACCGATGGGGCTTAATCAACATTGGTGCATTCCCCGCACTTGTTCCGCATGTTCTTGCGGTAGAAGGTGAGGTATTCACTGTTGATAAGGAAACACTGGCGTTATTGGATAGATTAGAAGGTGTCGCCGGAGGCATGTACAAACGAAGATACATTTATGTGTTTGATGAAGACGGCGTTAGGGATGAAGTGTACGCTTATATATGGGGTACAGTCATGGCTTCAAATCAAATTAAAGTGGCACGATGGAGTGATTTTCAATGATAACGCTTATTTTGATTTTATGTCTTCTTGGGCTTTTGTATGGTTTTATTCAAGGAGATGGTATAGCACCCGAAGATGTACCTTGGGGTAAAGATATGGTGGTTAATGGTAATAAGTTATCTTCCGACGAGATGATGTACGCTTCAATGTGGATGAACCAAGATGAGTGACCGTTAAGTAGGAAATCTTTATAGGTCTATTTGTGTCGGCCAACAATAACAACAAGCGAGTAAGGCGAGCGATTGTTGAAATACTTTTGAAGGAAGGCGGTTGTACTAGGGAACAGGTAGCGTATCACCTACAAAATTACAAAGGTGTTAAAAATGTTCCATCCCCTAATTCTCTTTCGGCTCTTATGTCGAAGAATCCACAGGTGGTCATTATTGGAAGGGAGAAGGTCGAGATGACTATTGGTGTTAATACTCACCATATGCTTTTTGATATTGACCGTGAGGTCATCAAGACGGAAGAGGACTTAATTCTTACTCGTCCTATATCTGTTATGACTCCTAGTGAGCGACGCAAGGCTAAACAATGCAGGGCGTGTGCTAGGACTAGAATACTCCCCGAAGATTCCGACGAGTGCATTACTTGTATTCGGCGTGGATGATATTATATACTGCCGTTGTTAATGGTAAATCATGCGAGAAGTATGGGCGGTCAAACATAGACCTACTACTATTAATGAGTTTGTAGGACAACAACATTTGGTAGATGAGTTCAAGAATATAATCGAGAACGGCGCACCAATGCAACATTACATCTTCTATTCTCCCGAAGCCGGAACAGGTAAAACTTCTTTAGCATACATATTGGCTAAACAACTTGGCTATCAAATACATATGTACAACGCTTCATCTAAGCGTCAGCGTGGTATAGAATTTGTGGAAGATGAGTTAGCACCTATGACTCGCTTAGGCCAGTATGAAACGATATTCTTTTTAGATGAGGCCGACCAATTGACTCAATCAGCACAGGGCGCATTGAAAGGTGTCATCGAGAACTCCCAAGGTTTCTTCATACTAACTTGTAATGACCTAAGTAAAGTATCTACTTGGTTACAATCACGATGCCAAGTCCGAACCTTTACTGCCATAGATGATAGCGAGATGTTTCTCCGATTGCATCAAGTGGATGCAAGAGAAGGATTCAAGACAAGTAATGAGCATTTGGATATGATTATTAATGCTCACAAAGGCGACCTACGAAATGCAATCAACGCACTACAAGCCTATCACTCTATACCGGAAGAAAGCCGAGAGGCGTTTCTTCTAAGTACTGCTACTCCACCTATTGATAGTAATAGGATTCTTAAGTTATGTTTCAAAGAAAAGAATATGGATGAAGCAGTAAAGGAAATAGGCTCGTTAGCAAATCTTAGAAATAAGATTGATGCTATCTTTAGAGCAGGATTAAGAACTCACGCCCAACCAGTAAGCAAGTTGAAGTTAGTCAAGTCGGCAACGCAAGCACAACGAGATTTGTTAGACGGAGTTGAACCGCACTATGTAGTGTGGGAATTTTGTCGAGGGCTATGTGAATAGGAATGGTTATATAGTGGCGAGAGTAAAGGTAAAATGAGGCGATAATATGGTAAATATTGAACAGATGATAGAAAGAATAAGCAAGAATGTAAACTGCTCCGTCGAGGCTCTAGGCTCTCGCATGGATGCAATATTAGAACAAAACAAAGCAGTATGGCTTGATGCGGGCAAGACTGATGAAGAGTGCAATATCAACGCACTAAGAATCGCAGGTCGCCAAATCAAGAGTGAAAGTGAAAGACTAAAGAGAAGCGGGGCTACTCTATACGAAGGTATGTTTATCTCCGTTCCACGATACAAAGACTGGGCGCAACTAGCATACAAGAAAGCATCAACAAGTATACTAGACTCTACTATGGCTGACGCTATGGTTGATGACGGACTTGCTATTATCTATGAGGATAATAACGATGGTTCTTACACTAAGAAATACAATCCTTCTTTGGCTAGAGGTGACTCTTTTGAAAGCGGAACTGCTACTACTGACATTACAGAACTTCCAAAGAACACCTTTGATGCAGGTCAAGGAATCCACTTCCACCTAATATGGGATAAGGTTTCTCCTACATTCCCATCCGGTGACAAGAATTTCAAATATGGTAATCCAAGACCTCTAAGTGAAAAGGATAGACAAAGTATGTTCTTGGGTAGAGTTGCAGGTGAAGGTGAAGTCAAACTTTACAACTTCCGTTTCAACGGTGCATTAGCAGAAGTAGACCTACCGGCATTTGTCGCAGGTAAGATTGCTATGCGCCCTGCTAAGAATGGTAAAGATGCTTACGGTAAAGTAGGTGTTTCCACATTCCAAGCAGATGATACCGTACAGACTATCTTCTCCGAAGCACCCGACGCTATGATTGGTGGACTCGATGCTATCAAGGTTCTCGAAGGCGGCTTCCAAGACATTGAAGGATTTGTCAATGGCTTATCCGACAAAGAGCGTTGGGATGCACTTGTAGCGGTCATGGCAGAAGTAATTCACATTGACCCAAGAGACAATGGTGGATTTGTAATTACTACTGGTGACTTGGATATTATGTCTGTCGCCGGAACTGTTGATGTGTATGTGCCGAAAGGAACTGCTCATCTTGTTGACTTTGCAGTAGGTAGTACGCTTATGGTCGTAGGACAACCTTACATTAGCCGTGATGGTGAAGCAAGACTTGTCACTACTGGTTGGTGGTGTGCTGAATCTCTAAGTGGTGCAGTAGTCGAAAGTGATGTTGAGGGTTGGGATTAAGTATGGCTTGGGCGCAATCAAAAGCAGGTAAGGTCGAACAGGCTTCGGCTAAGTTCGGAGTAGAATACTACCGTGACTTGTTTGACAAGAAGCGTGAGTCCTTCGCACCAATCCGTATGGCGTTGGTCGGTAAGGAGAATACCTCCAAGACTGGAAATGCGATAGACCTTGCACTAAAGCATACTGACAAAGAGATAGTAGTCCTCGACTGTGACAACTCGGCTCAAAACACCGTTGATTATCTAATCAGTACTGGTGAGTTGGATGGAGATAGAATCCGTGTTATCCCTATGGTGGATGAGATGGATGATGCTATGTGGAATGAAGACAATACTACTAACTGGGTAGCGGTTGTAGAGAAACTAGAATGGTTCACTAACTTTATTGGTGATTCATCCGAAAACATCGGGGCAGTAATCCTCGATGGTGGCTCGACATTCCTCAAGTGGTGTGAGTTTGTAATGACTGATAGGCTAATCAATCGTGGTGTAATCAATGATGAGAGCGATAACTTCAATCAAAAAGAATGGCGAGAGCGTAATAGAATCTTTAAGGGTGTCCTTAACAGAATTACTGCTTTACCTATCCCGTACATCTTCTTTACCTTCCACTTGAAGGACAAGAAACAGTTCATGGACATTGGTAACGGCACTAAAGGTCTAATGAAGGTTGGCGAGATTGTTGACTGGATTGACGGCACTCAACGGTTTGTAAGTCAACAGATATTCCTAAAGCGATATACCAAGAAAGGTGACAAAGCCTCCGGTGTAGAAGCGGATAAGTCATTGGCTGATGATGAGTTTGTTATACGAGCCTCCATCGAAGAGATGAAGGGTCGGAACATGGAGCATCTAGGCAAGGTCTATGATGTAATGCGTGTTAAGGGTGGCAAGGTCGAGTGGCATGGACTTCCTCTAAGGTGGGATTAAATGGCGAAAGATGGTACAGTGACACAAGTAACTCTCGAAGATATGGAGCGTGTAAGAAAGAATGTAGCATGGCTACAATCTAACATGGTTGATGACTTGGCAATCGAGAATGAAATTGCCGGACTACGAGGTATGATTGAAGATATTATACGCTACTTGGCTGATAGGGATGGGATTTCTCAATCCGAGATTAGTTTTAGGTGATGATTTAATGAAGGTAAATTGTAAGGCATTAGAACAATTGTTATCGGCTACCAGTCGTGAGCAACACATCAATGGTAAGGCACAGAAGCAGGTTAGTTCCTGTGTCTTGGTGTTGGAGGGCGGGGTGCTATCTACTACTTCTATTGTCAAGGATGGTAAGACTAGTCTTGCACGATTCTCCTTCGCTACCGAGGAAACTAAGGCGTGGAAAATAGGTATACCTGTACCGGATATTGAACGCCTTATGGGTGTGTTGAAATATCATAGTGGTGATGTAACCCTAACTTACTTGGAGAGCGATGCAGTTAAGGTTAAGTCTAAATCTAAACAGACTACATTGACTGGTGGGTGGAAGGCTAAGGCATTCTCCAACTCACAAGCCTCCGTTAAAGAATGGAATGGTGAAGCGGTCAATAGGTCTAAACAGATTAAAGACAATGTGTATATTATGAAAGACGGCAGCACTCGCTCGCCGTTCTGTAATGTCACTATTGCATGTGCGGAGTTGCATGATGCGTTGAGATGCGATGGTATCAACGGACAGAAACTAAACAGATATACTTTCCAGTTGAAGGACGGTGAGTTTGGTGTTAGTGTCGGTGATACTTTCAAGGGTCGGACAGACATTACCTTTGGGGATATTGCAGGGGATGATTTCTCGGCCACCTTTGAGGGTGGATTAGAACATGTCCTCAAGCATTACTCCGGTGATGTTAAATTATCTTTCTTAGATTTTAGGCTAGAAGGGCAGGGTATTAGATTAATCATGTCTTTCGGTAATGGCGACTGGGTATTCCAAGCAGGGGTGTTGTGATGAGCCGTGGTGGTAGTGAGAATGGATTTCAAGTTGGACAATACGATAGTATCAAAGGGTTCACAAGAGAACAGGTGGATAAACTGATGGAAGACTCCGTGTATCATCATTGGATAATCCGTAAAAGTAAGAATCGTAAGCGTATGCGTTACACGATGGCGTTAGTTGTCAACTATGACATGCATGAAGATAAATGGTATTACAATGACGAAATAAAGAATCTCCTATTGAAGCATGACTCAAGAGGCATGTCCTCTATGAACATGACAAACCAAAGGGTCGGTATGTTGATGAGGGCAATAGTAGGACTGGGTAAAGCCGAAATGAAATTCGGACAAATAAATAAAAAAAGAGTAAGATTATACAAGGTGATAAAATGAATTGGAAAAAAATAGGAATGGTATCGAGTTTGGTATCAATAATTGGAAGCATAGGTATATACGCAACATACGACCACGACTTAGGTATCTTTGTCGGTCTATGGGCTTCGGCTCTTTTGCTACTTACAGAAAGATTAGATGAATTAAAGGTGATGAAATGAAAGTAATAAGAGTAAACGGAATGAATATGGAATTGGAATTGGGAACTGTCAATACTATGGTACTAGAAGATGGGAATATACTAGAGGTATGTTTGAAAACTAAAGAGCGTCTATATCAAGACCCTCATTGGTTGAAGGAACAGTATGAAGTTAATGGTCTATCAATGGCTAAGATAGCAAGCATATGTTCAGTCACTCCTATGGCTATACAGAACTGGTTGAGAAGACACGGCATAGAAACAAGACCGAGAGGCTATCAGCCAAAGGTTTGATATAGTGCCGTTGATAACTCTTAAACATGATAGTTAGTCAAACAGGCGGTAGAAAGGTCACTATTAGAAGGCGTGACCCCGAAACGCTAGAGAGGATGGAAGAGGTACTGGAAGGCTACCCCTACTGTTTCACTGATAAAGTCAGTGATTCATACGGGTTGGTTAGGATGGAGGAAGGCTACGAAGGATTGTATGGTACAGACCTCACTAAAGTTTTCTTTAGAAATGAATATGACCGTCGCCTGTGGAGTAAACATGCTAATACATGGGAGTCCAATATCTCATTCCCCAACCAATTACTTAATAAGCGGTTGGAGGATGGCAAAGAACCTTATCCTAACTATCAGCATAGGGTGTGGTATCTTGACGGTGAATGGAAGACTGAATCCGGCGAGATAACAATGCTCACGGTGTATGATAATTACACCGAGAAGATGTATTCATGGGTGTATCATCCCGATATACCCGCAGGTTCAGCCAAGACTGTACCCTGTAAGAATCACCCCGAAGGATTAACCGAGGTAGTATTAGACCCACCGGCAAAAACATTCTCTAACGAGCGTCAACTACTGGCTGACTTTGCTCGATACATGGCTAAACAAGACCCCGATATTATAGCGGGTTGGTATGTGGTGGATGCTGATATATTCCAAATCTGTAAGAGGATGAGAGCAGTTGGTCTTGACCCAAAGATTCTAAGTCCTCACAACAAGCACGACTTCAAATATAACTGGTCGGATAAGCACTGGTCGCAACCTATTGTTGGTCGCATGTGCTTTGATTTGATGGTAGGGTTCAAGAAACTATGGACTATCAAGAACGGGCAACTGGCAGGACAAAAGTTAGATACTATTGCTTGGCAGGTTTTACAAGAAAAGAAGGTAGAATTGCCCGATGGACACGATACTTACTATACTGATGTGGGAACTTATCTTGATTACAATAGACAAGATGTTAGATTACTGCCGAGGCTAGATGATGCCGTCAATGTATTGGGCTACTTTACATCTTTACAACATGAGATACAATGTGAGTTAGGTACTACTCCTTTGATTACATTATGTGCATCTAATATGTTTGTACAGGATGAGATATTCGATGGTAGAATACCGGACAGTCCTCAATTCACAAAGGTAGATTATGAGGGTGCTGATGTACAAGAACCCGAACCGGACTTGTATCACAACATGGCAATCATGGATATTAAACAGATGTACCATAGTAATGTCAAGTTGCATAATATATCATGGGATAGTTTGTCCGATGGAGGCATTGACTGTGGCAACGGAATTAAATTTACTAAAGATAGCATAGGCTTACTTGGTAGGACTATGGATAAGTTGTCTGTGAAGCGTAAGGAGTACAAGAAACTAATGAAAGAGGCTAAGGAAGCAGGGGATATGATAGCCTACAAGAAGTGGGATTCAGCCCAGTTTGCTACGAAATCTATGGTAGCATCCCTATACGGTATCTGTGGAGACTCTAAGTATGGTATGTATCACCCCGACATAGCATCGGCTATCACATTTACCAGTAGGCAAACTTTATTCCGACTCCGTGACGAGTGTAATGATAGAGGCTATCCTGTGAGATACGGACATACTGATTCAATTTTCTGTGAAGTGCCTACTCCCGAAGAAGGATTAGAGTTGGTCGAGAAGATTAATGAGGCTATGTACCCGATAGAAACGGAGTTTGAGAAGTGGTGTGAAACTATGATACTCAAGCGTAAGAATCGCTATGCAGGTAAAGTCACATGGACTGATGGTAAATACCATGAGCCGGAGTATTACTACAAAGGACTGGAACTCAAACAGGCTCGTATGCCAAAGGCCATGAAAGAGGCTATGGACGAAACTCTAAGGGGTATTCTCGATGGTAGGCCACAAGCCGAAGTGGATGACCACTTATCCACCTTAATTACTAAGGGTGTCAATGGTGAGATGGGTGAGGATTTACTGATGGTTGGCAAACTCAAGAGGCAACTTAGTCAGTATAAGGTTCTAAGCGGTGCTTCCGCAGGTGCGTTATGGGCTAAGAATAACTTGGGTATTGACTACAAGGTGGATGATAGTTTCTTGACCGCAATAAATAAGCGAGGACAATATATGGCTTTCGATAAGATTGAGCAGTTGCCAATAGGTGCTGAAATAGATTGGTCGGAGATGACTGAACGCTACATTGTTAACAAGGCTTGCAGTATCTATGACCTTGTTGGATGGAACACTACTCCCCTGTGGAATGCTCATAGAGGACTTGGTAACCTCCAATGGCTTTAAGTAGTGGCGAGGGTAAGGGATAAATATGACGCAAAATAGCAGAAAGATGACGACCAAAGAATTAACACAAGCAGTTGGGAATTTAGGACAAGCCATGAACCATATGTCAACGCTTGTAGCCAACGATATTCAACAGATTATGGGTGTCTTGGCAGGTCTATTAGACCATCAAGGATTGTTGGAGCATTTCAAATGTCCGTCATGCGGGGAAGAATTGAGCCATCCTAATCTTGATGGTGTCCAAAGACCAACCGCTTGTCCTAAGTGTGGTTCGGATATTAGCGAAGAAGATTTGGCGAATATGACCGAAGAAGAATGATTATTAAACAAACGGGGCGTGGTGTTAGTTATGAGTCGAATTGTATTACCAAGTTTGGATGAGAAATTAGTCGAAGAGGCTAAGAAAACTCATGCGATAAAGAACATTTCAGTAGCCGTAGATAACACGGTTGAAAACAAATTCAAAGCACAGGCACTCGGTCTTGATTATGATGCACTTATTGGTGCTGAAAACAAGCCAGTAGAACCTGCACCTGCCCCTGCTAAAAAGGTATCAAAACCTAAGAAAGTAGAGGCGAAGAAGGATGACAAACCAAAGTCCGAATAAATACTCTAAGGAATGGTTCGCCATTCACGGTAAAGAGCATGGACATTCTAATGCTATCAAGGCTCATGCTAATGATTGGCCGGTTAGGTTATCTAAGTCGGCGTTTATGACTTACTTAGGTTGTCCTCGTAAGTATTGGTGGAGTAATATAGCGGAGATACGCTCACCACAGAATCACTTTATGCGACATGGGCTTGGAGTCCACACCGCATTAGAGAATCTATACGGTAAATGGTCGGAGAGTAGTACTGAATCTCTTAGAGACTTGATGAATATAGATTGGGAGAAAAATACTATACATGAACCTCACTTGGAATGGGATAAAGAGCAACAGGAAACTTACTTGGGGTCTGTTGAGGCTATGGCTCAACTAGAACAAGGACGATTAGATAGATGGGGCAAGGAACATTTCGCCCCTGTCGAGTTCGAGATTAAGCATGTAATCAAACACCCCGAACATAACTTTATGCTAGTCGGTAAGATTGACGGTGTACATAGACACCCCGATGGTGGACTTGTGATTACTGAATTGAAGACTGGTAAGGCTACACCTACTAAACTATCCAAGACTCGTAAGGAGTTGTGTTATTATATGTATATGCTTGAGTTACTTGGTTGGGAAGGAGCAGTATATTTCTATTATCTATTCCCCGAAGCAAGCAATATTAAATTGTTCCATGAGTTAGACGGTAAGAAAAATACCGAGGTATGGCTTGGAGATGTACAGGGTATGGCGGTCTTAGAGAAAGTTTCTAAAAGGTCAGTCACCGCTATGCACAAATCTTTAAACGCCACTTGTGAGGGTATCAATGATGCCCTATGGAACATGAAGTGGAATGACTACTTTTGTTCCGAGTGGTGCGAATTTAATATGTCATGCGAGAGTCAATTGATGGGATTAGATGAAGACCCTACGGTATTATATACAGGCGAGAGTGAGTGGTAGTTATGGAATGCGTAGAATGCGGGAGTAAAGAGTTTGAAACAGACGCTATGATGCTTGTCACAGGACAGGTAGGCGGAGAAGAAAAGATGTTAGTTGTACATACTTGTAAAGAGTGTGGTCACAAATGGAGAGGCGGTCTATGACTCCACAGGAGTTATTGACATTCCCAAGAGAATTAGGCTTAAAAAGAGCAATTGTCGAGGGGCGTAACCAATACTCCCACTTTCTAAAAAGAATGAGAGACAAAACATCATGTTACACAAGTCTATACTCATTTGAAAGAATAAGAGAGGGGAAACCGGATTACACATCAGCAGTAATTGATAGAGCATGGTGGGATTTTGATGCGGGAGAACGAGGCGGAATCGAACAGGTCAAGCAAGATGTGGCTAAACTCATCAGCCGACTTGAGGGCGATATTCGTGTCGTTGCCACTGGTCGAGGTTTCCATGTTCATCAACTGTTCAACCAATCTGTCGTCGGGCATGAATACAGGCTACCGTTAGAACATTATCAGCGTCGTAAAGCAAAGGGATTACCTACTCTTGATGGTGTAGGCTTCCCCGAAAAGATGACACGCATACCAAACACCTACAATCCTAAGCGTGGGCGTTGGTGCGTAGTTATCAAAGCCGAAGATTTTGTTAATGACCCTATGAATTTCCCTATACCTAAGATGCCAAAGGCTACTGATAGTATCTTTCATCCGTTTGGTAAAGCCAATCCTAGCGTAGAGGCATTTGACTTTAGTTCTTGGGCTGATAAATACGCTCCCGAAGCCGAAGATTATTCCTTCGCTGAAAGCGTTGTATTGGACGATAACACCCTTAGTGCGGGGTCAGTACCTTTGATGCCTTGCTTGGCTCGTGGGGTGCATCAAGAAGCCCCTAATCACCATGTCCGAGTAGCACTTGTTCAGCATATGGCAGATACTCTAAGAGATTTTGCCGACCCACGCTCATTAACACCCGAACAGAAGAATAAAATCGAGGATGAAATATTTGATTACATCAAGGGTTTACATTGGAAGAACTGGAATCCTACTGTTTCGAGAAAGGGGATAAGGACTAATCTAAATTACAAGAGAGTTCCTTCCTGCGCTTGGTTCGTAGCGAGAGGCATGTGTGCTAGTAAGTGTTGGAGATACGATGGCACAGTAGAAATACCCGATAAGATTGAATGACCCTTTTAGAGAGTTGAGCCGTAGGATATACAATGCTCATCATGGATGATAGAGAAAACGACCTTCTTAAACACAAATTTTATGTTGCTATGGGTAAGCATGATGAAGGCGGTCATGTTAAAGTAAAGAGATTAATTTCAGCCGATTACATTATCGGTGAGATTGGGATTGAAGCCAAAGAGATAAATGACTTGTATCATTCAATCATGGGTCATGGTCGTAGCAGGACTATTGTAGGTCAACTGTATGACCTTAACAATAACTTCGAGCGTCCTATGCTTGTAGTCTATAACACCAAACTAAAGCCGTATGTTAGAGGCGGTAATCGTGTAGCAATCGCTCGTGAGATGAGAAAGATGCAAGCGGTAATCAAGAAGTTTAAACAGAATCTATTTATCCAGTTCCCCAATATTCAATACATGGAAGTCTCGACTATGGATGAGTTTGTTGATTGGGTGTCGGCTATGCACCACAACTTGAGAGTACGCAATATCAAGGTAGCCGAGCCTAAAGAGATAGCAAGAAAAAGCAATCGTAAAGTTGACCCAAGAGTGGCTGCGTTAGCATCTATTGAGGGTATATCGGAACGGGCAGCGCACGACCTACTTACAGAATTTGGTTCATTACCACGCATACTAAGGGCGAGGACAAGTCAAAGGCAATTGATGAATACCGAGGGTATAGGTAGGATGAGAGCAAAGGCTATCTTATTCCTAAGAGAGAGATACCCCGACCAACCCGAATCAAAGACCGTATGAGAATGAATCGGATTTTGCTTTACCACTAACTGAACGGGTATCACTAGCAATCTGTACATTGTGTACAGTTAAAGCACCACCGTTTGCATCATCATCACCTTGACCTGCTTCACGCTCAAAGAGAACTTCGATTGTATTACCTGCTATCTCCGCCCCTCTAATGCTGCCAGTGAAAAACACTATATCTTGCTCCGCACTATCAGTAGTGGCTTGTATCTGCATAGTACTTTCTACACTATCGCCAGTTTCAACACACCTACAAGTCACATATAAAATACCTTTTTGTGTGGCTTGAGCCTTCAATGTGCTTCTTCCAAAGATTCTAACGCTACTACTACTAACATTGGCCGGTACTCTAAGATGCACCTTCATAGAACCGTATGCACCAGTAATCATACCTTCCGCCCGACCAGTCAAAGAGAACCCGTTAGATGCCATTACTGCATCCCCACCTTCGGGGATGATAAAGGAGTCTATACTTTGATGGGCATGTGGGTCACGAGGCGCACTACTTGGTTTCTTTTGTCCTAAAAGACCAAAAGAGCCACCTAACACGCTATCATTGTTGAAGTCCATTGTACCCTTAATTTTATTATTTAGATTTCTTGATAAGGTATTTGCACCAAAGACCATGCCGCTACTTGCGCTTGTTGTACCATCGGGTCTTCTGTCTCTTGGCGGCGCATCCATAGGAACTAAAGAAGCACTTCTTGTAGTACCTGCTGCCTCATCCCCGTACACAGTTTGTCTCGAACCTTGCTTTGGCTTACCGGCAGTACTACCTGCTCTTGGTGTAATATTGCCCGCATGATTTCCGTTTTGATTTGCGTTAAAACCCTTGCCTTTTTGCTTACCACCGACATTTACCTTTGGTAATATGTATGAAGCAAAACCTCTCGCAGCCCTTGATACATCACGCTCAAGATTCAAAGAAACTGTTTCTATATTCCTTCCATCAACCGCCCAGTCAACAGACCTAATACTCATCGGCTCATTAGATAGTTCTAATCGAGCATCAGTGTATTTTAGTGTAGTAGCAGGTGTAAAGTTAAGGTCGTCGACAATATGCAATCTTGGCGCATACCATTCTTTTCTTATACCCCAATACCCAATATCACTCCACCCACGCATACCGAGTGGGAAGATTGATTTATCGCTTACTGCTATTCCGTCAATAGTAGGGTATACGATACCCGCAAAATGATTACCGTTATACCTGTTTTCAGCCGCCGTTCCCGACATACGGAGTGGTATTAATCCGGCTAAGTAATCATAGTTGACCGATACTACTACTCTTTCATCACCAGTAGCACCACTCCAATATGTTGAGGGGATTGGTAGTTCGTAAAGACCGTTGGAATCTACATTTGTGACTGTGCTTGATTTCAATGTTGCCAAACCAACACCTGCCGGTGTAGAGGTAGTAGTTGCTATGAAATCATAATCAAGCAAATGTATTCGGAAGATATAATTCCCATTATCATTGTCGGTTGCTGCGGTTAACTCATAAGTTGCGGTTTCCGGTGCTATGTCAATAGCGATTCTTAGGCAACCGTCACCCTTTACTTTAGTAAACCCTGCACCAGTAGCCGGAGTATCGTCACTTGTCTTCGGCATACCATGTGGTATGTGTACGACCTGCATAGCGTAGGACAATGAGTTAGCCCCATACCAATGATAATTTTGTGTTGGGGGAATAGAGTTGCTCATAGGCGCAAATGCCGGTATGGTTGCTGCATCGTAAGCGTTCTGTATTCCTGTGAAGAGATTACCCCCTCTTAGACTAGTCCACCACATGCTTTTGTCATAAGATGTAGTAGTAGTGGAATCATTGTAGTAAGAAAAAGTAGTTCTTGATGGGTCAGCGACATATCCATATCTAGCCTTATAGAGCATTATATCCCCGTCACCATAAAGAGTTCCCATATCATCGAATCTAGTTATCTCACAAGTTATATTTAGTGGTGATAGTCTTTGCTTCTCATACTCTTGCTTTGCTACGGCTAAAGCCTCATCCTTAGTCGCAATATTGGGGGATTCTATAATCTCCCATCGTGGTTTAGCACCAAGAGTTGCTTGAGGATGGTCAACAAATGACCCATCTCCGGCGTAAAAGACTCTTACATTTGAAACTTGCTCGTTACTTTGAGTAGAAAGATTAGAAACCCTTAGATTGTTTTGATTAAATACAAATCCGCTACCGTATGTCGGCCTAAACGATGGCTTAGAATCCCTACCCATAAGGTAAGAAAACACAGTCCTTGTTCCTACATCATCACCTACACCGCTACCTTGTTGTGTCTGTGAAAAGATATTAGCAATACTAGTATTTCTAGCATCACTAACATGACCGTAGGTATCAAGTGCCGATACCTTTCGCCACATACCAGTAGGTTGAACGCCAGTCGGAACTCCTTGATAAGAAGTATTGCTAGTGGTGATTTCAAAAACATTTATGTCTATTTGATTAATTACGGTATATTGTTGTCTGTACGGGTAAGCGATAGATAATACATTACTACTATTAATCTCTATTACATCGCCTACTACAAGGCCATGTGCCGGAGATGTGATTTTGTTTCTACCTCCTACTGTTCCGGCTGCGACAACGGTTATCATACCTGCCCTACCTGCGGTTAAAGCGTCTTTTTGCTCTATGTTCATCCTATCAGTTCTTGGGATGCTACCTAAGTCGGGGATGCCATAGAGAGTTGATTGGCTTAACCAGTTATGAGTCAAAGAATCTAAATATGTGACACGGAATTTATCGTGTTCCATGAATGTCATCGAGCCTCTATTCTTGACAAACCCATTCAATTGTAGCATTAATCTCATTGGGAATACTACCGAAGCATTAGCAAATAATGTAGCATCCTTATAAGTTTCTAAACCAATATCAATCGAAGAACCGCTATGATAAGGTTCGACTCCCGTTATAGGGTTATAGACTGATAAACTTAGTCCGTTATTAACACTGTCGGGGGCTTTATTATTTATCAACCATTCAGCCGAGTTAGTATTGTAATACTCACTGTAAATGTTAGTAGTGGTATTAGCCGACATATCAAATGGTACATTGTTTAATGTCATTACATTGTTAGCAAGATTAGTTATTGTGTAAGTACCGTTATTTATAGGGTTGGTGGAGTTATCTATGACTATGTTCATACCTTTAACAAATCCAAAATTAAACCAATAAACACCAGTGCTTAATTCGACTTCGTTAGATGAAGCGGTCATAGTAATTGTCCTACCATCACCGACTAAATATGAAGAAGTTAATCCAATGCCTTCATAAGCCGAACCATCCCAACCACCTACTGTTTTGTTTAGTGGATTAGCAACTCCTAAATCTAAAATTCTATGAAATACATATGTATTTTCAAATTCAACAGTTGCAGTTCCGGTAGTGATTGACACGGTAGGGTCGTTTAACTCAATAAGACCCGCCCAAGAAGGACTGTCAATACTATAATTGTGAGCAAGGGAAGGTTCTAATCTGTAAGTTCCGTCTATCGAAGGAGTTGAAGTAGAATTACTAATAGTAATCCAATGCCCATCTCTTAACCAATTAACAACATCAGTACCGCCTAAAACGCTACCTATTATACCTATTGTGACTTTACCGGCTGCATATGAACTTATAGTAACATTGGATTTTTCTATTAAGTCATGGGTTATATTAGCATGGAATACTCTTTCTTGTTCTTGGCTTACTATTTTACAAGTAGTTGGGAAATAAGGATTATATTTGTATGAGGAACTCGCTTGGTATGTGTAAATATCTACGACTGGGGCTAATAACTGCACCGCTCTATCACCTACTCTAATATCTTCTCTCAATGCCGCACCCTCATTATCTAGTAACCTGTAATGCGGAGTCCATGCTTTACGCTCTACTATGTTATCGGGCGTAGTACTAGCCCTCTTCCAATAATTGTCTAATAGGATTGGGAATCCTTCTGTCTCCACAATATAATCCCCTATCTCTTTACGGCCACCTGCGGTTTGACCGGACATACCACCGTTAGAATAAGTGTTTAGATTGAAGAATTTAGAAGTATCTAAGATTACAAATGCACCCGCTTTATCTTCCCAATTGTGATATTTGCTTTTGCCTTCGGAATCCGAACCACCAGTGTAAGAACCCCAACTCGCCCCTGTCAATGGGTCAGCCGTAGCATCCATTTCCCACATATCCACATCTTCATTAAGGACTAAATCAACAAACTCTTGTCTCTCTTCTCCCGAATCAGTATTTTGGTCGGCATAAACTAGGCTTAACTCGTAGTTTTGACTTGCAGGTTGCATCAATCCGAAATTCTTCTTTCTAAACATACCGTCAGCATTAGCATTACCATCATTCCTCATATCAGCCCATAAGACATAACAATGTTTGAAATCATCATTTATGTCTAAAACATTTACACTAGTACCTGTCGGATGGTCTTTTTGGAAAAAGTTAGTAGAAGGTAATGTTAGAGTAGCAGTACCGCCAACGGCATTTGTGACTGTTATCGGGTCACCATACCTTAGAGAGGTTTCCCCCCCAATTGATAAAAAGGTATTATATGTTAAACTGGTACTTGGTATAAACCAATGCCTAGTAGGGTTGAATTGAATAGTACTTAGTCTAAGAGGATTGTTTACCCATTGGTCTACCCTATAATCCACAGAATTACCTAAATTATATTTATCATCATAAACAAACTCTTTATATTCCTCACTTATACCATCATTTGTTGTTAAATCATCCCAATTTACTCTCTTATTAACAAATTCTTGTCCACTATAAGATAGCGTAAGTTGCCATGTATTATATTCGACCCAACTTTTGTTTATAACTGTACCGTCATTCAGTACATAGGAATCTACCGGATTTCTAAGATGGTAAATGTGATATGTGGTATTTACACCACTAGCATTCAAAAACTCCACCGTATCACTAGTTCTAATAAACCCCCATTCATTGTTAAAAATTTCCCATTGGCTACCTGTTATATGTCTTACTTCCCTATGTAAATTTACACTTGTTGGTACTAATGCTACTGCAATATCCATCCCATCCCATAATATAGTTGTAAAACCACCTTCATTTCTTGGCGTGGAATTAGGAAACCATCTAAAGCCGGTAGAGTCAATTGAGTTATAATGTAACCATGCTACCTGTATATCTGTATGGGTGCTTCCGAAAGAGGCAGCCACTACTACCCCGCTATCTACCGAGCCGTCAGCGTCAACAAATTCGATATGACCCCCGTTCTGTAAACTCATAGCACCTGCCTCAAGAACAAGGGTAGTATCTCCTATTGTAAAGGATGAGCCAGCCGATACTTTTGTACTAACTAAAGGCGTTTCTTTTATTTTACCAAACATATGCTTAAACCAAAATGACCTAGGGAGGTCTTGAACCCATCGAGAATGTAGGGTTCTGTATTGCGCTGCTGATGTAGCATAGCCGTTACCAATAGCATCATCCCATTTATCCCATACATTATCTAAACCCAGTCCGTCTTCATCATTGTAAATTTGAATAGGATGAGCCGACCTTAGCCTCATTCTTGAATCAACATGCGACTCCCATGTTCCCGCCCCATCTTCGATTTCATTAAAACCTAGACCGGCATTACCTACTTGTAGTGCGGTAGCACCGAAGTAATAAGTATTAAGATTATTTTGTGATTCAGTTCGATTGTAAGCCACGACAGAAGTTGAGTCAGCATCGCCACCTTCTCCAAGTTCCCACACTGGTACTTCGTGGTCTATATCATTAAAGTAATCTTGCGCTCTTAGTTCTATGGTAGGGGTTCTATCGGATGAATCAAAAGTATAATCCATGCCTTCTAGTGACCCTCTCCAAATAGGCCGGTCTATATTATCTCTAAAGCATAACAAAGACCAATTGGAAAATGAATTTTCATTAAAGAATTTTAACATTTTCAATTGGGAATCATCATCAACCAATGTTAAATCGAAGGTTGATGTAGAATTAACAGTCGAACTGTATCGTATAGATGAGGCTACTGGAACTAAGTCGTCATTGGCGAGAACCCCTAGGCTTAAGAAATCATTTAGATACCTAACAACACCTATACGGTCTAATAAGAAAGTCATTTTCTTTTCGGCTCGTTTAGCCTCCGCTTTCCAACCGTAAAAATCAGCAGGTGTCCAATCTCTCCCACCATCGGGATGAGCGTTAAACGCAGTAGCACCGCCAATTATAGCACCGTT
>Ga0187219_1000543_pt1 | contig 18076 bp, 16 predicted proteins | sample 13SPOviralmetaG_FD_130162 | JGI IMG/M metagenome (GOLD analysis project Ga0187219, IMG submission 130162) | Marine viral communities from the oligotrophic San Pedro Time Series (SPOT) site, San Pedro Channel, CA, USA - 13 SPOT_SRF_2010-07-21... | ecosystem: Environmental > Aquatic > Marine >... | reverse complement strand
TTAAGATGTTTATTGGAACCATAATATTTTTTCCAATCGCTTTCTTTTTGAACTATTTTAAATGTCTTCCTTCTCCCACGTCCTGTCTGTTCTGAAAGTTCGACTTTAGTGAGTTTTTTCTTTTGATTGTGGTATAAAACTTTTTTACCCACATATTTTTTCCCCTCGGGGGTAATCACTTCATATATAAATCCAAACGTATCCGATGGAAATTGTGATATATCTGTGATTTCTTTTCCATTATATAACCAATTCATATTTTATTTTTTGTTGGAGTTTCTATATTTTATAGAGCTGTTGTTCCTAACACCCCAGCATTTGTTACAGTTACTGCAAACTTTGACCCATCTGCTGATGTTAAGATAAGTCCTGTAGCTTTTCCTTCAAATACTAAACTACCAAAAGCTTGGCTATCATCCCCTCTAATACCACCCACTGTATTACCACTTCCCCTTTGGAATATCATATATTGAGTAGTATCTGCAGATCCAAAATTTTGGGCATCAGTTCCAGCAGTACTATCATATTCAGGGGTACTAATATTTAATCTATTTATAATACCTTGAGGTTTAGAACTATTATTGTTTTGGAATCTGGCAATTTGTTCACCATTCTCAGTTGTTTTAACCACAGCAAAAGCTTCTTTTTCAAGAGAAGTTCCAACAGTAACTTGCCCACTAGAACTCATTATTAAAATTCCATTGAGAGTTGTATCTGTAGGAGATGTAGCGTACCCTATTCTAAATTCGTTACCATCAACTGTACCTTGATCACCAAACATTATTTGGGGATGTTGGGACGTATCGCAACCTATTTTAACAAAATTATCAATCCCAGCTTGAACTAAAACATGAGGATCACCACTTCCTGAAATGTGAATAATTTCTACAGGTGTAAAATCTGTAGGAGCCGAACCTTCTGCTAAAGCTAAAAAATTAGAAACTTCTCTTATTTTAGTTGATACACTAGCATTAGGTGCAGAACCATTTAAAGTAATCATACCATTATCTGTAGTACCTGTAAGAGTTAAAGCACCATCTGCACCTGAGGTACCACTTGAACCTGAAGTACCTGAAGAACCTGAAGTACCGCTTGAACCTGAGGAACCGTCTGCACCTGAAGTACCTGAAGAACCTGAAGTACCGCTTGAACCTGATGAACCTGATGAACCTGATGAACCTGAAGAACCATCTGCTCCTCCTGTTTGAGTCCTTACAGAACCACCTTGTAATACTAATATAGTATTTTGACCTGTAGTAGAATCTAAATCTGAAAAAGTTACTGGACCTTCTACTGAAAGACTTCCACTTATACTTATATCATAATCTTCAGCTGCCGTTAAAGCATCTACAGATTGGGTAACTTGGGAAGCAAATAAAGTACTTCCATCTGCAATTCCGGTATTTGATAATGTTTTTGCCATGTTATCTGTCTATATTGATAAATATTGTAGTATCTGTAGTTTGTGAAGTTGGTAAAGGTTGAGATAATTTACCTACTGCTATTAATTCTTGATCTTCATTATATAATCCTACAGTAGTAACAAAAGGTGAAAAGCTATCTGTAGTAACAAAACTTTTATATTCTTCACTCCCAGAGTCATATGAATTATTACGGAGGGTTGGGTTTAAAGAATAATTAAATTCATTAGTTTTTAAAGTACATTTATATTGAGTTTCATATATATCAAATGAAGAACTAAAGGAACATGTAATATTATTATCTGTAGCAAAATTAGACACAAAATTTATATCTAAAGTAGGACCATATACATCACTTCCAAATATAGCCCCTCCATATTCAGCACCACCACTATCCCCAGGACTACCATTACTTGTTATTATAGCTAACCCTTGATTATATATAATATTTCCACATATATTATTATTAACTCTTAAATTACCTTCACCATCATCTGTAATTCTAATAGGAGAACCCGCACTTGAGGATTCTAATAAAAAAGATTTTGGTTGAATTCGATTACCATATAATTTAGTAGGAATTGAAAAAATCCCTATATAATCATTAGAACTTGTAGGGAAATATTTTTTAAAGTATAAATCTGATTGAGGATCATTTAAAAAACTCCCTGATTCAATAGTTGATGTTCCATTAGACCCTGAAGTTAAAATAAAATTACTATAATATAATTCTTTTATTGAATTATATATTAAGTATTGATACTCAGTTGAGATTTCTCCTGTAGTTACCCAAGAATTTGGGTTAAAATTAATTTCTCCTGTATTACGACCTAAAAATATATCAACTCCTCCTTCACTACCTGTTATTTCTGCTGTACCCTCATAGTAAAATCTTTTATTTACTTCAAAGGGGGCAATTGTAATATCCGAAGAAAGGAGTTTTTTGTAAGTACTCATCCATTAGAAATCTAACTTAACTCTTACAAGAGCTTCTTTAGTAAAATCTTTTTTTAATGGCTTACTTAATTTAGCTACTGCTAATAATTCGTTAGCATCATTATATAATCCTACAGAAGTTATAAAAGTTTGGGGGGCATTAATAAAATTAGTATAAAGAACCTCACCAGTTGATCCACTTATAAATGAAGGATTTTCAGAATAATTATACTCAGAGTTTCTAGCCCTAATAAAAAGGAAATCCGAAGTAATATTTTCTTGACTATTAAGTAAAAAATCTGCTTTACCAACCCCAGTTGTCCCTGATCCTGAGACTGCTTCAAAAATCGCTCGGTTATTATCATCATCAGCATTTGATTGATATCCAACATCCAAAGCTATACCTCCATCGGCTTTAGGAAGTTCTAAAGCAGGAGCATTTAATAATAAACATCCAATATCTGGAAGGAATAAACCATAAGATCCTGATATAGTCATGCCATTAGATATAGCATTTGCGGGAGTAGGCCCATCACCTATAGCACTTCCATTTGACCCCGAAACTAATTGGAATACTCTTCCTGCTTCATTAAATACTGTAGTGGAAACATCATTACTATTATCTGTTAAGGTAACAAACCCAGCACTTGATGATAAAACTAAATTCATTGTACCAGGAAAAATACTTCCTTTATATTTAGATCTTTCTATACTTAAAGCGAAAAAACTTTGGGTAACAGGTGTTACACCTCCAAAAATAAAATTATTATTTTCATCCCCTAAAACAATATTTTGAAATTGACCAAAAACTGTGGATGAAGGAGATTTACCATTTTGTCCTGGGTCATAAAGTATTGATCCCGATCCTGCCGAATCTCCAAATGCTACTGCAAACTCAACAGAAGCAGTATTTGAGGTATCAGGATCTTCACTGTAAACATTTAAATAATAATCTCCGCTACTTCCTGCTTCTTGAACTGAAGAAGTAAAAAATGTAGTAATTGAAGGAGAATTACCACTCCATGCACCCGCAGTGATGCTGTCGGCACTAATTAAAAAATCCTCAGGATCTAATCTTTTAAATGACATCTATTTATGTTGTTTTGGTTATAGTTACTGGGATAGTTATTCTTGCTCCACTATCTCTACCCACAATTTGTAAAGTAGTATTTAATTGAGTATTAGAACCAAATAAAGTATTTACAGTAGTAGCAGTTAAATTAATAGTAGTACCTATAACTGTTTTAGAAACATTTGTTCCTATAGTTTGAGTCTGATTTAAACTTTCAGCCTGTTCTGTATTAATTCCTACTCCATTAAAATTACTTAAAGTTCTTACATCAGCTAAAGTAGCTGTATAACCACTGGTTTCAAATATTTGATTATTACCTAAATAATTTAAAGTTTGAGGAGTAATAGCTAAAGACGCACCTTGTTTTAGAGTAATTGCAGCAAATCCAGCATCTAGTACTGGCATTTTAGCTGTTCCTCTAGGTAAGGTGGTTAATTTATATTTTAAATTTTGAGTAGTTTCGGGAAAAGCTTCTAATAAAGGCATATTTTCTAAAGCCTGCCCATAAAAAGCACTTCCTGAAGGATGAGTTGGATTATATAAGGTGTAATCTATTTCATCATCTGCTAAAGCAAATTGTGTAATTTTAAAAGATCCATCACCTCTAGCTAATAATTCTCTTCCTTTATTAGTTAGAATAGCATCTATTGTTACTATTGAATTGTTTAAATATCCCATTGGTATGTGTATATACTATAAATATTAATAAATTAAGTTTCTATTATCCCTGCTTTTTTTAATTCAAAAATTAGTTCATCTTCTTTTTTTAATAAAGCTTCTGAGGGATATTGGGGGGTAATAATCCCCTTAAATGCCTGCTCCACCCCTGCAGTATTTTCTTTTTGTTTATTTATAATAAGGTACCCACCATCTTGACTTATTCTATAATGAGTAAAATGATTCAGTTGGGTACCTATACTTCCTTCTACAGCAATAGTTTCAGTATTTACAGCAGGGGTAATATAAACTATAGATACACTATCGGTATTAATTTCAGTTCTTATAACTTTATGAACTTTATTGGGGTTATATTCAAATCTGATTTCATCTCCTGTTAAAAATTGAAAGGGTTGTTGGATAGGGTTAAAAGTATTTCCATCATTGCTAGGGTCAAAAGCTTCACTAGCAGTACTAAGTCTTTGAATGTAAGTACCATTAGAAAAATTTGTAAAATCTGAAGATGCTGTTAAAGCAGAATAAGCATTATTAAAATCGTTACTAGCAATTCCTGACCCTGAAATATTATTTACTCCATCCCAATAAGAAGCAGTGGTAGCATTAACTCCTATCACTAAATCTTCCCCAGGTGGGGTTTCTTGTTGGAAATTAAGGTTTATACCAACTAAAGCAACTGAAGTCTCAGATTCAGTAGCTCCTCCACTCCTAACTACCTCAGCATAAATCTTATCTCCAGCCGAGAAATCTGTAAAGGGGAAATTGATGCTGAGATTGTAACCAAAACTTTGTGGACTTGTAGGAACATTTGGTACTGATGATTGGACACTTGCAGCCGCCAAAGTTTGTATAGATTCAGATCCCCCCACAGGATCCCTTTTAAGATAAATTTGTGTAATCACTGTATTTCCCGCATATACATTTCTTACACTTATCCCGCATGAAAGTTGAGCAGATATTCGGGTATTAGCTAATAATGTAGATTGCACAAACTCCAATTCATCACCATCCCAAGTAACCCATTCATCAGTCCCTGCAGATTGAGAAATAGGAGTTTGTGCGGCGTTCAATGAGATTTTTTGGGTTCCATCACTTTCTAAAGTATTATCATCGGGAGAGGCTCCTGAGGTTTTGTTTTTATGTGTGGATGATATATTTTGGGCACTTCCTACTAATTGCCCTCCCACACTGTTAAAACTCATGGTAGTTATATACTCATCATTATTCTTCCCATATTCAGTAGTTGAGATTAATTGTAGAGTACCTATATCATATATAAAATTATCTCCTGTTAAATTTTGATTTAAAACAGTAGCATTATCTGCTCTTATTTGACAAATTTTACCTTTTTCAAAATTTTGGGTTGCATTAGAAGCAGCTGGGGAATTTAAAATAGGTCTTGAAGTTTCAAGATTTGAGTTTACTATATAACTTAATCTAAATTGGGTTTTATCTATTATCTCGGGTCCTGTAGAACCTGCCTCATCAAAAACTGCAAAAAATTCTTGATTTTGAGAAGCCACAGGAAGACCCCCATCGATTCCCAAAATATCTTCCCCAGTTTGTTGGGATAATTGATTTTGAGCCTCTATTAATTCTTGTTTAGTATATGTTGTATAATTTGGCATATTATCTCTCAGTAGTCATATTAAAATTCACAGAGGACACACGTGTTCCATTATACCTATTATTAATCCATGAATTTTGACTATAATTAGAATCTTGTACTGCTGCTCTTAACGCAGCATAGTTTTTTAATGCATCATAATTAACAGGAATTGTTGAGTTTGTACTATAATCTATATCTTGATAAACATTAGAAAGGCGACTATTTGATACATTATTTAATAGAGGTTCATCTCCTAATAAGTTAGCTTCCTGGTTGGTAATACTAGGATCGTTAATGATTTCAAAATCAAAGGATTGGAACCCTACCCCATCACCGGGATACCACTGGTTACTATAATTAGAAACGTTCCAAGGAGTTATAGTAATTGTTGTAGAACCATTATTTACGACGTTGGGACCGAAAGATACGCTTTCAACATGAAAAGGATAAACATTACCATCACCACTTGTTTTAATATAAAGGGTATCTCCTGCTTTATATGTTGTATTAGGAGCGGTTGTAATATAGTTAAATCTACTTACACCATTAGCATCTTTACCATCAAGTGTTATTTTTGTTACAGATATTAAACCATTAACAGTACTTAATTCATAACCTGCTACCCCAGCATTAAAACCTGAGATAGTACCTTGGTAAATACTATCATAAGGAGCTATAAACCCAGTATTAATATTAGCACTTTCTACTACTTTAGTATCATTTAAATCCCCATTAGTAACTAACATATTACTTCCACTTAATTCTCCATTGTAAAACTCATCTTGAGTTGATTGGTTAATTAATAAAGAGCCCGAAAGTGTTTCAATTTGATAATTCCAACTTTGAGTTATTTGGGGGGAAACCCCATTTTTAAATTCATTTGAAGAGGTTGGAAAATTTAAAGCATCATATGTTCCTGCTTGTCCTCCCTTTGCAAACCCTGAATTTATAGATCCTGTATAATAAGATTGGGTTACTTCAGTAATAGGAGGTCTTTGCTTATTTCTTTCAAGAATGTGTTGTTTAATAACCACTCCTGTTGTTAAGCTTGCTTTAGCAGGAGTAAAATCTTGTACCATTTTAAATAAAGAATTATCAAAATACTTTATTAATTTAACAAAATCTACCCAATCATAATTTTTATAATATTTTTTAAAGTAAGTATCTCGTAGATAATCCAATTGAGGATATGAGGTAGCAGACTCCATTATTTGACGAGGGTCTCCAATATACTCCCCTATATTAAAGTATCCCATGGATGAATTAATGTCATCATTAATTTCATTTTGAGGAGAAAAAGCTATTTCTAATAAGTTATTATCATTAGTATAACTTTGACTTGCATAGGTTAAATAATTTTGTTGTATACTTCTTAAAGGAGATAAAGTATTTCCCGAAAGAGATAATTCTTTTAATCTAACCTTATCAGAAACACGGTTTTTTATTCCTACCGAAGGTTGATCTGAATAAATAAATTCAGTTTGTGGGGTAAATATTAAACCTGAAGGTGTTGAAGGTGTAGTTCTATCACCTATCATGTAATTACTATCACCTGAAAAAGAACTAGTAATATTAGCTAAAGATCCTGTTACTTTAGGATGTATTGAAGTTAAACTACCTGTATTAGTAATTAAATCACTTCCTAAGGGGGCTCTAAATACTACATTATCTGCTGAAGATGAATAGTTTGTTCCCTTAATTGAGTAAGGGTTCATAGCATATTCATGGAATGTAAATTTATCTATAACTTCATTATAAAATCTTACTTCTTGGAAAGATCCTGTTAAACCATAATATACATCCCCTCCTAATGTTAATCCATTCTGATCTTTAGCGGGAATATAAAGAATAGGTGTACCTGTAGTAGATGTCCAACTCGTAAAAGTATTAACTACACTTTTACCTGTAGCAAATCCAATTTCAAACCCATCACTTCCATTATATATAGAATTTGCAACTCTAAAATCAACATTAGCATTAGTAGACACCCCAGTTCTTGTAACTAAAACATCCCACCAATTTCCATCATAAAAAGGAGCACTTAAGGTTGCTAATTCAGTAGTATTATCCCATAAAGTTAAAGTAGCATACTCATTAGAAGATGAAGGTATAGACCCCTCATATGAACTACTAGTATAACCTGAACCCGTATAAGCTAAAGTTATATGAAAAGGTTCACCATCCTTAAAATTAACTAAACTATACTCATCTTCATCAGGTAAAATATTATCTGGTTTAAATCTGAATATTAAAGATTGAGGATTATCACTAAAAGAATCCCATTTTGTATTTAATTCCCAAGGAACACTTATAGCATTAGATATACTAGAACCACTATTATAAACACTATAATTAAATTTATTTTGAAAATAATTATAAGAGTTTGATTTCTTTTCTTCTCCCCCAAATTCAGATATGCCTAAAATAGTATCAGGTATACCAAAAGTATTAATAAGAGTTCTTAAACCTGCAATACTACCTTTTTGTTTTAATAATAAAGGTAAATTATGAAATATTCTTTTATATATTTCTTTATTGATATCATCAGGAATACTAGGATCATTAGAAGCAGATACTACATTTTCAATAAGATAGGATCCTGTAGGTAAAGTAGTCCCCCCTTCAGGATTAATTCCTGTTAATGAATATAAAACGTCATCTGATGAAAAGTTGTTTTGATATAAGTTAACCCCCATAGATTTAATAGCATCCGCTACAATATCTTTTGATATACCATAGGCTAATCTATTGTCGGCATCAAATCTATTAGATACATCTTTAGTATAGGCCCAAATATCATCAAAATGTTGTCCTATCATATCCATAAACAATAAAAATTGGATATTCCTAGAATCATCTTGTACATAAGATGGAAGAGAATTTACTAAACTATCAACATTTTCTAAATCATATGCTGATCCTGAGTTGGTTGCTTGGTCTTCTAACCAATTAAGGGCGGCAGTACTTCCTGTACTAGCTAAAACATAAGGATAAGTAGTATTAGTTTTAGGATATATATTAAGAGAACCTGATGAATAGTATTGGTAATGTTCAAATTCATCAAAATTTTCTATAACATTTTTTATTAAATTTTGATAATAAGCTACACTACCCGATTTCTGGGCCCCCGTAACAGCATCTAAATCCCCTAAAAGAGATGAATAATTTTCAATAAGATCTACTTTATAATAAAAATTTCTAACTCTTTGTTCTGCAGAAGAAAAATAAATAAAATCATTAAAATCCGAATAGTCAATATTAGGAGTAATTCCTTTATTATTTAATATATTTTTTAATTGATAAAAAGATCCTGAGAATAAGTCATTACTACTATTTGAATTTGATAAAGTAGTTTTATCAATAAAAACAGTTGAATTGTTAGTCAAATCTGTTTGATTTAAACTAAAATTAGGGCCTCTTAAACTAGTAGGTAAAGGGACAGGTATTACTTGAGGAGGAAAATTAACATTATAAGATATTTCCTCGGCTGTTTGAAGAATAATAACTAAAGTATCTTTAACTAAAAATTGTGAATCTAAAGGTTCATATAGTTTTATTAAAACTGTATATTGATCTTGAGATGTGTTGTCAATTAGTATATTATTGGCTAAAAATATATTATTATTACCAAAGTTTAATTCAAAATCTTCAAAATAAGGAGAATTTTTTAATTCATCTTTAAAATCATTAACTAATTTTTCTAATGAAGAGTCTGAGATATTATTATTTGCAATTCTTATTTCTGTTCTGTCTGAACTAATTTCTTTTATATAAAAAGGATTATCCTGAGATGATGAAATTTGGTTTCTAATAAAGTTATATACTACTGTATAATTTCCTTGTTCATACCCATTTTTAATTAAGTCTCTTTCAGGATCTACATTAACTGTAGAAATAGTATCTTTTTTAGTATTATAATCTAAAGTTACAGTGTAATCAGTATAATTATAATTAATAAACTCAAAAATATTTTGTTCATTATATATAGAAAATTCCACTAAATCATTTTCAGGTTGAAATTGAGAAATAACATCAAAAGATGGAATTAAATTTAAATCCTGTTCTGAATAGTTTTCTACTATATCTGTTGATATTTTATTTACTGTAACTTCAGCCATTTAATGTATTTTGTGCTAATTCAGCATTAGCTTGTTGAAGTTCTATTAAATCTGTTTGGGATTGAAGAAGTTGATTTCTTAAAGAATTAATTTCTACAACAAGAGCAGATATTTCTTCATTAGTTTGTTCATCCCCTACATATTCTGAGCTTTGTTGGATTAAAGTATTATGGGAGTTAACTCCTGTTTTAGGAATATCAAAAAATAATTGGTTATAATACTCAAAAAATTGCTCTACTGTAACAGTATCTTCTTCTACTGTAGGAGGAAGTGAGAGCAACTCATTAAATGAAGTATCAATAGTTTTTAAATAATCACTTTTACTATAAACTTTTCTATTTAAATTTATTCTTTGACTCATCCGTTAACTATTTTAAAATAATAATTATCATCTAAAATTACTACTTCATTTTCTATAGGTACTTTTAATAAAATTTGATAATACCTTTCAGGTTCTAAACCTTTCATATATAAATCAAAATAACTACTAGTAGCATCAGCACTAATCCTAGTATAATCATTATCAAAATCTATAACAAACTCATTAGTATCTAAATCTTTAACAGCATATGATGAAGAAATAGGTAAATAATTTTGGTTTAAATAAATTGATGAAGTTTGATAAGTTCTTGCTGGGAATTGCTGGCGGCAGTTAATCTTAAATTTATGAACACTATCTCTTCTAAACTCCCCAGGATTATTATCTAAAGATACTACTAATTCTGAATTTTCTATTATAGGAATATTAGATGAACCTGTGTTAAATATTACATCCTCCCATTGAAATTGTAATTCTGGGGGGTATATTGTATTAGTATCTATTGAGTAAAATTTTAGATTAGGTTGCTTATATCTATCAGCTTTAAATTCTATTTCTTCACCTAATTTAATAATAAAACCATCATTAAAAAAAGCTGTAATACCTAATTCGAATGGTAATCCTAAAGGTAATTCCACTTCCGCTTCTCCATACATTGAATATTGATACCAATTTTTTACTATACTAGTTACATTCAATTCTAAATCTTTATTACTAGTATATGTGTATGTTTTTGATGGGTTTAATTGTAAGGGATCAATTGCTGAGGATGTCCACCATGTCCCTCCTCCAGATACTTCTCCATAAGAAGCTGTAACATGATCTGCAAAACCACTTGTTAACCAAGGATTTGATCCCGAGTAATTTCTAAACTTCCAACTACACCCATTATCAGTTTCGGGAGAATCATTAAAACGACCAGTACCCATATTCCATGATCCTGAAAGGGCATAAGCTTCTAATTCAGTATCCAAATTAAGATTTTGTATATCTGCTATGTAATTTACTAGATTTACTTTAAATTTATTGTCATAATAACTAGCAGTCCCCATTAAATTATTAATAGTAGAATTAATTTCATCTTGACTAAATTGAATTAAATATCTACTTACTTGGGGGATTGGAGATGAGTAATCAGCAGATACTTCTAAAATAGAATCTAATCCCGTATTTTTTGCAGGGAATCTAGAATATATTGTTGAATCTTTAGTTGGAAATAGTTTATATACAGCCATAATTAAAATGTTCTAACTCTTCCTTTAATATCTGTATTTGGGAATTTCACTTCAAATATACAGGGATCTATAGAAGGGTATACTATGTTATTTTGAGTTGCTCCCTTTATATCATAACCAAATTGGGAATAATTTCCTCCATTTTTATTTACTATTTCTACAGTATCAACAGTTTGTACTCCTTCTATTTGATCAAGCATTATAAAAATATCTTTTAATAAAATTGGTTGATTAATTTGTTGATTGTTTATATTAAAATAATCTTGAAGTGAATTAATACAATTAAATATTACTTCGTTACTATTATAATTAGGTAATATTATTACACTAAAATCTATAGCTATATTAACTATAAAAGCATCCTTTATATTAATAGAATCTGTAGCACTTCTAAACTGGGATAGATAAGTGGATAAATTTCTTTTTAAATCAGATGGAGCATTAATAAGTTGCTTCTCAGAATTGTAAGCTAATACATATAAATCTAAAAGAGAAGAATTTAATGAAGAATTTTCTGCCTTCTGGGATTCAATGTGAGCTTTTGAAACTATTCCTAACTCAGAAGGTAAACTTAAAGCTCTTGTAAGATAATCTTGAGGAGTAACAGTTCTTAACTGTGCTCCAAAGTTTCCAAGTGAATTATTTCTTATTTCTTGAACAGAATCTCCATCACTACCCCCACTTGCTGCTTTAGGATTTGTTACTAATAAAGAATCAAATGTAGTTTGAGCAGTAGCATTAATTAAATCATCTTTTTGAAACTTAACAGTTCCCGTTAAAGAATTAAGTAAATTAGATTCTACATTAGCACTAACTCCACCCCCAGTTAAGTATCTTATTGTTAAAGTAGTATTAGCAGGGGCTATGCCATAAGTGTTAGTAAATAAAAAGTTTTGAGGATCAAAAGCAGTAAATATTTTATCTTGAGTAAATGGTAAACCTATACCAATATTATCAGGGTTAGGAGTTATAACTTCATTCACATTTGAAGAATCAGTACTAGCCCCAAATTGAATTTGTAATTGTGTTTTTGATTTAAAACGACTCACAAATCTTCTAGGAACTTTAGTTAAATTTAATTTATAAGGAACCGAGTTATCAGTACTTTTTATAAATTTAAATACTGTTTCTTGAGCAAGATAGGGTACTTCGGTCCAATTATTACCATCACTATCTATTATATCTAAAATACCTATAATATTAGAATCATTAATTGTAATAGTAGGATAGCGTTCTACTTCATTAAAAGTTTGAGTTATAGTAGTGATAGTAGATGATTTAGCTTTTCTTGTTTTCTTTAATAAAAAAGTATCTACATCTTGTCCTCCATTTGTAACAGTCTGAATTGAAACTTCAGTAGGGTCTATGGAAGAAGAAACAGTAAAATCTATTGAATCTTCTATAAGAAAATTAATATTAGAACCTAATGTAGAACTTACTATGGCATTTTCTGATATTAAAAGAGCATAATCATAATCTGGTACCTGTACCAAATCTACTGTTTTTGCAGGAACTGTTTGATAAATTTCTACATCAGTTAAAGCAACACTAGTTACTTTAGGTTTATAACCCATCATATAAGCCAATTCATATAAATTAGGCTCTTGACGCGCATATTGTAAAAATGTTTCTTGAATTTGATTATCTAAGTAAAAAGAAAGAACGTCTCCTACATAAGAAGCCATTTCCATAAATAAAGACCCTGGGGAGTTAGGGCTGAAGTCATTATATGTAGTAGGAAAATAAGTTTGAGAAAACTGAGTTAAGTTATTTCTAAAAGTATCAAAGTCCTTATTAATATATTTTATATCTTTACTTTCTTTAGCCATTATACATTAAAATTTATTTCTAAACTATCTTCATTATTGTTAAAAATAACATATGACATAATTACTTTTAAAGTATTATTGTCTATATCTTCTAAAACCTCTAAATTCTTTAATCTTACCTCAGGAAAATATATAGATAAATTATCTTTAATTCGTTTTTCTACTATCTCAAAAGTTTCAGTTTGCAATTGCTCAAATAAAATATCTTTTAACCCCCCTCCATAATTAGGATTTAAAGGTCTTTCATTTTGATTTGTAGTAAAAAATAAAGTTAAATTAGATTTAATTTGATCTTGTGTAGTATAATTTAATTTAAATGGAGAAGATCCACTTACTGCAAATGAGGAAAAAGGATAAGCAACACCAACTGCATTTCGTGGTTGTTCATCAATAGGAAATATGTTGGTTTGCTTAATTGCCATTATTTATTGTTCATTAAACCCATTATTTGGCTCATATTAACTTCTCCTTGAGGTAAATCTAACCCAGGAGCACCTCCTACGGGATTAAATGGTTTGGGAACATTTTGAGAAGTAAATTGAGATTCCATATCTCCCATTATGTTTTTGTAAGCTGCCCTCTGTTCATTTGAACTCATAGCGGGGCTTTTAACAACCTGTTGAGGTTGTATGTTTTCATTAACAGTTTGTTTAGGAGCTTTTACAGCTTCAAGTAAAATATCTTTTATTTCCTCTTGAATTGCTTCTTTAACTGCTTCTTTAATTAACGATTTTAATACGGTTGATTTCATCTTTTATAAATATTTAATTACTCTGCTCTTAAATTATCTTGATCTATTTTTAATTTTAATTCTTCAATTAAGATATCTGGGGTAGAAGTAAATGAAAGTTCGGTTTTAAGTAAAGTAATCCCACTTGAATTTTGTGCAAGTGCTCTAGATCTATTTACTGTAGGTGAAAAAGGTATTTCTTCTATTACAAATGAAAATCCTTTATAAACAATTCCCCCTAAACTTTCTTCTTGTGTAACTACATCTTGTTCTATAAACTCTATTATATCTGAAGGAATGGGGGTTAAACTTCCCCTAATTCCTTCTCTAAAATTTTCTATTTCAATCTGAGTGGGAGCAACTCCATCAATTGTAGGAGGGGTTGAACACTCTATTAATGAGGCATCTAATGCTTCTATAGCACATATTAATTCTCTTAAAGCGTTAACAAATAATCTTATAGCTATGCTAGCTGAGATGATCCCTCCTGCTATAGGAACTAGTTTTTGAGTACCATCTCTTTTAAATTTAGCTTTTTCTATTTCAGTTTGAGCTCCTTCAACTACAGAATTAACAGCAGTGGGGAGTGGAAAAGGAATAGCAGCTCCCCCTATGGTAATTCCTCTTACTATCCCACTAACTATTTTTATACCTGTTAATACTAGTGATAAAAAATTAGCAATACCAGAAATATTGTTAGATAATCTATTTACTTTATTATACACTTTAGTCAATTGTTCTACAATATTATTCCGTGTCTTAATAAATTTATCAATTTGTTGTTGTGTAGGACATATCCCTTCTGCAAAGCTTAATAAAATTTCTTTTATTTTATTAATATATTTAATTTTTAAATTATTAACTTCTATATTAATTAAATCAACAATTTGATTTATACTAGGTAAAGCAGGGAGTTGACCTAAAATAAATTGAGTATCATCTGAGGGTGGTATTTTACAAAATTCACTAGCCATTATTTAGTAAAATTTCTATCTGATTTAGCTCCTCCTTGACCTGATTTGTTTAAAGTAGCTTTAGCAGAATTTAAAGTACCTACTATACTATTGGATAAAGGAGTTGAACCTGGTTTATAGGGAGAAGGTTCTTTTCCATATACCGTAAAAAACTGGACTAAACTATCAATGATTGAATTAAACTGTGTTATAGTTATATCTCCTTTAAGGATAGGTTCGGTTGCTTGTTTATCACCTAAATAAATTTTTTCGGAAGCAATATAAGTTTCCTTTGAATCAATATTAACTGTTGTAGGAGTATTTAAATTAATACTTTTATTAGAAGTTAATAAAATATCACTTGATTTGGAATTAAATACAAGTCTTCCTGAATTTAGGATTATTTGGTTTTGAGTATATTCTTTAACCCCTTCAGGAATAGTGGAGTAACTTTTATATGAGGTACTAGCAGCTTCTAATTCTAAAGATTGAGTTTCATTTAAATAAATAGAAGAAATATCTTTATTTATATCTTCTTTAATAGGCACCCACCCCTCTTCACTAGTATCTAAAGGTTGACCATTCCTTATAATAGTAATAGGATAATTTACATTATTTTCTATTACACTACCTAATCTAAAAGAATTCCCCCACCTCCCTTCAAATAAATTATCTCCGGAAAAAACTAATAGGGGATGAGTGTTAATTTGTTCATTAAAACCCTCCCCTAAATTAATATCTGTTGAATCATCATATACTCTCCTTACATCTTGAGAAGCCCCTCCCTCGGCTTGTTGATAATCTTGTTGTGTATTTTCTGAAATTTCTTTTGTAGGATCCGGGAGGGCATTATGATGTTGGCTGTTCCATATATTGATAGGTGGGAGGTAATAAGGTTCTGTACTGTTAGTATTAGTTTGAGTTTCGGTAGACGCTAAAAAAACTAAAGATACTAACTCATTTATTAACGGGTAAAATTTATTATTAGAATATAAGGGACGTGCAGTATTAGCAACTTCATCACCAAAAGGAAAATCTACTAAATCAAAAAAAATAGTTCCAACTCCATTCCATTCACCATAATTTGAAAATTCGGGATGGGAATCATCTAATATAATATCTTTAACTCTAACAGATAAAATATCTTTCCCACTATCTGATTGTATGTTAGATATTGATTCATTAGTTCTCGTAAGAGCTGAAATACCATAAAATTGATTAGGCATTATTTTTTCTTTTTATCCTCCCCAAATTTTTTTACCTCATTTAATAACTGTTGCTTTTCATCTTCGGTCATACCAAAGTTACCATCATCTACTCCATCACTTTGAACAGCCCTTTGAATAATGGTAGCCATTTTAATAAGCTGCTCATCATTTTTGACAGAAATTTCTAAATATTCTTTAAGAAGAGGGACAACAAGAGTAGCATCTCCAATGTCTTGAATTAAAGGTTTTAATTCTGATATTAAAGTTGAAATTTGTTCTTCTTTTTTCTTTTGGTTAGTATAAATTTCTTCTAAAATATCGGAAAATTTTTTCTTACCAAATATATTTTTATCTAATTGTCCCATGGTTATAAATATAGAAATTAATCAAAATCTACATACCCATATTCTTTATAAAAAATAAAATTATCTTTAAAAATAACACCTAACTGATCGGCTATTCGAGTTATATGGGGTGTTTTAACATCTACCATTTCTCTAATATAAAGATAAATAGCTTTTTTATTAAAAATATCTATATTTTCCCTTTTTCTAAATATTTCTAAAATAGCATCTGCTACCTTAGCGTCTTTTTCTTTAGGAAATAAATTATAAATATTTTTAGTACAATATTTTAAATATTCATCTAAAAAATCCGATAAGTCATCCTTTTCCATAGGATTATAATCCATATCATAAGAATGACTTAAACTATGATGAAGATCTTCAACTGGTGCTTTATCTATTCTTTTTTTATAGTTTTGAGTATTTTGTATAATTAAATACCGTTTAGCAATTGTACCAAAATATGAAAATGCTTTTGTCCCTCGTGTAGGATCAAATAAATGAATCTTACTTAGTAAAAACGTTATCACTTCATGTTGAAGATGTTCTATATTATCTACTTCTGTATAATAAAATTTAAAAGTATGAATTATATTTTCGGTTAACTTAAAAAATCCATAATGAATCCCATCTCTATATATGTTACTTCGCTCCTCGGGATCAGAAGAGCTATTGTATCTAACAATAGCATCTTCCGTATCTTGAGTAAAATATTGGTTTTTTGTTTTCTTTTTCCTTTTCCTAGGGGGTAATGTGCTCATAATTTATCTATCCTAAAGTTGGATAAAACCTTCTGAAGTTCTTTTATTTGTTGGAACATAAATCCCACTTCATCATCATTTTTAAAAATCCCACGTTCGTCGATTTTCTTAAGCTTTTCATCAGAAAGTTCTATCATTTTACTAAGTTGGTCAAGATATTTCATATACCCTGCTAGTATATCTTCTTGCCTTTCATTTTTTTTTAGAAGGTTAAAAGTTGTATATCCTAAGATTACAACTAATACTCCTAATATGCTGATGATGATGGTTTCTATCATAATTTATCGAATAAATCTTTAAGACCTTTACTCTGGATTTGGGAGAGTGCTTTGTCCTTTGTTGATTTTTTAGATTCTGTGGACAATATAAAATTTTCCTTCTGGGGGGGCACGGAATTTTTAAATTTAGGTAACCATTCACGTTCAAATTCAATTCTAGCGGCCATTAAATCCGCCTGGTGTAGAATAAATGGTAAAGATGTACGAGGTTTTTGTTCGGGCATGTATGAAAAAAGATATTTTTTATTAGCTTCATCATATAAACCATCGTGGGTTTGAATCGCTAACATCTCATTAAAAGTATATCTAATACCATGTGATTGAAGCATAAATAAACCCCGATCAGGGACTGAAGCAAATGGGACTTGTTTATTAAACATGTAATCTTCCCCTAGTTTATCTTTTCTCCACTTATCCGTTTGAGGAATATAAGATTCGTGTTCGTCACTACCCATTTTCCCAAGATCATGGTTAATAGCAGAAAATACTAATTCTTCCACAGTAAAAGTAGTCATATCTGCTCCTTCTTCATCCCATAATTTACATTGCTTGATAGCACATCTAACTACTCTATTAACATGTTCAACA
>Ga0187219_1000542_pt1 | contig 18100 bp, 20 predicted proteins | sample 13SPOviralmetaG_FD_130162 | JGI IMG/M metagenome (GOLD analysis project Ga0187219, IMG submission 130162) | Marine viral communities from the oligotrophic San Pedro Time Series (SPOT) site, San Pedro Channel, CA, USA - 13 SPOT_SRF_2010-07-21... | ecosystem: Environmental > Aquatic > Marine >... | reverse complement strand
GGAATAGAGTAAAATTTGTAGATATTGATATAGAAACTATGAATATGGATTTAGACCATGTAGAATCATTGGTAACGGAAAAAACTAAAGCTATAGTGCCAGTTCATTATGGTGGTTTGTGTAACGATATGGATAGATTAAGTAAAATTGCTTCTAAATATAATATACCAATAATACAAGATGCTGCTCATAGTATAGGCACCACCTATAAAGGTAAACAACTTGCAGAGCTATCTGATTATGTTATGTATTCTTTTCAAGCAATAAAACATTTTACTACTGGCGATGGGGGGATGCTTTTAGTTAATAAAAAATTACAAGACCGGGCTAAAAGAGTTAGATGGTTTGGTATTGACAGAAAAGCTAAACAAGGTGGGATTTGGGAAAATGACATTACGGAGATTGGGTATAAATATCAAATGACAGATGTTGCTGCTTCCATAGGACTTTCCGGTTTAGAAGAAATAGATTATCCCATAAATATAAGAAAAAAACTATTTAATCATTACTGTGAAAAATTAACTACAAACGATGTATCTATTGTAGGAGAGTCTCAGAAGGATGAGCATGGTGCTTGGTTGTTTACTATTTATATAGATAACAGATTTGATTTACAAACAAAACTTGCTGAAAATAAAATAGAGTCTAATCAAATGCATTTTAGAAATGATAGATATAGTATATTTAAAAAGTTTACCGATGGCATTGAGTTTCCAAATATGGATAAGGTTGAACAAAATTATCTAGTATTACCTTTACATCACAAAATGACAACTGATGATGTAGACAGAGTATGTGAAGTAATAAATAAGGGATGGTAGTGTGAAAGTTTTTACTTACGATGTCAATCAATATGATTTTGTTCAAGAGGTATCTAAAGTTTATGAAGTAACTGATTTATCAGAAATACATAACCAATGGGTGGATGCTAAAAAATATCACTTATTAGACAAAATGGAAGAGGATCAATCCACAGTTTATCATAAGCAATTTTATAGTCAAATATCAAAAACAAATTTTTATTATGTGTTTAATAAATTTATATTAGAGTTTATTAAACCTTTGTTTGATGAAGATATATTATATCAGAAGATTCCAACTTTTAGAGTTCACCAGCCAGATAACTTTGCTGTAGCCGAATTTCATAGAGACAGAGATTATAGCCATAGTGAACATGAAATTAATTTTTTCTTACCACTAACCAACTCTAAAAATTCTGCTACAATTTGGGTTGAAAGTGAGTATGGTAAGGCTGATTATCTACCTATGAATGCTGATGTTGGTGAAATAATTATGTGGGATGGCGCTAATTTAAATCATGGTAGTAGACATAATGTTACAAATAAATCAAGGGTTAGTGTTGATTTTAGAGTATTACCAAAATCTAAATATAAAGATAATGATAAAGTTAGTTCCTCTAACAAAACAAAGATGATTGTTGGAGATTATTGGAAATGTATGTAGAACCAAATATAAAATCTTCATATTTTATTAATAATAAAGGTGCCGAACACGATGAATTATACTTTAAGCCAAATATAGGTAGAACTATTTATGATTATGTAATTAAAACTAAACCAAAAATAATAGTAGAGTTTGGAGTTTTATTTGGATTTTCAACTGTATGTATGGCTCAAGCACTTAGAGACTTAAACAACAATGGAAAAATTTATGCTTTTGATTTATGGGAACAATCGGATTATAATCATGGGCAGACAATACAAATAGTTCAAGACAATTTAGATAAATTTAATTTACAACAATTTGTAAACTTAAAACAAGGTGGTGATACTAGTTACATATCTGATATTGAAGATATCGATTTAATTCATATTGATATTAATAACGATGGTGATAAATTAAAAAAGCTAATAACTGATATAAAAAGTATCAAAGATAATAAATCTGATATACTATTTGAGGGTGGAATAGATGACAGAGATGCTTGTTGGTGGATGAAAAAATTTGACAAAACACCTATAAGTGATATTAAAAATCAATTTGATTATGTTATTTTAAACAAAAGATATCCAGGTATATCAAAATGTATTTAGGAGATTAATACTATGAATATGAAATATATTTTAGAAGTTACTACAAAAATTGGATGTTCAAATGTTTGTGAATATTGCCCACAGACAAAGTTGATTAAAAATTATACCAGCAATCTTCATAATGCTGTAATGAAAAAACATTTTAATGATGAAAATGATGTAAAGGCTATAGAGAGTTTATTATTACATAAATATCTTGAGAAAGATAAGAATAGAACAACTATGATGTCGTTAGACACTTTTAAAAAATGTCTATCTTCTATTCCACCACAAGTTGATATTCATTTTACTGGATATGCTGAAGCATTTGAGAATCCAAAATGTATTGATATGATGGAACATGCTAAGGATAAGGGGCATAGAGTTTTATGTAACACTACTCTTGTTGGATTAACTCCTGAAATAATAAAAAGATTAGAAAAGATTCAAAGATTTAAAGATTTCGGTATTCATTTACCATCTGCTACTTACTATGAAAATATAGGTAGGACTAGCAAAAAACAAAAGAGTGAAACAGGTAAAGATATTACAGATGATTATCTACTCATTCTTGATTGTATGATTGACGCTAAGTTTCCAAAGAAGTTTCATACACATAGTGGTGAGGGTTACGGTTTACATCCTGAAATAGAAGAACATGCTGGAGATAGAATAAGAGACATAGGATATAAAAATAGAGGGTTAAATTCAAGAGCTGGAAATTTAGGAAAATTAACAGGCGATAAGTTATGGGAAAATAATTGGTGCGAAAGGATTATACAAAATGTTTTGCTGCCAGATGGGACGGTTCAAATTTGTTGTCAAGATTATGGATTAGAAGAGCCTCTTGGTAACTTAATGATAATGGATTATCCTGATATTTTTGAGACTAATAATTTCAAAAATAGAATTATGAATGGGAAGACCGATATATGTAATAGGTGTGGCGATGGTGTAGCAGTATCAAGAGATGGTTTTTATAAATTAAATAATATGCAAAAATTTGATGATAATTGGAGATAGATGTTAGATTTATACAAAATAAAAGGCACCATTAATTTAGATACCCATCCTTGTTTTAATGATAAGAATACATTTCCTCAATTTCAAGAGGGATTGGATTTATTTAAAAATCATTTAGAACAATTGGTTGAGAGTCGAGGTAGTGCCACATTTTATAAATTTGGGGATGGTGATTATCGTTTTTTAACAGCACAAGAAGTGGGTAGTGCAAAACCAGGTAGTAGGGCTTTAAGTCTACCATATTCAAAAATAGATTTACAAGCTCATAAGGATGGTGCTAATAAATGTGATTTTTATACCTGTGAACTATATTCAGAAAATAAACAAATGTTTTCAGATGTAATTGATAGGGATATAAACTATCCAGCAGAATATGGTTATGGGTTAGTTGCAAACAAATGGCTAATGAATGAATTTCAATCTTGCATAGGAATACTTGGTGCACAACCAAAGGTAATGATAATTCAAGAGTTAATGGAGTATTCGGAATATCAAGATTACTTAGGCCTTGAGAAATTTAAAGATTACATATACTTTCCACAAAAGTTTGCTGCTGATGATTTAGATAAGTTAGAAAGTATAGTTAGACCTCAATTAGAAAAATCAACATCTAAAATATTTTTACTCGGTATAGGTCATGCTAAAAGTGGAATATTACATAAGTTTTCAGAGTGGAAACCAAATTCTATTTTCTTAGATGTTGGTGCTGGTATTGATATGATTGCTGGGTGTATAAATATAAGAAGGCCTTATGCTGGTGATTGGACAAACTATAGAATTAAAAAATATGATTATTCTGATATTGATTATCTAAGATATTCTGGTGAAGGTAAAGAAATAGTTTTATGATAAAAATAAAGTTATATGAATTAGACAAACATCGAAATGAAACTACTTTTAGACCATTTTTAATGGCTCAAGAATTATTCAAAGAAGTTGGGATTGAGTTCACTACTTCTGATACATGTGATTATGCTTTTGTAGGTCAGGCAAGTATAATAGATAAGAAAAAATCATTACAAGAATCAATGGACAAAGGATTAGAATTTTGTTCTAAGATAACAGGTGATTACTTTATAGTAGATGGTCAAGATGCTACAACCCTAATTGGGACGATAGATGTGTTTAGAGAATCTAATGCTAAATTATTTTTAAAGAATAGCTACCTAAAAGATTTTGACTTGTATAAACAAGGTTGGGCTAATGGTAGATACTATTGGGGTAAGGGAGATTACTCTGTTCCTGATATTGATGATTTAAAACCTAAGATGAAGCTATCCGGTTGTAATTGGTTACATACGATTCAACCAAATTGGATGGAGTACAATCAAGAAAAAAATTTTGATGTATCTTGTATGTTTGGATACCCTACAAAAGAACCCGTTTACGAGCATGACGTTTGTCAAACAGATTATTATGATCCTCATAGAAAACAATTAATGGATACTTTAGGTGATAAGTATAATGTAGCTAAACTTACTAATGGAGTTAGAATATCACAACAAGAATATTATCAAAACATGTTTAACTCTAAGATTATTATGGCACCAATTGGATATGGTGAAATGGCACCAAGAGATGTAGAATCTGCTATGTTCGGAAGTGTTTTGATGAAACCTGATATGAGTTACATTGAATCCGAACCTTTTATTTATGAGGATGATGAAACATATATTGCCGTAAATTATGATTGGTCAAATCTCGAAGAAAAAATAGATTATGTACTATCGGATTACGATAATATCAGAGAAAGACTTGTTCAAAATATGAGAAAAAAATACGGAGAAAAATATAATTTAAAAAATTTAGTGTTGCATGTTTATGATATTTTTAGTAAATTAGATGAAATACAGGAAATTAATTAACATGATAGGGTGGAATGACAGTATAAAAAAAGAACTTAAATATTGTGGTGAAAATGTTTTTATTGCTAACAATGTTATATTTACCAATCCAAGTGAGGTTGTATTACATGATAATGTTAGAATAGATCCATTCTGTCTCATAACAACTAAATTAGAAGTGGGGAGCTATGTTCAGATATGCTCACATACTGTTTTAGGTGGTGGTAAAGAACAAAAAATAACTTTAGGTGATTGGTCCTTTATTGGGTATAGTAGTAAACTATTTACAGCATCCGAAGACTACAGTGGAGACTATGGTCCAGTAAACGAATTTTGGGGTAGTAATAAAATATACAGAGGAGACATCACATTTGGTGATTATAGTGGAATTGCTTCAGATGTGATGGTGTTTCCTAAAGTAAATATTCCAACCGGTTGTACCGTTGGTGCTAAAAGTTTTGTTTATACTAAGAATAATCTCGAAGAGTGGAGTGTTTTTATTGGAAATCCTATTAAATTTCACAAGTTAAGAAATAAGGATAATGTTATAAAATTATCAAAAGATAAGGATTGGTTAAAGTGATTGACTATCAATTAGATTTTAATGGTATGGATATACCTTGGGTTGAGTCACCTTTCTTTTATGATTTACTAGAGTCAGTAAAGATAACAGAAAATCAATATAATTTAGCTAAACATTTTCATGAAGAGGGTTATGCTATTTTAGATTTGGAATTAGAAGATGAATTTCTTGATAGAATGATTTTTGAAATTAATAATAAAATTAAAGATGAGAATTTTAAATCACAAGAATCAGGTTATCATTATTCAGAACACCCAAGATTATTTGAAGCGTGGAAGTGGAGTCACAATGTGTTATCATTGGCAAAGAATACTAAGGTGATTGATACATTGAAATTTTTATATGGAAGAAACCCTCTACCATTTCAGACAATAAATTTTATTGGTGGTGCTCAACAACCATTACATAGTGATACAATTCATTTTTCGTCAGTTCCACAAAGGTGGTTAGGTGTATCTTGGATAGCATTAGAAGATGTGGATGAAGATAATGGAACTCTTATGTATGTCCCCAAGAGTCATAAGTTACCAATATTTGAGTTTTCTAACATCGGTATTGATGTTCCAAAATATGGAGAACAGTTTGATGCTTATCATCAGTATGAAGAGTTTATTAAAAAGTTAGTAAAGTCTCAACAATTGAAAAAGAAAGTCTTTACTGCTAAAAGAGGACAGGCACTAATATGGTCTGCTAACTTATTACACGGTAGTATACCTATAAAAGATACAAGTAGAACTAGATATAGTCAAGCAACTCATTATTATTTTGACGGATGTAGTCATTATTATAGCCCTATGTTTTCGGACACTTTAAGAGGTAAATTATCTCTTAAAAACTTAAAAGAAAAGGATATAATTAATTATGAAATTTAATCGTTTAGTTGTTTTTGGTGGAAGTGGTGGGTTGGGAAAACCTTTAAGTGATAAGTTACTTGGTGATTATGAGATAGTTGCTTTAAGTTCTAAGGATGTTGATGTAACTGATTTTAATCAAGTTAAAACTTTTTTTGAAAATAACAATCAAGATATTGTTATAAATTTAAGTGGGTATAATCACAATACAATTTTACATAAATACGATGGCGATGATGTTGAAATAAAAAAACAGATTCAAGTTAATATAGAGGGTAATTTAAACATATTGGCAAATTGCTTACCAAGTATGAGAGAAAAAAAGTATGGTAGAATAATACTAACTTCTTCCGTATTATCTTCTAAACCAGCATTTGGAACTGCGGTATATTCAGGATGTAAAGCCTTTATAGATAATTTAATAAAAACTTGTACTGTAGAAAATATTAGTAAAGGTATTACTTGTAATTCACTTCAATTAGGATATATGGATGGTGGTCTTACATACAAGGTACCTGAACCATTTAGAACAAATATAAAAAATAATATACCACTAAAAAGATGGGGTAAAATATCAGAAATTGAAAATGCTGTTAGGTATTTAATCAAAACAGAGTATGTTAGTGGATGTTCTTTAAAAATAAATGGTGGTATTGATTTATGATAATTTGTGATGCGTATGGTGGTTTAAATGATAGATTAAAACATTTAATTTCGTGTATGAGATTGGATGATGAAATAAAATTGATATGGACTGTTAAAGAAAATTCTGTGCATCTTTGGTGTCCATTTGAAGATTTGTTTACAAATAATTTTGAAACATTTGATCAATATACAGAGAGTGAATGTTATAAATTATATCCATTTGCTAAACTATACAGAGGTTCGCAGTTTATGCCCATTTATTATGAAGATGGTTCTAAAATTGATTTAAACCAATTGGCATTAGTCGATTCTGGTAATAGCATACCTTTAATTGTAAAAAACAATATCTTAGACACTATAAATAAATTAGAACCGGTAGAATATATAAGAAAATCAGTTGATGAATTAAAATCTAAATTTAATGACGATACTATAACTGTAAGTATAAGAACTTATTTAGATGCTGAAAGAAACATACACTCTAATGGGAGATTTTTTGACATAAATAAAGTTTTTGAAAAAATGGATAGTGAGTTGTACGGTGATAGATTATTTTTTGTTACATGCGACCATCAAAAAACATTTGAAGAAGTTCTTAATAGATACGGCGACAGAATAATTTATACGCCAAAAAGAACTTATTTTGGAGATTACAAAACTACGGAAGGTATACAAGATTGTGTAATAGATTTGTTATTGGGTGGGCAAAGTAAACATATGGTATTGACTAATAAGAGTGGTTTTAGTGAAATGCAGTGGTGGTTTGGTGGCTGTAAATCAACAGTTGAAGTTATATATTCACATAGCCATCTAGCAAATGATAGGAGATAAATTCATTGTTTTATAAAAAAATATATATTTATATATACAAAGGTTAATAAGTAAAAAAATGGTTATATAATGTTTAATTACGCTGAATATAGAAACATAATTACATTGGTAAAACAAAATTTACCGATAATGGATTTTTCAGAAGTCAATGATGAAGTTAATGCTTTCTGCGTGTTAAGGCACGATATAGAATTTTCAATAGACAGAGCATTACAAATGGCTCGTATAGAACATGATGATTTAAATGTCCATTCTACCTATACAGTTCAGTTAAGAAATAATACCTACAATGCTTTATCTCAAAAAAATATTGAAGCTATTCAAGAAATAGAATCTATGGGGCATTACATTGGGCTACATCAAAATCCACCACAGATGAGTGATGATGAGTTAGCAGATTACATAACAAAAGATATAGAAACACTTGAACATTATTATGGGTTTGAAGTTGATAGATTTGCCTTCCATAGATGTGGTAGTAATCCAGGCATACTAGAAAAATATGTTGAGGTGCCTGGTAAAATTAATTGTTATGCTAAGGAATTTTTTCATTATTTTAGTGGTGATAAACCCGAAGAGATTAGAGTTCATTATTTAGCAGATTCAAATCACGATTGGAAATATGGTCATCCACTTTATGTAGACTATTGGGATTTACCACAAAAAATGCAGTTATTAACACACCCATATTCTTGGACAGAAGAGGGGTATGAAAACATTAGTAATTTTACTAAATTAATTAAAGAAAGAAATGAAGAATTACTATTAGATATGAATAGTGAAACAAAAACATTTCCAAAGGAGTTATTACTTTGAGTGGTAAAAAAAATGTTGTATGGTGGCCAGCCGTAGTCAATGAAAATCACATAGATAAGTATGGGGGGTATGATTACTTTCAATATTCAAAAAAAACTTGGGAGTATTGGTGTGAGCGTAATGGTTGTGAATTTGTAGAATTTACAAAACCAGTAGAAAAGGATTTAAATAGGTATCGTATAAATTGGCAAAAAATATTATTTGTTTTTGATGAGCTTGAAGAAAGAAATATAGAATATGATCAAATATGTTTGGTGGATAGTTCTTTTATGATTAGATGGGATACTCCTAATTTTTTTGAAATGACTAATAGAAAGTTTACAGCATGTAGAGATATGGATAATATGAGATGGATTTACGATAGTATTCAAGGATATAAAGATATATTTAATGGGTTTAGATTAGATCAATCTAAGTATGTAAATTCAGGTTTTATGATTTTTAATGATAGTCATAAGGAATTTTTAACTGATTTTAAGAGGTTTTATATAAATAATATAGATGAGTTTATTAGGTTACAGGATGTAGCTGTTAAGAAAGGTAATGAACAGACGCCGATGAATTATTGGATACAAATGAATAATATAGATTTAAATTTAAATTTACCACTTCCATATAAAATAACTCATTTACAGAGAAAAGAATTGTTTAATTATAATTGGCAACTTAATGAGGATAAGACACCATTTTTTATAAAATATGGATATAATTGTAGTTTTAACGGAATACCAAAAGATCAACGAACTGGTGTTATGAAGCAAGTTTGGGATTTGGTAAAAGATAATTATACATTCGATGAAAACAAAATATTATTAAACTCAGTAAGACATAAAGACACATTTAAGAATGCTACATCAAAAAAGTTTAAGTCGGATTTAATTGATTTTTTTAAAGATAAAAAATATAAAGATATGACCTTAGTAGAATTAGGGGCATGTCAAGGAGATACAACTAAAATATTTAGTCATTTATTTAAGGAAGTATATGCTTATGATTGGGATTCCGACAATGTAAATCAAATACGAGAAAAATGTGGTGAGAATGTACATAGTGAAGTTATGGATGTGACTATTGATAAATGGAATTTTCCATTGGCTGAAGTTGTTTTTGTAGATGCTAGTCATGATTATCCACAGGTAGCAATTGACATACAAAAGGCATTGGATTATTTTGATAATCCAATATTAATTTTAGATGATTATGGCAATCCAAATAATATAAATATTAGAAAATCAATTGATGATAAAATTAAAGAGGGTAAGGTAAAAATAATTAAAAAGATAGGAGAAAATATAGGATACGAAACTAAATCAGGTTGGAAGATGGTTGATAGAGAGGGAGTTATTTTAAATGGGTAAGAAGAATTTAGTTTTTATGATGGATATTGATATTAAAGGTGATGGTAGATACGATAGTAGTAGAAGGGCAGCTTATAAGTATTCAATAGATAGTTGGAAAAGATGGTGTGACAAAAATAACTCTGAACTTTTTGTTTTGAATGAGTTATTATTGGATAATAGTGAGATGGGGGTTTGTTGGCAGAGATATTATTTATTTGATATATTGGATGTTAATGAAATAGAGTATAATCAAATTCTTATGGTTGATGCTGATACTATTGTTCATCCTGATTGTCCTAATTTTTTTGATATGAGTGAGGGTAAATTGTGTGCTGCTCAATTTGATGGTAGTTGGGATTGGGTTCTTAGAGGTATAGAAAATTACTCTAAATATATTTTTGATGGTTTTATGATGCCTTGGTATAATTATTTTGATTGTGGGTTTATAATCGTAAATGATAAACACAGAGAATTTTTTAAAATAATTACAAATTTATACTTGACTTATAAAGATAATTTAACTATATTACAAGATACATTTCATAATGGTACGGATCAAACTCCAGTTAATATGTTGGTTCATAAGCACGATATAGATTTAAAATTATTACCATATGAATTTAACATGAATGATATGAGTAGAAAAGAAATATTAGCTGATGATATGCTGTTTACCAAATGTGGGTGGATATATCAGTATAATGCTATACCAAATAATAAAGATAATAAATTAACTAACTATTTTATGGAAAAAACATATAAATATTTTTATGGAGAATTAGTTGAAAATTAAAAACAAATTTGCTATTGGGTGTTTAGTTCAATGGTATGAGATAGAATTGATAGAAGAATATTTACAGAGTGTCAAAAATGCTTTGGTTGGGGTGGAGAATAAAGAAAATGTTATTGTTGATTTATACTTTAATATGACAACTTCTTTAGAGGATATAGACGAAGACCAGTATGATATGCGTCAAATACATACTAGATTCAATGACATCGAAGAGGATTTAATTAACTTAGGCATTAATTTAAATGTTCAACGACTAGGTGGTATATCGTTACACGAAAAAGAGATGATATATACTATTGCAGACTATCGTAGAGAATTTAATAGCAAGTATTGTGACGAAGTTGATGTTCTTATGTGGGGTGAAAGTGACTCTTTGATACCTAGACAAACCTTTGAAATACTAGATAACTTACATAGTGGAGTTAAAGATACGACACCAAAGTATGTTAGTTTTTTTGCTACATGTAAGATGTGGGATAAAAGTTGGGAAGTGCTAGAGCATCCTGAGTTTACGGTAAAACCTTTTATAGATATGAGTACGGTTGACACTAAAAATTGGTGGAGTCTTAGATATAATATGAACATAGATGAAATGAATTCTTTTAATGATAAGGTAGATGATTTAGACATAAAAGTTTTAAATGAATATAAATTTAATGGATGTGGTTTAGTCATATCATCTGATGTTATTAAGTCTGGTGTTAATATACCTAAAAGTTCTTTTTTCATCCATGAGGATACTGCATTTCAATTTCAATTACAAAGATTTTTTCAAGGTCAGATACCACAATATCTAATTAAAAATATTTTATTAGTGCATAATAGGAAACATACTAAAAAAAGATCCTATGTAAAAGGTGAAATGAAATCTGATGATGTTAGCGGTGGTAGGTTAAGACATGATTGGTATAAAAAGGCTAGTGATATGAGTCATCACAATGTTTATAATATGTTTAATCAATCTAAAGTATACACTTGGGGTGATGTTTTTAATGACTAATATAAACGCAGATAAAATAGACATCCACCCAACGGTTGAAATTGGTAAGAATGTAGTTATAGATTGTGAAAATGTAAAAATAGGTAAGTTTTGTAAGATAGGAGATAATGTAACTATAACTTGTCGTAGTTTCGAGGCTGATAGTTGGTTATTCATGTGGCATGGAGTTGAGATAGGTAGGGGTGGATGTAATGGTCCTAACTCAAATGTTAAAATTGGTAGTGGTGTTGGTATATTTGAAAACGCAGTAATCAACCCATCAGAACCGGTAGAGATAGGTGATAATTGTGGTATCGGAGCTGATGTAATGATTTGGACACATGGTGCTTGGTTGGACATAACACAAGGATTTCCATCGGACTTTGGTCCTGTGAAGATTGGTGACAATGTTTGGTTACCCGCAAAAAGTATTGTTTTACCAAATGTAACGGTCGGTGATAATGTGGTTATAGGAACTAACTCACTAGTTAATAAGGATTTACCAAGTGGGTGTCTTGCTGCTGGTATACCGTGCAAAGTTATTAAAGAAAATATGTATCCAAAAAAACTTAACTATGAAGAGCTTAACAAACTTGTGTGGGAAATAATTTATGATTGGACTAAACTAATAAGGTATAAAGGGGAGTGGGACTTCACATTTGAGTACAAAAATAATAGTGATGAAATATTTTTTAATTACAAAAATCAAGATACTATTTATAACATAATAGATAAAACTATGAAAGGTGCAGTTAATCCAGTTTCAGAAGATTTTAGAGATTATTTAAGAAGAAGAGGTATAAAAATATATACCGATAGGTTTTTTAAGTCAATATGAAATTTTTAAATTTAAATAAGGTTTTATGTCTATCAGCTCATCCAGATGATGTTGAGTATGGTGTTATGGGTTCTATGGCAGTATATGGTGAAACTCAATTTGATGTGATTGTCTTGTCTAGTGGCGGTGACTTTGACAAAACTACAGGTGGAGATAGAATTAATGAGTGTAAAAAAGTTTGGGATTGGTTTGAAAATGTAAACGGAGAATTTTCAGGTTATTCTTATGTAAAAGATAGTTCTGAAGATTTTTGGGTAAATCACATTGAGACTAAATATGATGTTAAGTCATATGATGCTATATTGACTTTACCCAATCAAGATTCGCATTTTGAACATAGAATGGTCAATGAAATATCTTATGCTTTATTAAGAGGAGTCGGTGTTGGATTAATTACATATAGAACACCATCTACTTTAGAGGGATGGATTCCTAATTATTATGTTGATGTAAATTCTGTAATACAAAATAAAATAGGGATACTTAGAGAGAGTTTTATTTCACAAAAAGACAAGTTGTATTTTCAAGAAAAAAGTATCATAGATTTTCATACTAATTATTTATGTTCAAAAGTTGGTGTTGGTTATGTAGAGCAGTTTAGAGTAGAGAGGCTTTTTGGATGAGAATAGGATTCTTTTCAGAAGCTGGTTATGAGGGTAAAGTATCAAGAAATCATCCAAATATGAGAACGGATGTAGCTTGGGTTTGTGCATTGGGTGCTACACATCATCCCTTATCTAAGATAGAAACATTACCTGATAATTTATATGATGTTGGCGTAATGATACTACCTAAGAAAAGAGAAGTGCTATTGGAGTATCCTCTATTAGAGCAATATCGAAGGGTTTGTAAAAAAGTTACCGTTATGCAAGAAAGTTATTATAACTACTGGCAAGATAGTTCTATTGCTGAGCAAATTTGGTACTTTAATTTTATTACTGAAATGGATTTAATATTTTGTCATAATGATGTGGATTTAAATTATTATAATGGGTTAACTAATATTAGAACTGAACTATTACCAACCGTTATGATTACAGATGGTATAGATAAAAGAAGTAAGTTGGGAAGTGGTGTTATCATTGGTGGTAATTGGGTAAGAGATTATGGTGGTTTTGATTCATATCAAGTTGCTTTAGAGTTAACGGAAAATATTACTGCTGTTACTACCGGAAGAATGAAGTCGGAAGAAAGGGGAGTATTGAAACATATACCTTGGGTTTTGTGGGGAGAGTGGATAGATATATTATCAAATTTTAAAGTTGGGGTGCAGTTAGGGACAGCAGCTGCTGGAACATTCAATCTTAATTGTAGTTTTCACGGAATACCTTGTATCGCTTATTCAAACTCAAACACTCAGAGAATACTACATCCCCTAACTACTGTTGAACTTGGAGATATAAATAAAGCAAAAGACATCGCGAGAAAGTTAAAGGACGATAAGTTTTACAATCTATGTGTGGAAACTACACAAAAAAGATATAAAAGATATTATAGTGAAGAGGTTTTTTTAAATCATTGGGAGAGAGTTTGGAGTGAAAAATAAAACAATATTGATACCAGGTGGAACTGGTGCGTTAGGTAGACATTTAATTGAAAGGTATCATAGTGATAACCAAATAATTGTGTATTCACGAGATGAACACAAACATTATCATTTGTTAAAGGAATACCCAAAGATAAAATCTATAGTTGGTGATATAAGAGATAAAGATTCGGTAATGAATGCTTTACTAAGGTTTAATCCTAATGTAGTGATTAATGCAGCTGCACAAAAACATGTACCTGTTTGTGAAGATAATCCATATGAAAGTGTTAAGACTAACATAATTGGGCATCAAAATGTAATTGAATGTATAAATTTATATGGTAAATTAGAAACTTTAATATTTGTATCAACCGATAAGGCTTGTAAACCTATAAACATTTATGGTATGTGTAAAGCTATAAGTGAACAATTATATATTAGTTTTGCTAAACAACAGAATAAAACAAAGGTAGTTACTGTTAGATATGGAAATGTATTAGAATCCACCGGTTCAGTCATTCCATATTTTAAAGGTTTATTAGAAGATTCCAATACAAAATCTCTACCAATAACAGATTATGGTATGACTAGATTTTTGTTGACATTGGAACAGGCAACTGATTTAATTCATTGGGCTTATGAATATCCCAATTCACATGGTAAAATAACAATACCAAAAGTAAAATCCCTAAAAGTTACTGATATTGCCAATGTGTTAATAAAAAGTTATGGGGTAAAGGTTAATTTAAAAGAAATAGGAATTAGACCTGGTGAAAAGTTACACGAAGAGATGGTTTCATTCGAGGAATGGGTAAAGACAGAAGAACTTGATAATTTTTTTTTAATAGGTTCTGAGATTACAAATTCTAATCACCATTCTTATAATTCATTCGACTACTTAATGGATAGTTCAGATGCGTATAAATTTCTACAAGATTCAAAGGTGATATAATGAATGGATACAATAAAAGATTAAATTGTGCTAGTTGTAATGGTAGTGATTTTAAAACAATATTAGATTTGGGAATTGTACCACTTGCTGGATATTTTCCTAATGAAAATCAAATAGGTATAGAAAGTAAATACCCATTAAGTTTATTGGTTTGTACTAAATGTAAGCTAGCACAAACAGATTCAGTCATAAATCCCAAATTACTCTTTGAAGATTATAGGTATTTATCATCAGTTGGACTTACCAATCATTTTACGGATGTAGCTAATAAACTTAATGATACATATGATGTAAAAGGTAAACATATATTGGAAATAGGTTGTAACGATGGGGTTTTATTAGAACCTCTGTCAAAACTTGGAGCTAAAGTAGAGGGTGTTGATCCAGCAGTTAATGTTGTTAAGATAGCTACTGATAGGGGATTGAATGTATATAATGATTATTTTAATGATGAGACATTTGGTGACGAAAAATTTAAAAGTAAGTATGATTTGGTTATATCAAACAACGCTTTTGCTCATATTATAGATATACAAAGTGTTATTAGAGGTATACATTATGTTTTAAAACCAAATGGTAATTTTATCTTCGAGGTTCATTATTTAGATAAATTAATTAAAGGCAAACAATGGGATAATGTATACCATGAACACATTTTTTATTATTCAATAACTTCACTAAAAAACATGTTTGAAAGATATGATATGACTTTAATAAATTTTGAAGAAATATCAATACATTCTGGATCTATTAGAGTTACAGTTGTAAATAAAAAAACAAATGTAGCTGATAAAATATCTAAAAAAGTAGAGTTAGAATCTCATAGTATTGCAAATCTTAATTATTTGATGAGTTTCGGCCAAGATGTAAAGCAACATATCCTACACTTTAAAAAAGAAATTAAAAAGCTAAGTAAAAATAATAAAATTGCTGGTTATGGAGCTTCTGGTAGAGCAAATATGTTTTGTAATCTTACAGGTTTAAATGTGGATACTGTAAAATTTATAGTTGATGAATCACCTGAAAGATGTGGTCGTTATATAGCAAATACTGAAATCCCAATTGTTGATGTTAAGACATTAAAAAATAGTGATATTGATATATTAATTATATTTGCTTGGAATTATTCTAAAATGATAATAGAAAAAACACAGTTTAAAAACTATTCCTATCTAGTGGCCTTTCCTACCACTCAGTTGGTGAAGTCTTACGATGATTTAAAGGGGTTTGATTCTATATGAAAATATTAATATTAGGTCATAAAGGCATGTTAGGCCATATGGTTTATAAATACTTTAATGAAAAGACCAACTATGAAATTTTAACTATTAACTCAAGGTGGTCTGATGAAAATTTTTTTAGGGATGTTATTAGTTTTAATGGTGACTATGTGGTAAATTGTATAGGTGCTATACCACAGAAAACTGATGATTTTGTTATCAACTATGATTTACCAATTTGGTTAGACAAAAACATTAATAGTAAAGTTATACATCCTGGAACAGATTGTGAAATGGATAACGATTACTATGGAATATCAAAAGTAAATGCCTCTGATTATATTAAAAATGATGGTAAGAGAACAAAGATAATTAAAACATCTATATTCGGTCCTGAATTGAATGGGAAGAGTAGTCTTTTTGAGTGGTTTATGGATAGTGAGAATGAGATATATGGTTGGTCTGAAAATTATTGGAGTGGTATAACTACTCTACAATGGTCTATAATATGTCACGAGATGATTTTAAGTTGGGATGATTATCATTTAACTAACATCCCATCCACAAGATGTATTTCAAAATATGAGTTGTTAAATCTAATAAAAGATGTTTTTGATAAAAAAATAAAAATACATAAAAATGGTAATGTCGTTGCTAATAGGTGTCTTAAAGGCACAATAGAAGTTAAAGATATTAGAAATCAAATTGTAGAATTAAAGGAATTTTATTATGGTAATTGACTTGCATCCAGAATTTGGGTTAGAACTAACACTTGGCATAACATATGCTTATTGGTTACATGAAAGAGGTGAATTAGAAAAAGTAAGAACTGTAAAAGGTATGAAACCATTTTACTATTTCTGCGATAATGTTGAAGAAGTGTATGAACATAGAACTATTAATAATAAAGATGCTGGTCTTGACAATTTACCTAATAATTGGATACACCATAACGCTGTGGCTTTATTTGGTAAAGACTATGGTGAATTGACATTTGAAGAACAAAATAGTTGTAATGGTAGATTGGACTACAGTAAGTGGTCTGTACCACCATATAAAAAAACTTATTTAACAGACAAGTTTAATACCGATAAACCTACTATTTTTGTGTCTAATAGGTATAACTTTGAACATGGAAAAAGACCTTTGGGGTATTTTGATATCCCATTTTTAAATGAGACATTTAATTATTTAACTGAAAACGGATATAATATTATATACAAAAGGCCAAAAAATAATGAATTTGCTTTAGATGAAAATGAAACAATCGCTTTAATTAATGGTTACACGGACATAGTCTCTGATGTAGATGGTATTGGTCGTATGACAGATTATCAGTTAACAGAATATTATGATAATATAACTTTAATGGATGATTTGATAATTTCATCTGGTTATAAGTTACCTACTGATACTAATAATTACAATAAAATTCAGTTGCAAATATTATCATCCGTTGATGGATTTATATCTATGGGAGGTGGGGGAGGTTTATTGTGTAGTGTGTTTGGTGTCCCAAACATATCATATTTTAATACTGGCACCGAGTGTAAAAGGGATGATTATTTTGGAGAAGATAACTATTATACGAAAATGTCAAATCACGACTTTTATCCAATATTAGATCCAGTCAGCGACATAGAGGAAAGAGGTTATAGGGATTATACAGAACTTACAAAAAAAATAAAAGAGGTGTTTAACAATGGATAAAATAATAAGTTTTATACAACCAAGTAGAAACAATCTAACGTATCTAAAATGGTCTTACAATAGTATCAGAAAGAACTTAGGATACAGACATGAGATATGTTGGGCTGATGATTT
>Ga0187219_1000536_pt1 | contig 18249 bp, 29 predicted proteins | sample 13SPOviralmetaG_FD_130162 | JGI IMG/M metagenome (GOLD analysis project Ga0187219, IMG submission 130162) | Marine viral communities from the oligotrophic San Pedro Time Series (SPOT) site, San Pedro Channel, CA, USA - 13 SPOT_SRF_2010-07-21... | ecosystem: Environmental > Aquatic > Marine >... | reverse complement strand
GTAGATAAGGCAGAACATTAACTGCTGTGCCATGCTGCTTATCATAGCGATACTCATACTCATCAGCAAGAGCATTCATCAATTCTTTTGCCCAGCCATATTGCTCTACAGACTGACGAATCCAGATATTAGATGGATGCTTGAAGTGAACTGCATTGTAGAGAGTATGCTCTAGAACAGGGTCAGGATGAACATAGTAGTCTACCATACGTTTGCAAGAGATAGATGGACGGCGTGTCTTCTCACCATCTAGCATACGATGTGCAGTAGAAAGCATTTGTGCAGTCTCTAGCAGCATCTTGTGAACATGCTGGTCACAGTGCATCTGTGCTGCTGTGATAGGGTTTGGATCAAGGTAAAAGATATTCATGGTGTATTCCGTTTTCTATTACGTTTATTACCATACCCTAATCTACGCATGATGTCAAGTCTTTCTTCATCAGTATATTTGCGCCACTTAGCAATCTCTTCTAGAGTGCGACCACAACCCTGACATTTACCTTCATTTATTTTACATAAGGATACACAGGGTGTTACGAACATATTTTCTTTCTTGATTTAAATTTGGTTGGCCCGCCCAGATTCGAACTGAGGACAGCTCCGTTATGAGCGGAGGGTTCTAACCGCTGAACTACGGGCCATTAATAAGTTTGGTGCGCCCTGCGAGACTCGAACTCGCATAGCCTGCGGCTGACAGATTTTAAGTCTGTTGTGTATACCAATTCCACCAAGGGCGCTTATTCACACAAATCATCATATAAAAGAGTATACTTCCTATGAGTGCTGGTGTCAAGAGAAAAGATTCTCCAAAATACTTTTGCTAACATATTTCTTCTCCTTTAGTTTATAGATGGATAATACATTATATAGATACGAATGTCAAGAATAAAAAGACCCAGAGAATGTATATATTCCCCGGGCCCTAAAGTAAACTTATTATAGACTATGATTTAGGACTTGTCAAGTATAAAGTTGTTCCTCTAAATCTTTTATTGATTTACCCAGATATTCTCGTTTCAATTTCATATGTCTTACCACTTTATCTCTCCCTTGTTTAATTAGTTTTCTTTCATAATGTTCAAGTTCACGATAATCTTTTTTCAAACGGTCGATTTGAGAAACGAGCATATAATGCATTCCTTCGGTTAGTTGATATGTTTACATAACAAATCAGTCAGGGGGCATCAATTTTGGGTAAACCTCCTTGACTAAAGCAGCTGAAAGACCTTTGAAGGGTTTTTTGTTTTTCATCTGCAATACAATCTTAGCATCCTCTGGATGGATACCTTCTAAAAGATTAATGAAAATAGTTTCTCTCTTGATAGGACGAATGTTTTTACCTTTCTGCCCTACAAAGTAAGCAAAGTCTCTTGCCTTCCTCAAAAGGTTTGAGGGGCAGTTGTGGGGATCACAGGCGGTATATGGCGGGTCACCCTCTGGCAACAGTAATTTAATATTGGAATTGTAGCAGCCTTGAATGACTGACTTAAGAGCAAAAGAATCGTGCTTCCGTAAAAGGGAAATCTTTTCTTCTTTCTTTTTGGTTGCTGCTACTTTTTGCAGAACCTCAAAAACATTCAATTTAATCTCATTCATCATCGTCTCTTTTCAAATGTTTCGCATTAATCCGACACTGGATATATTCATTAAAGTAATCATCCCTTAGTAGCACATTATATTCAAACTGATATTTTGCTTCATAGTAAGAACAGTCACCTTTAGTTTTACAGAACCTTAAGATTTCTCTGTAGTATTTATCACCACCGACTTCTTGGACTTGCTCCTGAAGTTGTTTATTTGAACCATAGTAACTCTTCCAGTCAGACTCTTTGGTAACATACTTTGTTTTAGTTCCACCAGCCTTGGTCTTTACCTTGGTTTTCCTGCGGTTCCAGAACAGTTTTTTACCAATGTACTTCTGGTTAGTGTCTAGGTTTTGTATCCTATAGACGAACCCTACAAACTCCTCTGGAGCATGTTCAGGATCATACTCACCAAATTCATAATACCAACCATAATATTTCTCAGACATATAAAAAAATAACCCCAGTGTGTTTCAACTGAGGTTACTTATATTAGTCACAAAGACATCCTGCATCATGTTCTGAAATCTCATCATCGGTGAGTTCAGAACCACAATAAGGGCAGTGGTTAGGTGGTTCATCATAAATTAGATGAACTACACTCTCTACTTCGCAGGTATCACAGATAATACGATATTTCATATATTCTCCTTAAAAGTCAATCTCACAGGCACCACCAGCACAAGCTGCTGCACCTAGTGTATCTACATCAGTAAACTTCTTTTCTGACAACTCAGAAATCCATTCTACTTGCGTGTAAGACCTTTTGATCTTTTCCCATTTATGCACAAGATATGCATCTTTCAAACAATACTCAGTTTTCTTCAGATCACCTTCAAGATATTTAGCAGCAAATGCTGTGAACCTACGCACCCAATCTTTCTTCAGTGTGTTCTTAGAACTTTCAGCAGAGATATCTTCACCATATCCCTGTGCAGTCATACAACCCATCCAAAGGTCATCAAATGCCTGTAGACCATCTACAACTAGACCAGATGCTAATACAGCAGCCACTCCATACTTTTCAACCATTTTCTCAGCGTCGAGAACTTCAGTGTTCGGTGCTTGATTGAAATCTTTATCGCCAGAAGTAGACAAGAAAGAAATACCAGCAAAATTATTCCTATTGCTATAAACATATTCAGCAACATCATCCCAATCCTCTACTAGAATAGTATTAGAAACGTTATGTGATACTGTAGGGTCTGCGCATAGTTCTGGATTTTTGCCAGTGTTTACCCAATGCTTTTGTGCCTTGGCAACTAAGTCAAGGTGGTCAGTTCCAATAAGTTTATCTTTCAGAATAGAACCTTGCTTGGGTGTAATAGGGAACGAAACAACAAAGTCAGTTCCATTAGCAGACCATACAGAGTCTTCTACCATGTTAGGGTTAGTCTTAGCAATCAACTGTGCAACTTCAGAGTCTTTGTTCAGTTGAATGTTTCTAATGTATTGCTCAGAGTGTTCAGCATGAATTCCGCTTGCAGTGCCAAGGAGTACAGAAGCATTGCCAGAAGGCTTAACACAAGTAGTCCGAGCAGCAGCATTAATACCAAGTAACTCAGCAACTCTTTTATTAGTCTCTTTAACAATCTCTGCACCCTTTTCTAGAATCTTACCATCAAAAAGAATATCAGGATTATTCATCCATCCAGTGATAGACACACCAAGAAGTGCCTCACGGTCAAAGATTGCTTTTGTTGTATCAGGCAAGTATGTAAAGTCTGTATATCCTGCCTGTAGTGTGCCAAGAATAGCACCAGCTTCACATGCCTTGTAGAATGACTCTTCATCTACACACAGTCCACCGTTAATCTCTGTCAGGTTACAACCCTGCCAACCAGACTGACCATCAATCTGTGGGAACATACCAATCTCTACACATGGATTAGTTGTATGCTCAGTAGATTCTACAAATACAAATCCGGGTTCACCAAACTGCTTAATGCTGTCCATAATACCCATAAACTGTTCTTTGGTAGTTTCTTTACGAACAATAACAGCAGAGTTATTAGACCTTGCACGTTGTGGATTATCAGTAAACCAGTTGCCTGTCTTAGCATTCATCATCTCTGTATCATCAGGAGAGAACAGACAGATAGTAGCAGACCGACGCACACCACCTGACAGAACAGCATCAGCACAGTGCATAGCAATGTCATAGACATGAATAGGACGTAACTGGACAGGTTCCTTAGAACCCATTACAACACCTTGAATAAGGTATTCAATACGGTCAAGTGCCTGACGCAGACCATCTGGACCCGGTGCTTTAAATCCACCAGAAATCTTTGCACCCTTGGGACGAATGTTAGTCATATCAAAGAATACTCTACGACCTTCAAACTCAGGGTAGTTACCACCACCAACAAAGTAAGATGACATCAGAACATCCAGAGCAGAAGCCCAACCTTCAATACTATCTTCTACAATATAACCTTTTGCTTGCTTCTTACGTTCTTGGATAGCAGGGAGTTTATTGACATGGTGGTTCTGGACAGAGAAACCTGCACCTGCACCACACAAAAGAATATAGAAATATTCACCAAAGAAAGATGCACGATCTACATAAGAGGATGTGCAGTTATACATTTTCATTTGATGTTTAAGCAGCTGGTCACCACCAAACTGTAAAGCACGTTGTGCGCCTAGAACACGTTTTTCTTTATATGCACTACTAGCAGTTGCCATTTCATTTGCAAGTGCAGTAGACATCTTATCTTTATAATAACCTTTGTGCATTGCCATTACACGGTCAACAGATTCATCCCAACTTTCATATCTGTTTTCGTCGTCAATATACCGTGAATAACCTTCATAGAATTTAGTTTGGGACAAAAAATCCCTCATGTCTAGACCGTTTGTCATAGAACCTACCTCTTATTTTGTATGGAGTTGTGTAATTAGTGTATTACTTATACTATCTTATTTTTTACACATTGTCAAGTTATTTTAGTTTTTCAACTGCCCGTGAACCAAACCAAAATGAAATGATTGCTGCAAAGATAGATTGGGATTGTGGATCCCATATTACATCAGATATTGCTGCCATATCCTGTCCTGACCGCATTGCTTCCATTACAAGGACTATTTTATAGAACAGAAAGAAACCAAAGAAACAGTATGTGATGATTGGTCGCACACCTTTTTTAAGTCCTGCAAAGAACCCTGTCTCTTTGGAGATAGCAATATCATGTTCGATTAGACGTTTATGTTCTTCATGGTGAGCCATGTCTTGTAGATGATCAAACTCAGCATCTTGCATCTGCATCTTAATATCAGCAGACATTTTCATCTTAGCAAGTTCATGCTTCTGTTCACGACCTTTATTAATCGTCTCCAAAATCTTTGGAGCAAAGGAAGTGCCGAAACCTAGAACAGAACCAAGAAGTGCAAACATATTAGTCTACCTTTTTACGTCTTACGAATGCCTTAAACTTCATATGTGTAGGAGGCATAGCAACATCAGCAGTAGTGGTGCCAGCCTCTTCATTTTCAATAGTCTTCTTTTTCTTTTTCTTAGGATGGTGTGCTTCAGAGTAGTCTTCTAGGAGTGTAGAGATAGATTCTTTATCACCCTCATCAATACTCATTTCGTTTATTACAGTCTCTGTATCAACCCCATAACTCTCTCTAAGGAGTGCTAATGCTGCTACATAGGATGCAATACGAGACTTACCACCGGGGAATGCGCCAAGCAATCTTTTCATATTAAATGCTAGTCTGTGGAAGAGGTTAAACGAATCTCTCTCAGCAGAATTTGTGATTTCTTTGTCAGTCCGTTTGCCATTCTCATCTACAATACCAAACTCATATGCTTTGGTCTTGTTGAATGGAGTTACCAACAATTTCAAAAATCTATAGGTGTATATGGTATCAGTAACTGTTGAAAGGGACATTAAATCTCTCTTAAAATATTAATAACTTTTGGGTCCATCTTAATACCAACTAAATCAGCTGGTTCAATATACTTTAGGAATACTAAGAATGATTTGATGACAGGCCAGTATTTGTAGTCTAATTTTAGTGCCATCATCTTTACACCAATCTCAATACCAAATACATTACAGAATACGATAATATGATTAATCAGTAATCTTTCAGATAATTCCCCAGTTTCTAGATACCGATTGATAATTCTTTTGATATACTTGATACGATCAAGGTCAGCATAGAATTCATCAGTACTAGAACACTGAGGATTATTATAATGTTTAGCGGCAACAATAAGATAGTTCTCTTCTGTTACCTCTACTTTTTCACTAAGGATTTTCATGATTTAGATTTGTGCTTCAAGTGCCTCAATCATTTTTGATTTAGTCATAGTAGAATCAAGTTCTACTCCATGAACATCAGCAGCATGCTCTACCAGTTGTGCCTTAGTCAAAGACCAATGATCTACATCCGGTTCTGCTTCAATCAGAGGTTCAGCAGTAGGTGCTGCCTCTTCAATAATAGGGTCTGCTTCAATGATTGGTGCTGGTTCTTGAATAGGAGCAGGAGCAGGAGCATCGTTCTTTTGTGCATTCCAATACTCTGTCAACTGTCTATCAGAAAGTTTTCTAGCAACCAGAAGTTCGCCTTTAGGACTTACCCAACCTTTTTCAGTAGGAATGGCATTTTTTGCCCATGCAGGAGCTTTCAACATATTATTAATCCTTTAGTTATTCGTTTTCATTTGTTGTAATGCTTTAGTAATACCATCAATGATATTAGACTGAATAGGACTTACAAAAGAGTTGTCACCAGATTTCTGATCACCCATTCTAGGTGGTGTTACCTTAAGAGCATCTTCAATACTCTTTTTGTTTTCAGCAGTAATCTTTTCAATATCCATACCAACTTCCATAGAGTGCTGGTCCACAAAGTCTTTTTCACCTTTACGAGTAGACAACTGCTTCTCATATGTATCCTGTGTATTAGCATCTACTCCATGCTGTGCAGTAGCACCCGGTGCTTTTGCTTCTTCTACTTCTACAGACTCAAACTTCATGTCTTTCTTACCACGAAGAGGACTAGGACGTGCAGTCTTTCTTGCCTTTTCAGCAGCACGACGCTTCTTCAGTGCCTTGAGATTAACAGTAGGTTCTTTATCTGCTGCTCGCATACCAGAAGCTGCGCCATCAATCTCATTTACTTCATCGTCATCATCGTCTTTCATAGACTTTTTGATTGCTTTACGACGGTTCTTCAGGTAGTCATCAGAACTATCTACATCACCGTCATTGTCGATATCAGCATCTGCCTGACCTACAGGGTCAAGTTTCTTTGCCTCTGCTTTAGACTTTGCCTTGTAGGACTTACCTTCAAATACAAAAGTATCAGCACCTTCTGTTACAGCAGCAAGAGTTGCTTCCATGAATGCTTCTACTTGCTCATCAGCAATAGACTCCGGCACCCATGCAGCACGTTCAACAGACTCTTTGATAAATTCACGGGCAGGCTTACCATCCTTACCACGAACCATGTTGAGCTTGTATTTACCGGACTTCAATCCGCTAACACCAGTTTCTTTCCAAGACAATCCATTACCACCCTTGCTGAGAAATGCGCCCATTGCATTACGATCTTTGAAAGATTTAACCTGAACTTTATTGCTCACAGTCTTACCCGGGGATGCGGACATAGGCTTATATACCGAAACTGTTGCTTCATCAAGTTCAACTTCTTCAGACATTGCCTTTTTCAAAACGAGGTTATGAAACTCATCATCCGACTTTATACGGCTTTGGTTCTTGCGCATGATCTTTTGATGCTCTGGTCCATCAGTCATTTTCTTTTTAAGAGCATGAAAGTTTTTCTTTTGAGCATCAGTCATACGTTTACCATAATCAACGGTCTTTGTAGCACGGGGGTCTGGTGTTGCAAATCCGTCATCCTTGCCGGGACTTGGTTTACGAGCTTCATCCAGCTGATTGTTCGCCATTTCCATCAAGGCAGTTCTAATTGACATTTTTTTATTCCTTATTACTTATTGAACAGGTAGGTGATTAAGGTGCCAAAACCACCCACCACGCCTGTAATGATTATCCAACTGATTCTATTTATAATATTTACAGTTATCTGATTTTTTTGAACGATCTTTTCCATCTCTGCTAGTTTATCATAGATGGTGTAAATATCTTTTCTCAGTATCTTATGGTCTTCTTCTTGGTTAATTAACTTCTCTTCAACCCGTGCCATATGCACAAGAACTTCAGAAAGTTTATCAATCTTAGTTTCAATACGATCCATGCGTTCTGCATTAGTGCTGGCCATTTTAGTTATCTACCTTTGAACCAGAACGCCACTGGTAACAAGACCAATATCTTGCTTTCCATTTAGGACCGGGATTTTCACAGTTATGTCTTGCTCTAAAACTCTTACGTCTAGCAGGGTCATCACGTTTGATTTCCATATTAGGGTCACCAAAGTTTACCTTGACCACATTACCCTTTTCGTTCTTAACATATACAGAGAACTTCTTAGGTCCACCAGAGGTTCTAAAAGGATTATTAAGAGTTACCTTCTTACCTTGGTATTCAGACTCTTCCAACATAGGAGGTTCATCTATGTAACAACCGAATGACTTCATAGTTCTAGGTTCTCCCAGTCAATATTTTTAGGAACATATTCCTTGACTTTAGCAAGCATTTGTTTATTGAGTGTATCTAAAGGAGGTAAAGATTTACCAGCACGTTTGATATAGACATAGTTTGCATCTTTAACATAGAAAGCTTTATCACCACGTTTATTGCGTGTTTTAGACTTAACTAGTTCAGTATCTACATCAATTTTGTTAAAGGCAAATACAAGATCACCGTCCATATAGTTACTAAGTGATTTACCCATTCTGAGAATATCACCCATAGTATTAGATGCACCTCTATGAGTATTAATCAAAATCTCTGTGGGAACAACTCTAGGACGCTCTAAGTTCTGCTTTTTAGCAACTTCAATATCGTTGACAACCCATACAATATGAATATTCTTTTTATCATATCCAAGTTCTGTAACTTGACTAGAAAGTTTCTGTAACTTACCGGCATCTTTGAGTGTTGTATCAAAAATAATATTTGGTTTACGGTCAGCAGCAGCACTCATAACAGAAGCAAAGAATGCAGATTCTTTTCTGTTTGGCAAGTTTAGTGCATCACCAATAATAGCATGTAACTTAGAAACGTTTTCAGGAACCTTGAGTTTAGCACCTAAGTCTTTCAGGTCTACACCAAACTCATCTTTAACTCTTTTGTTAATGAGTGGAGATTTACCTGCCAACTTCTTGAGTGCATCAGGATCAAAAGACTTACCTTCAAGACCAATAAGATTGCTTTGAACAAAACCTTTACCAGAACCTGCACCACCTGCCATGATTAGAACATTGCCAAACTTAGGATATGCTTTACCACCAAAGGTAATAAGTTTTTCCATCAGCATTTCTGCTTGTTCTTCTAGGAATTCTTCAGAGAAAAACTTAAAGGATTTCATTAGTTGCTGCCCTGTAGTTTTTTACGTTTCATTTGAGCAATGTCACGCTCAGCTTGTCTTTTTTCTGCGTCACGTTCCATACGCTTTTTACGAGCATCACGGACTTTAGTGGGGTTAAATCTATCAACTGCTTTCTTAGCACCGTATCCTAATGCACCTAAAGCAGCACCAGCGATTGCTTTGTCTGTGCCAGTAAGTTCATTAGTTTGTCCCGGTGTTGCCTTAGCATAAGACTTTCGAATAGTATTAGTGCCTACTTCTACATATTCCATCAGTTTGTCATGGTTTTTGATAGCATAGGCATCAGCATCTTTTTTGTTATCAAACTCTGCTGCTACTTCACCGTCTTTATTATAGACACAGAACTTACCGTCTTTTTCTTTGACGTGATCAGTAGGGTCCATCTTTTCATTAATATCAACTGACTCTTTATACATGTTCAGTTCATACTTACCATTGTCCATACCATAGACTTGAACCTGAATTGCTTTCTTACCACCTTTATCCAACAGACGATAGGTATTAGTCTTACCCTTAGATGGTTTTCTAGGTCCAGAAGCAACTTTACTGTCAATCTCTTCAGGATCAACATCTACACCAAGCTTTGCTTTAGCATGCTTGTAGGCATGTTGCATAGCAGAAGAAAAGTCTCTGTGGTAAAGATCATATCCACTAGACGACTTGCTTTCAACTACCTTATCAGGTAAACCTTTGTGCTTTGTTCCTGCAAAGTCTTCTAACTCTTTTTCGGACATAGACTTTGCCATATTCTTTACAGAATCAGAAACTTCATCATCAGATACTTCACCTCGTTTATATGCGAGTGCAAGACCCATCAGTTTCTGTTGCTGTTTAGATACAGCTTTTTCTTTGAATTCTCTTAAAGTGATCATTTTTTTACCTTTGCCCATAAATCTTTATCTGCTGTTCTTCTAGTTTTACCACCAGTAATAAATGAATTTACTCTCGCATATCCCCATTGCTGCGGTGTAGTTCCGGGTCTGTGTCCGGTTCTCCATGCTGCCATGCCACGATTATAAACTTGCTTTAGAATACCCAAGGAAATACCAGACTTCTCTGCCTTAGCAGCTAACCCTTTCTTTTCCTCTTCGTTCATCACTTCTTCATTTCTTGCATTCTTAAAGTCTTGTTTGGTAGGTGCGCCTTTTGATCCGGGTTTACGCATAGGTTTGCCAGATTGACGTTTCTTATGAATGTTTGCCCAGAGACCATCACCTTCACCATACATCTGCTTATACTTCTTAGTATATTTAGAGGTTTTAGTCTCAGCATCTTTATCACCCGGTGCTGGTTCATATGCAGCAGGGTTATCATCATCCATCTTAGCACCTTTCTTAAAGTGCGAATCTCTAGATGCTTTGGTAGACTTTGCCAGACCAGAAAAGTATTTCTTAGGCTGCGTTCCCTTTTTGTCTTTTACATCAGGGTCTTGAGCAACTTTGTTCTCATACTGGATAATCTTATTAGGTGTCTTGAAGTTCTTCTTCCGCATAATCGTTTTCAAAGTAACTTCAAAGTCATCACCTTTGTTACGAATAACAGCAGGAATATTAAGGTCAGTAGTAACATCTTTCAGAACAGCTTGGAAATCACCAATCGTTTTAATTTTATTACCTTTTGCTTTCTGCACCTTCTTAAAGAACTTCTGTAGTTCAGCAACTTTAATCTCAGGATTATTACGGGCATCATTTACACGGTCAACAAAGTGCCGAGTAAACTCAATATCAATATCATACTTTGCAAGTAACTTATCAGCAAACTTCTCTAGACTATCAATCTGGTTCTGAGAAACTTTTTCTTCTAATGGTTCTACATCAGTCAACCACTTGCGTTTATTCTTACCGTCCATTTCAACAATAACATAGTTAGAACCACAGTGAGTAATGGTAACTACTTCATCAGACTCTTTTACGATAACCTGCTGACCAACAGAAAATAGTTCCCCGTTAACGTAATCCTCACGTCTTTCTGAAACTGCTTCCAGCATAACATGTCTAGTAAATGTTTTATTCTCATTTAAGTTCATTCCTTTTCTTACAGCATTGAACAGTTCTTTTGCTAACTGATCAGATACACCTTTTGGAAGACCTTGAGAAAACTTTGCAAAGTCGTTGTTCTGTGCGTTTGCTCTTTGTTTAGAAGCAGACATACCTGTTACATCATCTGCATCAGGGTCACGTTCACCAGCTGATACAACTTTGATAGAGTCAAACTCATACTTACCATGACGGGAATCTACACCATTATACTTGGTAAGGAGTTTTTGGAATTCTTGTACTCTGTCATCACCAGCAACCATAACAAGGTTCTTGTAACCCTGTTTGTACATATACATGGTAGCATCTAGGAAGTTTTTAACAGAGTTGTCCATGACAATGTTTCGGGCATACTTGGGAAACATCTTACGCATGAACTTCACTTTAGTTTTATATTCTAAAGGATTCTTCTTAGCATCTGCTGATTGAGATGCGAAAATTCTATAGTCATTGCCTCTAGCAAGAGAAGCAACTTTTGTAATTAATTTTTCATGACCAGTAGTAGGCGGGTTGAATCTTCCAAATGCAAAATATCCTACAGAAGATTTTTCTTCTAGATACTGTTTAAATCCACTAAGCATAAAATCAACGCCTTCTCTGCACATCTAGTTTACGTTTGCTAGGTAACAGTCTCTTAGAAATAATACCTGTTACTCTCTTTGCTTTATCTAGTCTTTTTTCTGCACGCTGTTTTTGAGATATACTCATACTACTCTTAGTCTTACCACCATAGTATCGTTTTGTTAAGATATCTCTAGCAGATTTACGTCCACGTTTTTTTAATCTATCAAGAGTTGCTGGACGTTTGAGAGCAATTTTGCGTTGTCTTTGAATCTTTTGTTTCCGGCGTCTAAAGTCAATAGACTTCTTACGTCTAGCAGCAAAAGACAGTGCTTCAGAAATGGGAAAAGACTCCCCCTCACTAGGAGAGGAAGTCTCAGTAATTGAGAGGAAGTCTTTAAACCCGATCATTTTAGAACTTAAAGCCTACACCGACTTTAAGACCATCAGCAGTAGTAGTCCAATCATTGACCGTAGTATCGTCAAGATCGTCAACTACGTCTACTGACCAACCATAACTAATAGATACAGATGCATTAGCATTCAGATCATGCTCATAACCTACACCGTAGGAAGCACCAGCCCAACCAAGGTCGATTTCGCCAGCAGAAGCAAGGTCCATAGAAGCCCCTACCCATGCATACTCACCACCGATAATACCGGGAGTAAGTTTCAGTTCTGGATCAACAGTCAGGTCGCCCCAAGTGTTGCCATCACCACGACCGATAAGGTCTGCACCGGAAGTAGCACCCCATGCATAGTTAATGCTTGTATCAAGGGAAGCCACGCCAAGGTCCATGCCTGTGCCTACTCCAACGGAATAGTCATCAGCGGCATTGTCACCACGGTCATTGAGTGTAAAGCCTGCGTCTACACCGAATCCAGCAATTCCCAATTCTGCCCCAACTGTCCAGTCTGCGTTACCTTGCAGGTCGGTTTCTACACCTACTGTTGCGTTGGACATAAGCGGGGATTCACTGGCATCTTGTGCAACCGCAGTAGCAGCTACAGTTGTAGCCATAATTGCAGAAATAAGATATTTCATTTATAACGTTCCTCTATTATTTACTCCAACCCTTGAGTATCGTTGGGTCAAAGTTGTTTGTTGAAAATTCATAGCGATTAACTAGTTTGACAGCATTGTCTCCCAGTTTGTCAATAGCTACATAACCTTCAGGTTCAGTTGACCTAAACCCGTTGGTGGTTTGTAAAAAAGTCTTAACACGTTTAATACTGTTCATTTTATTTATAAGGATAAGTTTCGCAGAAACAATAGCCTTTTGTAGATCAAACATCTTTTTAAGACTTCTTTTATTCTCCTTTGAGAAGAATTCCAGTGTTTTAGACAAAGCATCTCTTTGAGTCTGCTTTCCCTTTTCAGATTTTCTTTTGTCAATCTCTTTCTGATACTTGTTTTCAATCCAATTAATAAGATTGCGAACATGTTGGTCAGTGTCAGAAATGACAGTATTACTACGCACAAATGTATTATTGAATTGCTCAATCAATTGTGCAAGTTTCTGATTTTGCTCTAATGTTCTCAGAGTAGAACCAGAAATTTCAGTGAAGAGTTTACCAGCACGGGATAGGTGTGCATTAACTCTATCAGTTTCTTTTCCAGACATAGTAGCAGTATTAGACAAGTCACGCAGCATTGCGTCCTGCTGCCATACTTTAGGTGTCTTCTTCAAAGCCTTCACGTTTACTCCATAGTTTGCTTTCATGCTTTCGAAGTCATCACCTGTGTATGTAGTGTGCCAGACTACGCCAATTTCTGCCTTTCTAATTTCTTCTGCATCCTTACTGCCCTTTTCGATAGCATAGACAATTGTATTAGGATGAAACGTGAGGTAATCCAATCCAGCGACCTTTTGGGATTTAAGATCAGATTTTGTAAAAAGTAAATCACCTTGAATAACTCCTTTAATGCCAATATTAGCAAAATGTTTTAGGGACAACTTTAGTTTGGTTGCCAAGTCACCAGAAGCATCGTCGTCAATATCTGCATCTGTCTTGTATACTTTAGGGTTCTTGTTAAAGATACCTTTCTTTGCTACAAAGAACTTTCCGTCTCTAGGGTCAGTTCCTGCAAAGATAGCAGGTGCGCCATCCCACTTTACACTAACATTACCTTTATCTACACCAGCCAGCATATCACGCAGAGAACGCAGAGCATTAACTGCATCCCGTGTTCCATTCACACCACCATAGAGAACCTTGTCCTCAATATGGGTCATGTGTGTATTCTTCTGCTCAGTGATAAACTTTTTGAACGAAATCATGACTTCATTATTCTTTCTGCTGTAGCAAAGGCATTCTTTGCATGTGGGTGTCTAGGATTGATAGTCACAGTCTCGCCAGCTGTTAATGCTCCAAGGTCTACTGCTTTACCTAACCCATCTAATGCTTTATGTAGTGGGTCTTTAGCATCATACTGATTACCTTCATAACCCTTTTTACCACGAACCTCTGCCCAACGCAAGTCTCCAGAACGATTTACACGCAGAACATCATACCCTTTAGTCCTAACGAACTGAAGGTAAAATCCCTTTTTCTTTTGTTCTGTGAAGAAAGATTTAAAAGATTGCATCAGTTATCCCATAAGATTAAGTTTGTTTAGATATATTTATATAATTTAATTTTCTAAACGTAACTAAAATCACACATCATACGGGTAGGATATCCATCACCACCTTGTGTATCACGAATATTTATCTTGAACTTGTATAGGGGTGAAGCAAACTCCATATCAATACGTTTACCCCTACCAGTCTTACCACCGTAGTACGTTGTAAGTGATCCAACTTTAGTAGACTTCTGCATTTTTTGTTTATTCATGCTTTTACTAACAACTTTACCAGACAACTTGTGGATAATATGATACCCGTGACCAACTCCAGTTTCTAGAAGTTCTTTCATCATTAATGAATTGTATTGAACATTCTGCTGAGAGTATCCTGTTCCAAGTGTACCATTGAATATTCGACAAAATGTTACAGGATCAATACCAAATAGGTTTAGAAGTTTTAGTCCATTGGAGTTAGTGATTTCTTCTTTTTGAATCTCTGCTTTTGTTAGAATAGTCTTTACGCCTACGTTAAAGAACGTTGTAGTTCCCCCAAGCTTCAAACTGAGGTAGACGGGACCACTATCCAACTCTAATGTGATATCTGTAACAGTCTTACCTACGTCTTTACCTTGCCCCTTTGGATTATCCAAAACAATCTTAGAACCAAATACTAAAGGTCTTTTAGTGTTTGCACCGGCTTCTAATTCTACTTTAAACTTCTTAGACTTTCGAATGTTATAGGTCTTATCTAAATCTTTTATAGCAGCAAGTATTTTTGCATCAGCAACTGGTTTTCCTTTATGCCATTCAATTAATGCTGTAGCAAACTGTTGTTCAAAAATATTGCCACGGTTAGCAGTACCACGGTTACCAGAAGAACCATTACCAAACTTCATATTGATTTTTTTAGTCTTTGCTTGAGACTTCAGTTTGGGAATAGTAATGTCACCCTGCAAAGCCCTGCTAACATTAACCATACTTGGTTTCTTTAAGTCAATATTAATAGGTGTTTCAAGTGCTTTGAATTCTGTTTTCAAAACAGAAAATACACTAACAATGTCAGACAGATTTTGAGCTGGAAACTTGCTTCCCAACTTATTTAAAATCTCATCTTCTGTTTTAGGAAAAAAATTGTAAGCCATTGTTCTCTCTCAGTTGGTATATTATTTATACCATATAAAAGGAAAGGGGGTCAAGCCCCCTTTTATCAAAGTCCCAGAACTTTTTCTGCTTCTCGTTTGTCTTTAGGAAGAGAACCACCATCTCGCAGATGGTCTACAATCTGTTCAAAGTAAAATGCAGCATCATCATACCCTGCACCATTCAATGCCTCTACAGCAGACTTGAAGAACAGCAGTGTTCCCATACCACTGTTATCGTTAGCAGCAGCACGGTAGGTGTTGCCTGATCGTTGATTGCTCATAGTTCATTCCAATATTTTTCAAAGATTATATAGGTGCAAATGGCGTTGATAAGAACTCCAATTAGACCCATAAACACAAACAGAATAGGTGTCACCACAAAGATACTGAGTAGTGCTACAACAAAAAGTTGACTTCTGATACTCATAGTTCTACCTCACTATCAAAGTAGTGGTCCCAGAACAGCTTAGTTGCTGCTTCAAAGAGAGTGTCATCACAGGCAATGTTTTCAACAGTAACCTGATCATAATCAACATCAATGGTTACACCAAAATGCTTAGACCCAAACTCGCAAATGCGATTAGTCAGGTCATCAGTCATAAATTTATAGTTATTCACAGCATTACTCCTACTACAAAAAATCCAAGTGCTACTGCCATACACAGTAGAAACATGGTCTTTGGAACCCAAGGGTTCTTGTCTTTATTTGATAGCATCACACAACCTCGATTTCTGTGATACGGAACTGTTTTTTCCAATTCTTCATCAGAGTTTCAACAGACATATCACCAGAGTCATAACTATCCAATGATGTAACAATACTGTCAAAGTGTCCACACAGAAACTCTTCTGCTTCGGACAAAGTGGAAAGAGTTTTCAACTCAAGCCACTTGTCCTTATTAGAAAGATACGTTTCAGCAATATATGCAATCATTATATAATCTCCTTTAAAGGTTTTGCCAAGGATTAGTTTCACGACCCAAATCTTCATGGGTCAGGAATGGACCGTCCATCTTTTCTTCAATGGTGTAGAAGACATCTTCTCCAAGACGTTTGATGTTGTTGCCAACTTCTGCCATGTCTACACACATGATACGCATGCCCATCTGCTCTTTGGTCATAGCAGGAAGGTGAACTGCGAACTGGAACTTTTTCTCGGTCATATTTTTCTCTCTTTCATCAACTTACATATAGACTATAGAACTTACTGATGTGAATGTAAACAACAAAATGAACTTTTTTCACATCAGTAAGACAGTGTGACATTTATGTTACGCAGCACGCAACAGGTTTGGGGATACCCGCCAACGAACAAGGGGAGCAGTTCGAACGTTAATGGTCTTACGGTTGATCTTCTCAACCTCACCACGCTCGACATCACCTTTCTTGGTGTTAAACTCAACCATTTGACCTACGGTAAACTTGTTACCGATTTGCTTTTGAACAACACTACGGCGTGCATTGATTTCTTTAATCATTGCGTTAAGGGTATCGTTGTCAGCGTTACGGATAGCTTTGAGAGTCGTTGCGTTAATCATAATGTAGAACCTTTCTTTATTAATGTAGTGTGATGTAGTAGGGGTGACTATTCTAGCCACCATCCTTGTGCTTCGATCCGCTTTGATGCTTCGTCCCATGAGACGATTTCAGTATTGGGGTTATCAGCGATCCACTCAGGACCAGCTACCATGACCACGCAGAAGCGACCAGTCTCACCTTGGCAGACCATGCCAGCACCACGCACAGGCTGATCGTAGTCGATCAGGTTCCAGTCACAACGGCGGGTGGTCATATCAATAGCGAAGTTCATATCAATCTCTCTTTCATCAACTTACATACTTAATATAATAAAAAAGGAGGGCAATGTCAACCCTCCTTTTCATATTTTTTTCAACTATCGTTTCGAATTTTATGTTTCTCTGCCCAAGCCTCTTCGAAACCTACATCATTTGCTTCATGATTATACCAGACTCGTTTAGTGTAACTGCGCACCATACCTTCAATGGTTTCATCTGACCAGTCATCAGGCATTAGATACCCTTTGACTGACCAGAATAAACGTGCAGCTTCCTTCCTATCCATTATACCAAGAGAGCAATTTCTTCTGCCCGGTTCTCTGCTGTTTCTAACCTTGGAATATTTTTAGAATGGAGGAAGACTGTGCCATCATCTTCCTCTGCAATCAGTTCATAGGCAGAACCGTTCTTATATACACGAACAACTCCACCATTATCTTGAATCCAATACTCAGAGATTAATACTTTAGGCACCAGTCAATTCCTTATACCAAGGCTTCAGGAACGGCATATGGTTCTTTAGAATTTCTGCACACTTTACAGCAATCTCACGATGCTCTTTCTGTGTGCCATTACCAGCACGAAGTTCACAGTAGTGAATCCAAGAACGAATATTACCTTTCATATACATACGAGACTGCATATTACCTTCAGGTAGAACAGCACGAGCCTGTTCTTTAGCAATGCCTTTATCAAGTGCTTCCCGGTAGATACGTTGGGAATGGGTTGTTAGAAACTTCTGCTGTGCATCCCACCATGCTTGTAGTCCAACATCATCTGTCTCTACAGAGTTTTGACGGTTCTTTGTATCCTGCAACCGTGCTTCACGCATATAGACAGCAAGGTCTTTAGTGGGGTCAGCATACCGTTGTGAAAACTCTTGGAATGAAAATGAACGGTGACGCAGAATCTGCCGTGCAATATCCCGTGTTGTATTAATCTCAAGAACCATATCAACCATTTCAAATGGAGACCAGTGCTTGTTATCAATCAAGTATTTCAGTAGTTTACCATTTTCAGAATTGCTTTGATTATCTGGATTAGAAATTCTAGCACAGTATCCAATAATGTCTT
>Ga0187219_1000532_pt1 | contig 18346 bp, 4 predicted proteins | sample 13SPOviralmetaG_FD_130162 | JGI IMG/M metagenome (GOLD analysis project Ga0187219, IMG submission 130162) | Marine viral communities from the oligotrophic San Pedro Time Series (SPOT) site, San Pedro Channel, CA, USA - 13 SPOT_SRF_2010-07-21... | ecosystem: Environmental > Aquatic > Marine >... | reverse complement strand
TAAACTAACATTGTTATCAAAAAGATCTAATGTGCCTGTATCTCTATTAACTTCTCCCGGACGTATAACAATTCCTTCAGGATTTGTATAATCGCCCATTCTTGTTATTTCATATTTTGAAATTGTTCCGCCGGCAAGACCCCAAGTACCCGAAATGTTTCTTATATAAACTCTTACGTTATTAAACTCTCTTTTGTAAAATAAAACTTCAGCAACGCTTGTTGTAAATGTGTTTAAAGAAAGTCCGCCAAATTCGTCAATAGGTGTTTGCTTATCTGTAATAATGTCGCCTACGCCATTATCGACTATATTTCCTGATGTATCGATTTGATATCTTGGCGTGAGCTCAAATGGATCACCGTTGAAATCAAATTCAGTAAATCTTAGATCGATAAATCCGTCCCAAATATACTTAACTTCGAACTCGGAATTTATATATTCAGCACTTTTAAGTCCTGCTGCTGCAAAATCAATAGTATTTGTTTCATTATCAACAAAGCTTACATTTATTTTTTCACCAGGAGTAATTACATCAAAGTCAAATCTAGCTCGAATAACTAATAAATTTGAAGGATAAGTGCCATCTACATTAAACGGATTACCTTGGTATGTTAAATTAAATGCCTGCGAGGCTTGATTCTTAACTCCAGTATAACTTCCTATTAAATTTATAAGGTTTCTACTATTATAATATTTGTTTTGCGGTCTTGGGTTAGATGCTAAAATTACATCTTGGAATATTATACCAGCACCTATATCGTACCATCGATCGCCATTGCTATAATTAACAGGAGAATTTAATAAAACATAGCCGCCTAACTGATCAGAATAATTAGCAGTTTGTTCTATTGAATACGGGCCTATTAATAGTTCATCATTATTTTTAAATAAGTTTCCAGTAAGTTCAAAATCACCATTTTGTTTATTAGCATAAATTACTAAGGTTTCTTGTTGAACTTCAGTATATACAACCGTAGCAGAACCAGTAACAGTGTTTATTAAATCTCCGTTTGCTGGACGAGATACATAAGGAGATACAATTAGAACTTGGTCAATTTTTTCTTGTATTTCAAATTGACCTGTTAAGTCATCTGATGTTAAACTAGTTGATGAATTCCATGGAGGATTAATATTTAAATTACCATGTGTAGCACTACTTTCATTATAAGATAATACAAGAGTATCGCCTACACCATAATCAGCTTTAGATTTAACTCCTAGATATGTTAGCTGCGGTACTCTTACTAAAAAGTGATCAGTTCCATCGCCGTCTGCATCAAAATTTGTAAGTCCAGGATTACCAGTAACTAAAATTGTTAAAAGTGTGCTGTCAGTATCGCCTAACTCTAGTATATCATAAAAACTATTATAACTACTAAATGGCTGAGCTGCAATAGCAGGTATAATTTCTCTAGTTGCTTGCCATAAAGATTCTTTGTATTTTACAATGTCGGTTTTATTGTATGCTTTAAATTCATCAAAGTCTCCTTCAAATCTTGTAGGTATATTAGATATACTTGGAGTACTAACAAACATATAATTACCATCAGGGCTAATCTCAACAGTTCTACCGAAATCTAAATTAGAACTTTCACTAGTTATTAATTCTTCTGGTGGGTTTATTTCTTCTTCTAGTATCCAATTAAACGTATCTCTATTTCTTCTATATACAAATACGTTACCATTATTATAACCCGGAACCCCAGTAGCTAATGTTTTATTATTTTCACTAATGCTTACATTTCTACCAAAATTATGGTCTGTACTATCTTCTAAGTTAGGATTAGAAATCTGTCCTAAGAATCCAAACACTCTACTATTTTCAAGTACTGCCCACTCGTCATCATAACTATCAATCCATAGTCTTTGATTATCTGACTTAAACTGTTGTAAATATTCATTTCCTGCTGAAATATCAGAAACTCTAACATCTTTTAATAATGTTATAGGCATATTTAAAACATTAGCCGGTGCATCATGGTCGGCATCTAACTCGTCCGGTACTGGTCTATTATAGGGCATTTCAATTACAAGTTCATTCCTTGTAATTTCTACAATTTTGTAGAAAGCCGGCATAGTTCTTTTTTCGCCGTTCTCTACACCTATATAGTCACCTACGTTAAAATAGTTTTGAGGCCAACGGTTTAAAATTAAACTTACAACATGTGGTGATTGTGTTTCCGGAACTGCTCCAGTTACTTCGTATATTCCGTCTATTCTGTACGGAGTATCTGTTAGTTGTAGAACAGTCCAGTCTCTATTTTCGTCATTAACTATCCAAACATAATCAGTTACTAGTAATCTCGAACTGACTAATTTATTTAAATCACTTTTTCTAGTTAGTCTAAATTTTACTTCTTCGTCTTCAACGTATCCTGATGTTCTAATATATTCGTTTTCTATTTTTTTAGTAGGAAACGGTGTGCTATTATAATCTTCAGGCTTTTCATATATTTGATGAGGCAACTGTCTATAAATTAAATCTGTATTGCTATCAATCGGTAAAGAATTTGTTAATTCAATTGTCTGAGGTTCTTGTCTATACTGATCTTCGTCTAATACAACTTCTAGTTCAGTTAGCTTATTAGTGGCACCGTATCTGCCTACTTCTATTGCCCAGTCTTCATAAAAATCTAAACTATCTTTATCTGCACTATTAAGTGCATCAAATAATTTGTCAATTGCATTTCTAGTACCCTTGTCAGCAATCATGCCTTGATAGAATTTATATTGCGCTACATCGTCATTAATAATATTTGCAAGATATTTTCGACTTTGGTATCCTATTAAATGTTGTGCTAATTTTTGTTGCTCTATGTCAAAGTTATCGCTATCTAAATCATAGTAATCAGCAAATTGATTAATTCTATAATCAAAGTTTGTCATTAATCTATTTTCAGGAGCGTCAGTAACAATTTGCCAATCGCTACTATTAAAGTTTTGAGATCCAGGAACTTTAACTGTTGCAATATAATAAAATTCTTTATACTTTACAATCGCACCAATGTTGTAATCTTTCCACTCTTCCCAATTTACAACTTTTGCATCATCGTATATAAATCCAGGAGCATTTAAACTACCGTCCCAATCATCTGTTCTATATCCAACTACTTTAATTCTTTCTTGTCTATAGCCCGTTGATGGTTGATAAATTATATCGTTAAACGATGTTTTATTATCTAATAATACAACATGTTCTTTTTGCACAATCGGAAGACTAATATGATAAATGCCTTGATCACTTTCAACAAGTCTAAATCCAAAAGAGTTATCTTCACGTTCTGCGTGATTATATTCTACTGAAATTTGTCTGCCGTCTGCATTTAAAATTAATCCGTAATCGTAGAACGGATTTAATAAGCTATCAACAGTTGCATAATCTGTACTAAATTTTATAGAGTCTGCACTCGGACTTAAAGTAATAGCTGTGCCTGCAGCCCAATTTTGTGTTGTCCAGAATAAAAACTCTTTAGTAGCCTGTGTCCAGTTACTGACTGTGCGGTCTTCGATATTAAAGTTTTCAAATTCGAACCCTATATTTTTTAAATATTCGCCATATCCTAAAATAAAATCTATAACTTCTTGGCTAGTTTTTAATATAGTTCCGTAATTTAATTTTTCAATAGAAGCTTTATTAAATACTTTTCGTATAATTCCTCGCTTGCCGCCTTCTATAGGAATTTCAGGAAGCTTTGCTAAGTTATCTGTATCAAATACTTCTCCGGAAGTAAATGTTGAAGTAGCTCTATAATACGAGTCTCCTACATTTATAATTGTGCCATCAAAATATCTTTTATTAGATTGCCACTCAATAAAGTTTTCACTTACTCCGCCTACTGTAACTACAGGATCTTGAGATCTTTCTATAACCGAATAGTAATTAAAATACGGTCTTTCAAAATTATATCCACGTACAATAAATCCAGCAGCAGATTTTTCAACAACTATACCACTATAACTAATTTTATCTAAAGGTGCGCTAGTGTTTAGAAAAACTTTGTAATTTTCTTCTGGTACAAAAACATTACCTTCATTATAGGGTGTTCTACTATCTAATAATAATTTAAATTTTGATTTTTCAGTAAATCCGCCTAATTTAAATCCTAGTTGATTTTTTATTAATTTAACTTCTTCTATATAATCGTCATATACTTTAGTTACATAACCGCTTATATAATTATAAACAAAATTTATTAATCCGCTTGTGAGTACTCTTTTATCTGCTTCAGCTGTATTAGGGAAAACTAAATCTTTAAGTTCTAATTGTTTTCCAGTTTCGGTATAGATTAGCTGTCCTGCTTTATTCCTTGCAATTCTACTAATATCAAATGCTTTTGCAAAAACATTACTTGGCTGATTTAACATATAGCTTAATAACAATGCAAACGGATATTCTGAACTAGACCTCCATGCTGATTCTACCGGTGCCATATCTCCAAAAGCAAAACGCTGTCTTGTTAAACTTGCAATATACCCTTTTGCAAATTTTGACTCTAATGGACTTAATAAGTTTCCTCGAATATCAACAGGTATATGACTTGTTAAACCTGGTCTTGCATATTTAGGTAATCTCTTAATAGATTTATTAGGCTCTCTAACAATTCCTTCTTCTAAATCTTCCCATAGTATTAAATTATTAACTGTATATGGCGCTGGGCCATATACTTCATTCCACCATCTAGGCTTAATTGTAATGCCAAGCATTTCCCAAGGATGTGTATGTGGGCGATCTGTATCATATGCTTGTTTGTATATAGCTCTCCAATATCCCGGAAGTCTATCTTCATTAGGAGACACCATGTTAGAATAGTTAAATGTAAATTTATCGCTTCTCTCATAAAAACTGTTATCTGAATAATCAGCTTCAATAAGTTGTTGCCACTGAGTAAAATCTGTTAATACACTTGTATCTATGTCTGTTTTATCAAATGTAGTATCTCTAAAAAATCCACCTACATAATCATTAATGTCAAAAAGTTCTGCATTATACTGTTGTTTAATATTATTAAAAATTCGTTTTTCAAATTCTAAAATAATATCATCTCTATAATCATTAAATGCGACAACTTTACTTCCGTCGTGCCCTTGTATAACTCGAGTAGGTTCTCTATAAGTGTCATCTAAATAAATTTCAGGCTCGTATGCAGGATATAATCCTAGTTTAGTCGGTGTTGGCGGAATGTAGTTACCGTCAGTACTTTCATATTCGTGTATTGTTAAAATATCACCAGTGTTGGTAGTACTAATAACTAATGCAAATCCGTCATCACTAAAAGTATAATCTTTGTTATGAAGTAATTGTTGCCCATTTAGATAAACTAATATTGATTTTTGAGATAATTCTCCTAAACTAAAAGTTTTAGATATTGCATAAAATGGATTATCTGAATCTAGTACTTCGTATTCTAATTTTATACTAGTACCGTAAGGAACCATATCTGAGAAATAGAATGGCATTTTAGAAATTTTATCTGAATTAAGTATCGATAATATTTCATCTAAATGATCTTTTGTTGTGCCGCTAAATGTCGATTCTGTTGCAGCTTCAATTAACTGTCTTTTAAACTTTGCATACTCGCCTTTAGTATATCTAATTGATTTTACAATATTAAAGTTTTGATTAATAAGATGGTAAATTGGACTATTCAAAGAGCCGCTATGTTTTATAAACTTTCTTCCATATATATCTAAGTCGCCTAAATCTCTTAGATTACTGTTACCCGGATAATCTCCTTTAAAAGCATTAATTTCAGGGACCATAGAATCAACATGATCAACAACCTCACCTAATGTAAATGTATTGATATTTTCATTAAGTGGATTTCTTTCTAAATTTATTGGAAACTCATAATAACCATTATTAGTTTTTTTAGACTTACTTGTTGTTTTAATAACTACTTTTTGATTTTCGCCCAACTCTTTATAAAATCTTATAAATGCAGATCCGTTAATTCTATCAACTTCATAATCGAATAATCTTTTTTGAAATTTATTATCTAGAAATACTACAACTTTTAAATCATTTAAATCACCTGATCTTTTATAAACATCAATTTCAAAAAAGTTTGTTAAATCTATATTACTAATATATTCTCTTACAACATATTGTTTAGTTTTAACAGGAGTACTTGACCACCCATTTACATATTTAAATACATCTCTATTTTCATATTTTCTTAAATTAGCATCATCGGTATTAATAGTTAAAACGCTATCGCCTTGTTGAATATTAAAAGAATCTGTAAGTAAGTTAAACTCAAATTCAATGTCGCCACTATTTTCAATATTTCGATAAGATAATGGAAATCCTAATTCGCTATCATTTGCGCCTTCACCTTCTTTATATGAAAATAGTTTTGTTCCTCCAAAAGTACTACTATCAAAAACATTTGTATCACCGTATGGATTTCCATTTGGGCAACATAAATCAAATAACGGGGATTGATTGTTTGTAGTTTTTGATTGGCCGATAGACCACATGTTATTTTCATAAAACCAACTAGATCCTGCATAACTACTACCTTGGGTAATTAATACTGTTTCTAAATCTAACGGATCAGTATCAGCTTCTTCAATAAGACTAATTTGTCTATCATTTCCTACTTTAATAAAATTAACTTTGTAAATTTTATTTCTTATTAATACGTCAGTATCAGCTGTAAATAAGATACGCATATCTTGAGATACATTAACACCGTCAATATTATAACCTAAGCTACCTTCAATAGTAGAAAATACATCAGTTGTAAAATTATCGATAAGATCGACATCAGTTTTTGCAAATGTTCCAAAATTATAAAGTTTTAACCCTGCTTCAAATTCTATAATAGGACGCTTTGCTCTTGCATCTTGGTCTAATGAAGGTTCTATTTCATTTACTAATGCACTTTCTTCAATTATATCTCTATGAAACCATCTATTATATCTTGCCCATGCATTCCTGTCTCTACTTGATCTATTTGATACAATATAATCTTTTGTAGTAGGATAACTAGTAGATTCTCCAAAAGGCAATCTATCAAATCCTTGGCTATCAAATGGTACTAAAATTTCATCAGCGTAAGCAGCAGGAATAATTAGATCACGTTCAGATACAAGACTAATTTTGTCTCCTACACCCTCAACATACCATTCGCCTTGTGCATATTTCTCAGGTGTAACAGTACCTTGAAAATATACTTTCATACCATTACTAAATGTAATACCATTTTCACTGATATAATCTTTTTTACCTAAGATTTCATTTTCTACATCAATTGCAGTATTTTCTTCTATATCGTAAATACGCATTTGGCCGCTAGTATTGACATCGTTTTTTGAGATATAAAATAATCTATCCGGTGCATTCATCGGGATAGTAAATTCAATTGTACCTTTTTCTAAATATAGCGTACCAACTTGTTCGCCTTCTTCTCCTAATTTACGAATACCGTCTGGATATAGCTCACTAACATTTTCGTCATCTTCAAATGCAACACTGCCTCCGCTTGGCAGTACAATAAAATCACCAACATCGTAAGACACACCTTGTTCGTCGTAAAGTGTTGCACCATATAAGCCGTCACCTCTTATGCCTTCAGTACCTGCTGTTAATACAGCACTTCCAGGAGTAAAGCTTCTACTAAGTGCAAATGCTATTGGATGACCCGGAGTATCTATTTCAAAACGATAAGTTTGTCCTCTATATAATTTTAAATTAGGATTACGGGTAAAACCATTAGGCGTAAAAATATATGCAACATTGTCATCATCTTCAACAGTACCTACAGTGTAGGTACTTTCTATTTCTAAATTTTGCCCTCTAACATTTATTGTACTTGGGCCATTTGGTAACCAATAGTATTCTCTAAAATTAACAAATTTATCCCAATCAATATTTGGGTTCCAAGGATAACTTTCTTGGCTATTTAATCTGCTATGGTCTCTAGTATCACTATCAAAAGTAGTTAATTGGTTAATATAATCATTATAATCGCCATAAAAATTTACGTTATCTAAATCATCTTTAATTACAACACCGGGCTCAAATTGATAATTTTCTCTTTCTTTAGTAAAATCACCTATGTAGTTGTCTTGAGTCGGTGCAAATGCTTTCGCTGTTTTGCGACCCATATAACCAGATAGCTTTTCAGCAACTCCGGGCTGTATTAATTGATCAAGAGTTGCTTGTAAAAAATTTACGTTTGCAGTTGTCCTAAAAAATCTTGGTAGAAGTCTTGACGACTTTCTACTATTGTTACCCGGTATTGGCAAATTAATATCATTTTGATTATTGTTTGACATTAGTAACTATAGCCTCCGCTTGATGACCCACTAGAGCTTGGCGTGCTAGATGAGCTTGATATGTTGCTAGAACTTGATGTACTATTCGAGCTTGTAGTATTTGTATTACTACTTTGTATTCCACTATTAGTATTTGCTACTGAACTAATAACTTTGCCGCCTGTTTGTAATTTTACAGATGTTAATTCGTCAATAATTTCTATATCTGAAACTGTAGCACCACTTATAAAGATTTCATCCGGCTCTGATTTAATTTCAAATAAACTGCCAAATACTTGATCTATTTGTTTAGGTACTATAACAATACTTGCTAGATTTGGTGACATGTTTTGCATAATAAATGTACTAAGTTCTTGGAAGTAAAATGTATCTCCAAAGTCCCAATTATCAGAACTAAAAAATCTATTAATATTTTCGATAACTTCTGATTTAAGTTCGTTATTGTTTAAAACAAGCTCAGGATTTTTAGTAATTTTAAAACTTACTTGTAAATCAGGCATTGCTTTTTCTCCAAATAGCACTTTATACTTAACTGGATGATAAACAACTTCGTCACTAATTGATTTAATTTTTTCTATTTCTTGTCCATAACTTCTAAATAATAAATCACTGCTAGGCGGTAACGGTTTTGCAGCAAGATCTCCTGAAAGCCATAATCTAGTTTGTGAATCATAGTTTCTTGTAAGTGCATAAACATCGATAATATTACTTACACTCGGATCAATTCGCTGATTACTATCTGCAACATGTACATAATAAAATTTAAAATTATCTCGACCTGTAAATGCTTTATAGTTGCTTATTGTTAAAAAACTATTTTCAACTTTATTAATTTTTTTGAATACATCTATTTCAGAAATATAAAATATTTGACCATCTAAATACTGGCTCCATGCTCCAATACTTGCTTCTTCTTGTACAGATAAAATTGTATTTTTTGAATTGCTAAAATATTTGTAAGTTTCAATACCTTCTTTACTAACTAATTTTTCTTGGAAAATTATTTTTGTTAATGAATTGGTTTCAGGATCGATTATTTCATCAAATAAATCTATATCATCTACAATACCGTCATCGTCAGAATCAAAAAAGTCTAACTGTATTTTTTTAGTATCAATGTATCCATTTTTATCTCTAAATGCATCTGTAATATACCAAGTAAAATCTCTTGTAAAGGGTTGCAAACTATCTGGTTTTGTATTAATAGATAAAATATCTAGTTTATCTTTAAGTAATTGTCCTGTTTTTGAATCATAAATTTTATCTCCGCTATCATAATAAAATTTAATTTCACTTTCGCTTTCAAAAATATATCTTAGATTACGATATGTGATTTCATAATTTTCGCCGTTTGTTTTAAAATATAATAGCCAGCTAGAATCTAAATTTTGTGCATTTATATTTCCAGCTTTACCTAAATTAAAATCATTAATAGTGTTAATATTTTCTGCAAGTATAATTTTCCAAGCGCCTTCTTCTTGATCAAATCGTAAAGCAAAGTCATTATAAGCAAATGCTTGATCAATAATTTGTGAAATTAAATCATCTTCTAAGGTATTTGAAATTGTCGGTCTTACTTCAGAAAGAATACATCCATCAGGAACATTATCATTTAAAAATATAGGTCCTAAAGATCTACTAGCATCAGTGCCATCTCTATCAACACTTATAATGCTTGTCCAAATATACGTTTTAGATCCAATGTGATCTGCTTCGCCGGGCATTAGATTATTATTGGCCATAAAATGGAAACCTTCAGGAGCATTAAATTTTATCATTGTTCCTTTTTTCAAAAATCTCAAATTGTTTGCTGTATAAACACCAACTTGATATTTTGAATTATCGGTATCTGTAAAATATCCTGTATTTTCGTTTGTGCCGCTAGTTTGTTGATTCCATGTTGCGTTTAAATCAAGAGCACTTATTTTTGGATAGTTTTTATAGTAGAAGTTTTTAATATTTTGATTTCGAATTATAGGCAATATAGTATTATAAACTGCGCCTTCAATATCAGTCTGTGTTGTAAAATTAAATTTAGATTTATCTAAAAATTCTTCTCTATATAGTAATCCATCGTTAGCATAAAGATTTGTGTTACTATATTTTCCAGTAACATCTTTTAAATCAAAATATCTACTTATACCACTTGATATTCTATTAACTGATTTAACTTTTAAAATATCTTGGCTTACTCCTAGCGGGCCAATATTATAATCTTCAGCTGTTATCATTCTATTCTGTGTATAATAAGTAGCAGGAGCATTTTGTTTAATACTTGCATTAGATTCTGCAGGAGTACTATTACCTACAGACGATTTTAAACTAAATGTCAATGTAAGTTTTTCGCTTGTTCCGCTTCTACTTACATAAGGAATAGTTATATTAATATTATTCATACCTTGCGGTGTAATATTTAAAAATCTATTTGCACTTGTTCTATAATATACTCTATAGTTTCCGCTAGGTGTATTGCCAAACACGCCATCAGCAAATACTAAATTAATTCTGTCTTCTATTCTAGAACTTACTGCATATACATTTCTAACATTTTTTAATAAACTGTTGTATATTACATTGTTACCTTCAACAGCATCAACTTTAGTCCATAATTCGTTTTCAAAACCATTTAAATCTAGACCGTATAACCAAACATCACTGTTGTTAATATTTGTTGCGTCTATGCCTACTATTTGATTAGGTGTAGGACTATCAACTTTAAACTCGCCTCTTTCAAGTTTTCCTTGACGGAAATGCATAAAAAATCCTGTGTTAGAACTTCCTGCACCCTGACCGTCATCTCTATATACAAAACTAGGATTATTTGCAGGTAACGGTGGTTCTTCAACTATTGATCCGCCGTTAATTGCTGTCGAAACAATCTCAAATTTTGTACTTTCTCCTTGTACATTTTTAGAAAATGTATAAACAGGAAGTCCTGTATTCAAAGAATTAATTTTATATTGTTCAGTAGGCACGCCGTCGATGTCTGCACTTCGAATAGGTTGTCCAATAGGGTTACTTACTGGCAATGTATTGTTTAATATTTTTATAAACTGCTCAAACCATTGTGCATTACTAGGATCATTCCAACTTATAGTTGTTCCACTTAAATTTAGACCCGAGCTATCTAAAATACTTTCTGTTGTTTTAACTGATTCTAACTTTAATAAACCGTTTGCTGCTTGATTACGTTTTGGATTATAACTAACTAATCTCGCAAGTTTTAAAATACTTTCTCTGCGTTCTGCTGTTTCTAAAAAGTTTTCTCTAGAATTAAGATCAACACGGAAAGATAAATTTTGTCCTAAAAATGCTATTAGGTCAATAAGAGCAATGTACTCTGATGTTTCAATATAATCGTTAAAATCTTCTGGATAGTTTTCTTTAAGATACTGAATCATAGTTCTACGTAGGTTTTCAAAATCGTAACTTTGAAAATCTGCGTTTCTAAAACTTTGATAAATTCTTTTCCAATCTTGATTAATTAGAAGTCTATTCTGTCTATCAGATACTGACATTTACCTATCCTTACATTTAATGTATTTATGTGATTAAATTATATGCGTGTTTAATCTGTTAGGCCTGCTGCCTGGTCAAATTTGAACTGCATAGTTTGCTGTAAATTGTAAGGTATAACAATAATATCGGCTTCTACTTGTATTCCGCTTTCATAACTATCAACAAGTATTCTCGATACATTTACTCTAGGATCATAGTTTATAATTGTAGTTACATCATCAAGTATAGCTTCTCGCAACTCTTCTGTAAATGGTTCAAATAATACATCCCAAATTATAGTCCCAAAATTTGGATCGCTTAATTTTTCACCTTTTCTAATATGAAAATGATTTACGATGTCTTGTTTTACAATTTCAAAATTATAAAGATTGTAACTATCTCTTGTTATATCTGTCGTAGAAAATCCTCTATAAGCAACCTTATTTTTGCTTAAATCTTCTGTTTTTGCAGGTGCAACAGAAACTCTCTTATATAGATTTTTTTCTAAATTACTCATAACAATATTTATCTTTCAGCTTGTATGCCACTTCTAAACCAAGCACTTTCGTCTCTTCGTCTTTCAATTAAACCTTGCAACGGACTACCGCCAGCATTTACATAAAGAAGCATTTTTTCTGCAATAGTATTATTATCTCTAGTACCGTTATCAGTTACTTCGCTTAATTTTCCTGTACCTAGATTATATGTGAAGCTAGTTAAACTATCAATTTGAGGACCTGTCCAGTTATATCCGTTATCTTGTCCGTAACGTATAACTTCTTGTCTAAATCGTGCAACTTCGTCTCCAAGGCGGCGTTCTGCTTCTTGTTCAGTTATAACTTCATTTGCATTTAATGCACGAGTTCCATAGCCGATACTGTATTGTGCATAATCCCAAAATGCTCTTGAAGCAAAACCTTCTTTAGCTTTGAGAAAGTCAATTAAGTCGCCGGGCACTTGTCCAGTAAAGGTAGTTCCACCTCTTTGATCTGGTCCTCTTGGATCTGTTGCATCAGGACCTAAAGGATCTACGGTTGAGTTAGAAATTCCTGTTGTCGGTGCTGAGCCTGCTGTTACAGGAGAGCCTTCGCCTGCTATTCTATTTCTTTGCTGTGAATTAAATGCTCTAGTATCTCCGCCTTTTAAGAAGGTATCTGGTGTTAATGGCCTAAATTGAGTTTCAACTAACGAGCCTGGTTTTTCTCTGTCAGTTTCGGGAGGCTTAACTGCTAAAGGATTCATATTTTCATGGTGCGGCCATGGCTCGTGCTGCGGCGCTCTACATAATATACTGTCATATCCTTCTAAATTATTACTACCAGGAGGAACATAACTTAATCCAACAGTAGATAAAACTGTAACCGGAACAGCGTCATCAGGAGTTGTTGCAGATTGAGCTAAATTACTGTTAAGATGGATATCTGGTCCGCCGCCGCCGCCGGCATCAATTGCAACAATACCTGATGCTAAATCATTGATATTACCATCACTTTTACGATACCAGCTAAACCCACTTGTTTCGTGTGTCATAGCATCTGAACGTTGATATCTAGTCTTATTGGTGTGAAAATGATAATCATCTTTCACAAGAACTTTCATTTTATTTTCAACAACTGTATCTGAAAACTCATGCACAGTTAGTTTATAATTCTTACCTACATCAATATTTGTGTTAAACACACTTTCTAATTGAATTCTACCAGATTCATTGCCATTGATGTCTTGTTGTTGGACACCGCTATATCTTGCTGTAGCTTTCATATTAATATTTCGGCCTGCTTCCATATTAATGTCACGCTCTGCTGTGATATTTAAATCAGCGCCGGTCATTAAACTTATACTATCATCAGCATGTATATCTATTTTACCATCACTTGTTAATTCAATCCAAGCAGTACCTCTACTGTTTGCAATATAAATTAAATCTTCTGAATTGTGTAAAAGAATTTGATGTCCGGTTCTTGTTCTTAATCTAACTAATTCATTATGCGGAATAGTTTGATCACCTTGAACATCATTTGCTTCAACATTTGCATATTCAGGTGGTCCGTTTTCTGCATGTACTCTGCGTATAAACTTATCATCACCGTCATCAAATACTAAACTACTTCCTCCCAATCTATTATAAAATTGTTCAGCTTTAGATTTTTGGTTTCCGTATGCATATTTCGGAGCGCCTGGACGCTTGTCTAACGGTCCAGGACTGCTAAATCCAAAAACCATACTCGGGATATCTCGTCTAGCACTACTTGTTGTTGTGCCTCGAATTTCATCTTTGAAAAGACCTTGATTTTCTAAAACTTGTGTAAAATCTTTATTGTAAGGTTTTTTAAATTTTGTAGGATCTTTACCTTCGCCTGTTTCAACTCGTTTATTATACTCGCCGACTGGTAATTTTAAATTACGTAATACACTAGGTGTAGCTTCAGTAGTAGTCTTTGTACTTGCTCTACCATCCGGAATCATAAAGTTCATAAACTGGTCTTGCACACACCCAATCCAATAACCGTGTGCAGCATTATCTTCTAAAAATAATACAATAACTTTTGTTCCGACATCAGGAGGAACCATCCAAAATCCGTAGCTTTTTTGTGTAAAATCATATCCGTCATTTTGTTGTTGATCACGTTGCGGAGTTACTCCATAAAATGGACTCAAATATCTTACTGTATAAGTTTGGCCAGTTCTTTCTGGATTATTACCTGTAGTTGTATATTTTAGTAATTCTACTTCCAGTGTTCCCATGTAAGTTGTATCTAAGTGATTTACCACAATGGCTTCGTACGGGCCACCTGCTCCGTAACTGCTATTATCAGATGTAGTTCTTGTTAATTGTGCCATTTATTTTATGTATCCCTGCTCAACTGCATAGGCACGTTCGCCTGGCGTTAATCTTGCTTTGGCAGGTCCGGGTTCTAAATCCGTATTAAAACTTCTTAATTGTTCTACACTATCTATATCAGATTGTGTATAGTTTTCGCCTGCTGAACTTGTAAATCTGCCTTCTTCGGTATTAGTTTGACCGTATGTTGTTGGTGTAGTATTGTTTGGTGTATTAGTAAAGGAAGCAGGTGCTGTTGCTCGGACACCTTTTATATTACGTGTTCCGCCGCCTAGACCGGGACCCGAGCCGCCGCCTGTGCCAACTGGGCCATCGCCTGCTGTACTAAACACTTTTCTTCCAGTAAGAAAATCGTATCTATCTTCTAAAGTTTGAATTGGAACATATGGCCTTGTACTACTTACTTGTGCTAATCGTTGCTGTGCTGCATCAGGTGCTTGCGGTGCTGTAGCTTCTACTGCGCCTGAAGAAGTATTTGTAATTCCGCCTGCATCTGGTCCTCTAGGAACTACAAATGTTCTGCCTCCTATGTTTCTAAGTGCCTCAGATGCTGTATCATAATTACCTTGAAATATTCTTGCTCCTTCAGCTAAGCCTGCATTTGCTAATGCTCTAGGATCTAATAAATCTGGAGATCCGCCTATCGAAGATATTGCATTTACTAGAGAAGTAGTTGAAAAATCGGTATTAGCAAAGTCACTAATAACACCGCCATTTATTCGTACTGCATTACTATCGCCAATAACTGTTGCATCAGCAAACTGTCGTCTAATATTTGCTGCACTTGTAGGAGTTAATCTAGTAGGATCAGCTGGATTATAAGCTCCATTAATTATTGCTGCTCCAGCTGTTTGTGCAGCTGAGGAAATCTCATTAAATCGAGAAGCACTAACTTCAACGTTAGGAGGAACAACTGCAAATTCTGTAAATCCTTGTGTTCTTAAATTTTCTATTGTTGAAGAAAGATTAGCTGCACTATTTGTGCCTGCTGCGTCTTCACTTCCTATTGCTATTACTGCTCTCATAAATTTTATCTCATTATGTCTCTAAGCCATTGCGGAGCACCTGCCGAGCGTGCATCCGGAGTGCCCCAAGACCTAACACCGTAGTTAGATTCACCTGGAAAAATACTGTTATCGTCAGCTATATCGACATGAAATCGATTATCACTCATATAGCCGTTGCCTGCGCCAAATCCTGTTGCGCCGGCTGCTTTTGCGGCACGAGCAAAAGTTTGTACTATTGCTAAATCTTCAGGGTCATTTACACTTAATCGATTAGTTCCATCGTATAAATCAACGTCTGCTGCAAATCCTGCATCATGTCTTTTAGAGCCAGTTCGGTTATTTCCTCGGCCTCTAATATCTTGGCCACCGCTCCATATTACAACTCTTACTCCTGCTTCTTCTGCTGCACTTTGTAAAATATTAAGTAATTGCGGTTGTATTGCTTGATTTCTTGTTCTAGCAGGAAAGGCAGGATTGTATGATATTGACGGAGGTGTAGTACCAATCGGAGGGCCAGTTGCTTCTACACTAGGAGCAGTACCAACTGCGTTAGCACCAGAATTAGGTGCGCCTGGTTGTGCAGCTTGGTCGTTACTAAGACGGTCAGCATCTCGGCCACCTACAGGACCTCCAGGTCCTCCAAACTCATTAAGGGCGCCTTCTGAAAGATCTGCATTAGGATCTTCTATAACCGGTTGTGTATCGCCTGTGCCTTCGTCACTTTGACCTCTTCTTCGCATTACTTTTAATGTCTGAGTAAATACGCCATCTTTGAATTTATTAAGGATACTAATTACTTCATATAATCCACTAAATTGACGCTGTAATCTACTAAAAGTCATAAGTCCTGTACTAGCATCGTAATCGTACGGCAATCGAAAATTAACTAAAATAAAAGTTTCTTGATTAAGTGTTTCAATTGTACCTCCGGTTGTAACTCCTGGCGCACCTGCTACTGCTTGATCAGTAAAATTCCCCATACCGCTATCTGGTATAAAATACGGATCTCCCCAAATTTCTATATCAGCATTAATTAAATCACTAACTGATTCTGTTAGTGCTTTGTTAAAAATATTTGCAACGCCTATTTTATGTGAATCTATTTGTCCTATACGAGTACCGCCTGATTGAATTGCAGAATTTATACTATCTATTTGACGAGGTGATACTTCATTAGGATCTGCAGAATTACCTGCAGTTGTTCCAGCAGAAGCACGATTGGTATTAGGTTCGGCTCCACCGTCAATTGCTTCAGTTGTTGCGCCGCTTCTTCTTCCATTTGATAGCTGATGCAAATCAGCCGACATAGCTTCAAAAAATGCCATTTTATATTCTATATTAAAATCTAACACATCTTCATTAAGACCAGTATAAAGATAGTTGTATGTTTTTAATGCATTTGATTTTAGTATAGACGTAGCATTAGATCTTCTACTAGGACCTTGAAAAAATGATTCGTCTGCTAAAAACGGTTTTACTTCATACACATAAATTAAAGGATCATTGCCTGTTCGCAACGAAGTATCTGTGTCAAATTCGACATATGTTTTTAAATCTACCTTAAACCATTGATATTGTCCTTGGGGGTTAGGTCCTTCGATAATTTGTCTTCCGTACTGACTATGAACTATTGTATCTGTAATAACTTCCATTAGTCGTGTGCCCTGTGTAACTTGGAAGTTTCTTTCATTTTCAGTCATTTGTGCTGATTCAGCATTTCGTTGTACAGGTCTTAAAACATTATCAATATCAATACTTAAATCAGCAAATGCACTCGGTCTGTCACCTGCTTCATTTACATCTAAAATTAATGGCGAAGATCCGATTGTACTAATATTAGCAGGATTATTTGCCCATGCTTTTAACTTTTCAAATAAGCCGCCGCCTCCTGCAACTTGTGCTGTGATTCCAACTGCTCTTGCAAGTCCAGGATCAATTGTTGCTGCACCGAATCCCGAACCTAAAGTGCCAGCTTGGAACTGAGCAGTTGCATTATCAACTGCTTCTTGTATATCTCGTCCTTGCGGAGGAAAACAAATAATATACCTATCTCCTGTAGATACTACTCCTACGTCTTCTTGTGTTTCAATCCGTTGATTCATTATATTTGTAAGACCGTTTGTAGGATTAGTTTGCAACAATTCGGCTACAGTTTCGCCTCGTAAGTTATTATCTTGTTTTAATTCTTGTATTTGATCAATAGTTGTTTGTTCGTTATATGGTATTGCTTCAATTTGGTATGTTGATCCACTACCACTTACGTCAAATTGTATATCGGTGAACATGAAAGGAACATATTTAGGAGATACACCGCTAGGAATTGAGTTGCCTGCGTCATCGTAGCCTACAAATTTAATCTCTAAACAATACGGTGCAGCCGTAAAATTTTGATAGTTATTTTCTATTGCTGCGGCTGCACATGATTCTAGAAATTGTCCCATCGAATAAGGTTCAGTAACACTAAATGTAATGCCTGTGGTATTTGATGGTCCTGTAGTTTGATTGTGAGTTATTATACTATCTATTTCTATATCTTCTATATAGTATTCTCCATGCGGTCCAAACGTATCTTCTGTAGCTGTAGTTTGTCGTTTATTATAATTGCCGCCGCCGCTGCTTAAAATTATATTAGTTAGGCCAGATGACCTGTAAGTTGAATTAGGACTATTGCACTGAGATCTTGTAAGAATTCCTAAACTAATAATATAGTTGTGAC
>Ga0187219_1000530_pt1 | contig 18363 bp, 27 predicted proteins | sample 13SPOviralmetaG_FD_130162 | JGI IMG/M metagenome (GOLD analysis project Ga0187219, IMG submission 130162) | Marine viral communities from the oligotrophic San Pedro Time Series (SPOT) site, San Pedro Channel, CA, USA - 13 SPOT_SRF_2010-07-21... | ecosystem: Environmental > Aquatic > Marine >... | reverse complement strand
TAGAATTAAATTGTTAGTGTATGCAGAAGATTGTACTCCTGTAAATCCTAACCCAGAGCAAATTACAATTTTAGATGCAAAAGAAGCATTGCCTAAACTTGTAGCATTTAAAGAGCGTTGGGGCAATGTACCTAAGGCAAACGGCAAGCCTCCACCTGATATTGTTGCACGTAGACCACGCGATCATCACAAAGAATTTAAGTGGGATGCTGTACGCTTCGCTAATAAAACTTATGCTGTGTATGACGCTGTACAACGCTCTAAGAGCTGGTGTGTGTGGATGGATGCTGACACTTATGTACACAGTGATTGGACATACGAACAGTTTATGAGTTTGCTTCCTAACAATGCATGGATTACATATGTTGGCAGAGGCAAAGGATCACAGACATGGCCGGAGTGTGGATTTTATGGATTGAATCTAAATCATCCAGTGTGCCATGAATTTATCAAAGAGTTTGAAAGGATGTATGAAGATGCCGATAATGGTATATTTACATTGGAAGAATGGCATGACAGTTATGTGTTTGGACACATACTTAACAATATGAAAAAAGACTTCCCCACAGTACACGACTACAGTGAAAACATTTATGTTACTACTGCTAAAACTGGTGGAGGTGGACATCCGCTAATCAACGGTCCTTTAGGACAATGGATCGATCACATGAAAGGTGGTCGTAAGAAAACTGGTAAAAGTAACGTTGCCAAAGACCTTATGGGCGATAGAAAAGAAGCATATTGGAATGAAGTTTAGTCTCTGGACAGATTATGGCGCACTTAATAGTAAACCAATTTTTGACGCTTTTGCAAATAGTCTTGTGGACGCTGGTCACAGTGTTGTTTATAACAGTTCTACTGCCGATGTTAATGTTATTTGGAGTGTGCTGTGGAACGGCAGGATGGCTCGAAACAAAGAAATTTGGAGCCAGAATAAACCAACCATAGTACTCGAAGTAGGTGGAATAAATAGAGGTGTTACTTGGAAAGTAGGGCTTAATGGAATCAATCGCGATGCTTATTTTGGTCCCAGTAATAATAATAGTGATCGTTGCAATGATCTTGGGCTATTATTAAAACCCTGGCGCACTGAAGGCAAATATATTCTTATATGTGGACAACACGATAAAAGTTTACAATGGCAAGAAATGCCACGTATGAGCAATTGGTTCTTAGATACCTACGATCAAATACGCAAAGTAACAGACAGACCTATACTATTTAGACCACACCCACGCTGTAGATTAGAACACATAGAACGCGGACTAAGACACGTAGAACGACAGGAGCCAATAAAACTTGACAATACTTACGACGACTTTGATATGGTGTTTGATAATGTCTGGGCTACTTTCAGCCATAGCTCTAATCCGGGGATTCACAGCGTTATCAATGGTGTTCCTGCTTTTGTTAGCCCTCACAGTCTTGCTTACGATGTCGGTAACGACATAGACTTTTTTCACGACATAGAAGATCCATTAATGCCGGATCGAACACAATGGCTAAACGACTACGCTCATACCGAGTATACAATTGAAGAAATATCTCAGGGTATCCCACTTAAACACTTGACAGATAAGTTAATCTAAGTTATAATAAACTTATGTTAAATGCAGAATCAATTGAAGATCTTCTTGAGCTATTTGCTTCTATGCATAGTAGTGAAGTATCTATAAAACCTAATTCATCAGACGTAACTATCATGTATAGTATTGCAAGAGCCACATTCAAAGGCACTGCACTTACTGATAGACAGTTTGCATTAATGCAAACAAAGTTAGAAACTTACAGAGATCAATTTGAAAGTCAAGGTGTTGACTTTAGTAGTTGTATTGGTGTTACAAGACAACCTTTGAGAGAAATAGATAGACGCAAATTTATAAAAATGTTGTCAACAGAACAAGCAGAAAAATTAAGACTTGATGACACAACTGATTGGTTTGTAATTAGATTTCCATTTAAAAAGACACACATATGTTTGCTTACACAGTTTCATACAGATACTAATGAATATGCACACAATAAAGGTAGTCACGAACACTTTTTTAAGTTTAGCGAAAAGAACGTATACGCTGTATTAAGTAGATTTATTGATAAAAACTTTGACATAGATGAAGAAATATTAGACTATTACAAACAAATTAAAGATATAAAGCAACAAGGACCAACTTACTTAAACATTTTACATAGCGATAATGTAACGTTTTCTAATACTACTGCGAAGCAATTTGCAGAAAATGAAATTGGAGAACTTAACGATGACAACTATTTTAAGTATTTAGATCGTAGATGGCGCTATGGTATTGATGTTGCAGATGTACATAATCCTAAGCAAGATGACCTTGTTAATGTTATATGTTGTAGGAAGAGTGCAAATATACACGTACCTACAAATACGTGGACTATAGATGATTTGTTTAGTGCAATTAATACATTAGATAGATTTCCGTTACTGTGTGTATTAGGCAGTGGACAACAATCGCTCGACCAGTTACATATGGTGTATCAGACAACAAAAGGCTTTTTATTACCACAAGAACAAAGTGTTCTTTTTAGATACGATAATCCAAGTGAGTTTAATGATTATGTAAAAGAAAAGAATCTCAATAATTGGGTTGACAAAAACACGAAAGTAGTGTATATTAATAATGAGAAGCTTCCTAAACTACTGTTAAAAGGTGAGTGGACGCCTGTAGCTGTGTTGCAATTTTCGGAACACAGAAATAGAACAATTCTTTCGTATACACATCACAACTGTGATTTAGTTATGTGTTATGCAGAAGAAATAGATATGATGAGAAGGTATAGTAAATTTTACGATGGCCAGCTGTAAACTTATAATTGAAGATGAAGTAAACATTAAGTTGGAAGGACTTGAGGTTGATGTACGAAGGAAGCTCGCGAATGCTCTTAAGTTTGAAGTGCCTTACGCAAGATACATGCCACAATACAAACTTGGTCGTTGGGATGGAAAGGTTGCTTTCTTTGGTATTGGTGGTTCTGGCTATGTCAATCATCTTAATATTGTTAGTGAAGTGTTACAAAAAAATAATGTACAGATAGTAGATATTGAGGACAGAAGACATCCTGTAAAATTAGACTTTCAACATGTTACAGAAAACTACTGGAAAGACCAGGGCGTAGTATGGCCTAAAGGACATCCAGCAGAAGGAGAAGATATTATATTACGTGATTATCAAGTAGAAGCAGTTAATAACTTTTTAGATAATCCACAGAGCTTGCAACAGATTGCTACTGGTGCAGGTAAAACAATTACGACAGCAACGCTGTCTCATTTAGCAGAGCCCTATGGTAGAAGTCTTGTGATTGTTCCTAACAAGTCGTTAGTAGAACAAACAGAAGAAGACTATATTAACTGTGGGCTCGACGTAGGGGTGTACTTTGGTGATCGAAAACAATTAGGTAAGACTCACACTATATGCACTTGGCAGAGTTTGAATATACTCGACAAGAAGCATAAGGACGGTAGCGCAGTATTAAGTCTGGCAGAGTTCCTTGAAGGTGTAAGCACTATCATCGTTGACGAAGTACATCAAGCGAAAGCAGAAGTTCTTAAGAACCTGCTCACTCGTAACCTACGTAACGCTCCAATACGTTGGGGACTAACCGGCACTGTGCCTAAAGAGAAGTTTGAATTCGAAAGTATTCATGCTTCATTAGGTCCTGTAATAGGACAAATTAGTGCTAAAGAATTACAAGACAAAGGAGTGTTATCCGAATGTCATGTGAATGTTGTACAGTTAATTGACACTGTAGCACATTCAGGTTATCAAGAAGAATTAAAATACCTTGTTACAAACAAAGAACGGGTAGAATATATAGGCAAACTTTTAAACAATGTTAAACAAACAGGCAATACACTTATACTTGTAGATAGAATCTCAGCAGGAGAAATGCTACAAGAACTAATACCTGACAGTACTTTTATAAGCGGTAGTGTTAAGGTAAAAGACAGGAAAGAAACTTATGATACAATACGTGAAGGAACAAATGAAGTTATTATTGCAACCTATGGTGTAGCTGCCGTTGGTCTCAATATTCCACGTATTTTTAATCTTGTGCTCATTGAGCCTGGCAAAAGTTTTGTTCGTGTTATTCAGTCCATAGGTAGAGGCGTTAGAAAGGCAAAAGACAAAGACTTCGTGCAAATATGGGATCTTACATCTACATGTAAGTTTGCGAAGCGACATCTAACTCAGCGTAAAAAGTTTTACAAAGAAGCAGAGTATCCCTTTACTATAGAAAAAGTGGATTGGAAATAAATGAACATACTAACATTAGATGACAAAAGCTACAACTTAGAAAACTTGCCTGAAACATTAGACGACGACATACGTTTTTGTGTATTAGACAACAGCGATCCTAAAAATCCTGATTTCTTTTTTATACCTTTGATTTTCTTAGAAAGTTTTAGTGCGCCTGCAATGGTTTTAGAAATAGGCGGCAGAGAGCTTACAATGCCAGTAGACTGGAGCATGGCTGTTGGCTGTTCTGAGTCTGGCAACGATTTAGAAATACTACCTTTAACAAGTTTGAACGATAGAGGGTTTGAAGCATTTTTGTTTAACCCGTTGTCAGGATTCAAAGCAGAATTTGCTGACATTAAAATTGTAAATTTTTATCAAGATATAAAATGGTATTTTCCTAAAGTTAAAAATGGACAACTTTTAACTGTACCTATTACAGGAGGAGACAAACCGTTATGTGCATATTTTGTTAAAGACATAAGCAGACAAAGTGAAGTAATAGAGTACAGCCAATTGCTGTAGAGGAACAAATGACAGAAAACATTTATCATAGATACTTAGATTTGCCTTTCGAAATTACAAAGCATCCTGATTTCACTGGCTCACCAACTGATATGAAACATTACGACATCAATGATTATAACGATGACGCAATGAACGAATGGCACAAAAGTTTAGGCTTATATATTAGGCACACTGAAATATTTTACACACCTCCTGGAGGCAACTTACCAATACACTGTGATGAGACAGAATTGACTAACCATGTAAAGATAAACAAGACATGGGGTCCTGAAGAAGGTGTAACACGTTGGTGGACATCAAACAATGTAACTGTTAATGATGGCCGCGACGGTGCCAAAGAAGTTCTTGAAAACTTTGATGATAACGCTATCGAAGAATTTTCATATAGAGAACATAGAGTGTTAGTATCTAATCCTGATGATTGTAACTTAGTGTACGAAGCAAATACTAATACTCCAAGTATTGTGAATGTTGGACAGTTACACGACACACATAACCCTACAGACCAAGGACGTTGGACTATTTGTTTTGTACCAGCAAGAGGTGATGACTTCTATATTTACTGGGACGAAGCAATGGAAATATACAAAGATTTTATCAAAGGAGATAATAATGGGAATTAAAGCAGGAAAGATTTGGGGGAATACAGAACTAATACATGCAAATGGTGTATTAGAATTTCACCGTATCGAATACAAAGCAGGATACAAATGTTCAGAACATGAACATCAATTTAAATGGAACGGATTCTTTGTTGAGTCGGGCAAGATGCTTGTTCGAGTTTGGCAAGATGATCAAGGACTTGTTGATGAAACAATCCTTGAAGCAGGCGACTTCACTCAGGTGAAGCCGGGAAAGATCCACCAGTTCGAAGGTTTAGAAGACGGTGTCGCTTTTGAACTATACTGGGCGGAGTTTAACCACGATGACATTGTTCGTCGTACTTCAGGCACAGAAGTATAAAATAGAAAGAAGTAAATTATGTTCGGAAAACTATTAGAAGGTGTAGATAAGACTCTTGTAAGAAATCTTGTAATACTACACACACTTGTAATTGCAGTAAGTAATTACTTAGTTACAATTCGATTTGATGTGTTCCCTGGCGCAGACTTACCGTTATTTGGATCATTTCCATTAGCGGCGGCGGCATTTACATTTCCAATCGTTGTTGTAGCAACTGACCTTACAGTACGTATGGTTGGTAAAGAAGCAGGTAGAGCTGTTGTAGCAATGGCTATTATTCCTGCTATTATTGCATCAGTGCTTGTATTATTAGCACTTGATGATCCACATGCATACAGAGTAGGTTTTGCAAGTGGTACTGCTTATGCTATCGGTACTATGCTTGATGTATATGTATTCCAAGCAATTAGGGAACGATCAAATGCATGGTGGGCGGCACCAGCTGTATCAACTATCGCCGCAAACATTATTGACACATATTCATTCTTTTATGTGGCGTTTGCAGGATCATTAGATGCAGAAGGCAATCTATCATGGATTGGCGCTAACTGGCATATTGTTGCACAGAACAACACACTAACGAAAATTGTAGTAGGCTTAATTGTATTCCTACCTGCATACGGATTGTTACTACGCTACCTCAGAGGTAGAATGGCAACAAACGGTGGGTAACCTTATACCCGATCAAACTTTGATATACGAGCGAGCCAACGGTGTTGTGTTTGCTCGTTATCGAGACAAGCCTGAGATACCCCGTTGGATAATCGGCGGGGATCCAGGAGCCATAGCAAAGGCACAAGGTGAACTTTTAGATTATGGTGAATGGAATGATTTATGCAAACTTGCACAAACACATCCTACTCTAAAAATTCAAATGGACAAATTAGTTACAACTTATTATTTGATTAAGGAGCATACGAAATGAAATTACTTATTTTATTATTAGCATTTATTACTGCGGTAGCAATTTATACAGACGCCAATGCCCATGAGGATCCATTACAAATACCTTGGCCTAAAGGAGAAAAGGTTCCTTGTCGTTGTGATATTTTAGCTATGGATTATGAGCTATGCCTTAAAGGTATCGGCAGAAAAGAATGCTTTAAGGAAAGTAAAAAAGAACCAGTAAAACCATGTGGGAAGGCTACATCATGAGATATAGAAATTATACCATAGGTGGCAATGTAGTAAAAGAAGATAATCGATACGTTGTAACCGACAATACAGAATTAAAAAACCTTGTGGTAAGTAGCACAAGGTTAAACCCATTTAAAAGCACATCAGGTCACAGTCATGCAGGGCAAGAGGAAGTCTATATGTTTATAGAAGGTCATGGCGAAATGGAACTTAATGATAAAACATTTGAAGTACAACCTGGCGATACAGTATTAATAGAAGATGGTGTATTCCATAGAGTACACGCATTACAAGACACGCTTTACTTTATTTGCGTATTCGACGGAGGAAGAAAACATTGAGAATTATAGCAGGCCCTTGCCAACACGAAACACTTGAGCAAAGTTTAGAAATTGCTACAGAATGTAAAAGAGTATGTGACAAGTACGGCATTGATTACTACTTCAAGGCAAGTTTCGATAAAGCAAATCGCACAAGCGCAGATGGACAACGTGGGTTAGGACTTACACCCACACTACATGCATTTGCAGATATGAAAGGCGACATTGCTAATTTAAAGATTCTAACTGATGTTCATACAGTTGAACAAGTTAGAGAACTGGGCAAAAGTCCAGTAGTTGACGTTTTACAAATACCTGCCTTTTTATGCAGACAAACAGATCTTATTAGAGAGGCATGTAGAACTGATAAAATTATTAATATAAAGAAAGGACAGTTCCTTGCACCGTGGGACGTCAAAGGTATATTAAGTAAAACAGAAGGTGCAAAAGAAATATGGATAACAGAAAGAGGTACAAGTTTTGGATATAATACTTTGGTCGTTGATTACACTGGCTTGCTCTATATGCTTGATACCTATAATGTTCCTATTGTTTTTGATGTTACCCACTCGGTTCAACGCCCGGGAGGAAATGGCAGTAGTAGCGGCGGTAATAGGGGGTATGTCCCTGGCTTGGCTCGCTCTGCATCTGCATTGGGTATAACAGATTTCTTTTTAGAAGTACATGCTGATCCTGACAACGCTCCAAGCGATGGACCTAACATGTTACATCTAACAGACTTCGAAACAGTAGTAAGAGATATTATAGGTTACAGTTATGAAAACAGCAATACTAATACCAGCACGGTACGGTAGCACACGCTTTGAAGGGAAGCCACTATGTATGTTAGATGGTGTCCCAATGATAAAACGTGTGTATGACGCTTGTATTGCGTCTAAGATACCAACATATGTGCTTACAGATGATCAACGCATATACAATGTGGTAGGTGGTAACTGCATCATTGATCGAGAAGAATACGACAACGGTACTGAAAGATGTGCCGGTGCAATAAAGAACTTTAGGCAACTTGACCGTTATAACAAGTTTATAAACGTGCAAGGTGATATGCCAGATGTGACACTGCAAATGATAGAACGTTGTGTAGAATGGTTGAAGTATCATTCTATCAGCACAGTATACACTGACATGCCTGAAGAGATGCAAAACAATCCTGACTCAGTCAAAATGGTTAGAGCAGGCGACCAAGCTCTTTGGTTTGGTAGAGGAATGACTGGCTACGGAGATTGGCACTTAGGTATATACGGATATAAACGAGATGCATTGGAATTATATGCAGATATGCTTGTAGAAAAAGAAGAACAGGTTGAAAAATTAGAACAGTTACGTTGGTTAAAAAACGGTTGGCAAATCGGCTGTTCGAGTGTATACTTTAAAGGTACAGAGATAAATTCACCAGAGGACGTAGACATATGGCACAAGACAAACTGTCGTTAGCAGAGATATTTGCAGGCATTGATACAAACAGCAAAAGCCTTTGGAAGGAACTAAGCGAAGAACAACGCAAGAGTGTTAGCTTTTGGTTGTTGAATAGATATGCAAGTGCAGTGTCTGGTAATAGAGATGCACAGGAACTTGCTGTTGTAATGACAAATGAAATTTACAACAAGAACTGGAACGAATTAGGCGTCAAACATCCACAGTTGCAATGGCAACTATTATGTGCTACACACAATGCGGCATCATCAATTAGGCGACACAATTGGATTGGTTTCAAAAAGAAAACAGGCGATAATAGTAAATCTGTAAAACTATTAGAACAACTATATCCAAACATGAAACGTGATGAGGTAGAATTACTTGCTCGAATACATACAAAAAAAGAACTCAAAGAGTTGGCAAAGGAACACGACATTGACATCAAGCTCTAAGCCATATGTTTGCGAATACTGCGGTAGTGGTTACGTTAGAGAAAAAACTCTGGCGGCGCATATGTGTGAAAAGAAGAGACGTGCATTACAAAAAGATGAAAAACGTGTTAGACATGGCTTTTATGCATTTCAAAGATTTTACAAATTAAGTGCAGGTACAAAGAAAGAAAAAACATATCAAGACTTTTGTAATTCACAATATTACAATGCATTTGTAAAGTTTGGCAGTTTTATTAGTAATGTAAAACCGTTGTATCCAGAAAAGTATATTGACTGGGTAGTAACGTCAGGTGTAAAACTTGATCATTGGTGTAGAGATGAATTGTATGAAAAATATGCATTAGAGTTTATTCTTAAAGAAAGTGTAGAGACTGCACTTGAACGTAGTGTTACAACTATGATGGATTGGGCAAGCGAACAAGAAACAGCACCATGGAATCATTATTTTATGTATGTAAGTTTGAACAGAGCAGTATGGGATATTAAAGACGGCAAGATAAGTCCGTGGCTCATACTTAATTGTAAGACTGGTAAAGACATGCTAAGTAAATTAAATGACGAACAACTTGAAATGGTGTTTCACGTTATTAATCCTGAACATTGGGCATTACGCTTTAAGCGAAGTAAAAGTGACGTGGAGTTAGCTAAACAAGTAGCTAAGGAAAGTAGTTTATGAAAATATTGATATGCGGTCCAGAAGGCTCAGGAAAAACAACATTAGCTAAACCATTTGCAGAACTTATAAATGGTGTTTATGTAAACAAAGATAGTTACGAAAAAAGAGAACTACGTGGATATGTTGATGCTATTGTTGCTATGGGCAAGACTGTAGTAATAGACAAACGATGTAATACAAATGCCGCAGTTGAATACTTACAGCCTGATTACATTGTATGGATGGATATGCAAGAAGATGTAAAAACAGAAAGACCTTATAGAGTAGACTATCATATTACTAAATGGTTTGACGACACAGCGGCACAGCTAATGCCTGTAGTACAACGATTTATAGAAAAGAAAGGAAAATTATGAACTTAGTATATCACCCAGATCCATTTTTAGACAAGCAGGTTGCTATGGTTGATTTAGAAAATCCAGGATTTGATCCAAAGGAAATTAAACAGCAAATGATTGACACCATGCTTGCAAACAATGGTATCGGACTTAGTGCTAATCAAGTAGGATTAGATGCACAAGTTTTTGTAATGGGCGATAGCGTAACTAACGCAATGATTTGTATTAATCCTACTATACTTGAATACACAAAAGAAACTGTATTGGATACAGAAGGTTGTTTAAGTTTTCCTAATGTATATGTAAAAGTACAACGTCCAAAAGAAATACTTGCAGAATTTTACAACGAAAATTTAGAAAAACAAACTGTAAAGATACAAGGTTATAGTGCAAAATGTTATTTGCATGAATGGGATCACTTGCAAGGTGTTACATTTAAAGATCGCGTAAGCAAACTAAAATGGAACATGGCACTTAAGAAAGCAAGAAAAATAGGAAAGACATATGCCTGATATTGACATAGACTTTGCTGATAGAGACATAGTGCTACAAAAACTTGACCATAGAGTAGCAAGACTCAACACAGGCAAGAAACACAATACAGGTGTATATGCAACTGAGATTCCGCACAATCCTGTTAATAACTTGAGTACAATAGAACACAAGACAGCAGAAGATAGAGGATACTTTAAATTAGATTTTCTTAATGTAAGTATCTATAAAGACGTAAAAGACGAAGCACACTTACAAGAATTAATGGAAAGGAAACCACTATGGCAACTTCTGGAACACGAAGACTTCAGCGAAAAAGTATTTCATCTCAACGGGCACAACGCACTATTGAAGCAATTGAAGCCGTCATCGGTAGAACAATTAGCGGCAACATTAGCAATTATACGTCCGGCAAAAAGACAATTAGCGGACAAAGATTGGAAAACAATAATGGACGAGGTGTGGACAAAGCCGACAAACGGTGAGTATTATTTTAAGAAAGCACACGCAATATCTTATGCTATGGCGTGTGTTGTACACATAAATTTATTATGTGAACAGATATCTAATCCTTAGACTTTCTTACTAACTGTACACTCTTACGTTTGACTCTTTTTATAGTCAAGTTATGTAAGTTTACGCAGGGACCAATAGTAACTTTTACATCTTTAGAATTCATTGTCATTATGGCATGTTTGAACTTTGCCATTTCATCTCTTAGAAATATGTTAATTGGAATCATTCTATTTGATTCCCACCACCAAACTTCACCTAAATCTAAAAACTGCTTTTCTTCAGCTGTATTGTGTAATTCTGTATAAACATACATACTCGTGACTGTGCTGTCTTGATTAATAATAATCCCGACATATTCCTGGCCACCGTAGGTTACGATTGACAGGAATGGAAATTTTTCTTCAATATCTTTTAATAACATAATTCTCGATAAATATTAGTATGCAACTGTTACCAAGATATTTAGTCTCAAACAAAATCAACATTGTATCAAATGATACAGGATTCATCACGGAGTATAGACCAGTGTATTCAAGAACCGTACAACTATATAAAGGAATTGATAATGATCTACAATTCCGTTTATTAAATGCAGATCAAAAACCAGTAAACATATCATCGCTTACACCTAAGTTTGTAGCATTTGATGAAAACAATCAAATGATAATAGAACATGATGGTACACTACAAGACGATGGTACAATACCAAAGCGTGGTAAGTTTACTATAAAAATTACTGAAAACGATTTACTTAATGTAAAAGAGCAATACCTAAAGTATAACATATACATGGTAAATGCCAGCAACGAAAAAACATTAACATACTCGCACAGTCACTTTAATAACAATGCAACTATGTTTGTTAATGCAAACGCATTTCCAGGTCCTGTTGCAACTACAAGCGTAGACACATTTCAAGAAACAGCAGTAGACAGTGGCGTCTGGGCAAGTAGCACAGTTGATGCACAGCCTGCAATTAATGGTAATGAAGCATTGCACACAGCGGCATTTTATACAGATGGTTACGTAGGTAATATAACTGTTGAAGGTACATTAGATAATACTGTATCTGATGCTACTAATTGGTTTACTATATCGACTTCTGCTTTCACTGGATCTGAAACAGAACCTAAGCCGGTAAACTATACAGGTGTATTCAGTCATGTGCGTTTTAAAGCAGATGCTAATCCAGCAGACAAAATAACACAAATATTGGTACGTAACTAAAAATATCATTTTTGTTGACATATTATACTTTAGAAGATAAAATATAGTATGAATAAAATAATATTGTTAGTCACGGTTATCGCCGTGTTTTTTTGTGGCCAGAGCTTGGCCGAGGTAGAACCCTTAGAAGTAACAATAACTATTCCAAGAACAGCAAGCGATATGGCTACCTCAACATATTCATATGATGTGATAGATGTAGACACAGCCGCTGACACTGTGCCTGGTATTGATATTGTACAAAACGGACCTCCAGGACAATCGAGTAGTTTGTTTATTAGAGGAACAGAAAGCGACCATAGTTTAATTACACTGAATGGTATTTCTATTAAAGATCATAGCACACCAAGTGGAGCAGATGACTTTAGCCAACACAACCTAATAGGAGTTGATAGGTTAGCAGTTATCAAAGGACCAATGGGAAGTACATATGGTCCTAATGCCGCAGGCGGTGTTATAGATATGCAGACAGATGCATATGGTGAAAGCTATATTGATGTAAGTGTAGGATCTAATAATTTTATTAGTAAAGAGATTAGCTTAACTGATAAAGATAAAACTGATAGGCATAATATTAGAGTAGTTGCAAATCAAACAACTACAGATGGTATTAGTGTGTATGCAGGTGGTGATGAAAAAGATCCATACGAAGCAAATACATTTAACATAGTATATGATTATATGGGTGATGGATACTTGCTAAAGTTAAACAAGATCAAAGATCAAAATGATATGAGCTTGGATAGCGGATCAGCTGATGTTTTAAATTACACAGGCGATTGGGAATGGAATAACAACCAAATAGATTTCTCAACTGAAAATACAAGAGTAGTTTTAAACAACAGTGAACATGATAGAATTTATAATAAAGACGGTATTATAGATACTAATGATAGCGAAAGCAACACATACTATGTACAGCATACGTTTAACAAAGATACATACGATGCTTCATTAGGTTGGGAATACAACGAAGCCACTGCAAATTTTAGTACAAACATAAACAATTATGTTAGTAGCGTAAACGAAAAAAGATATGTATCAGGATTGTTCTTTGAAGTTGACCGGGCATATGATAATGGTGGAATATTAAGTGTTAGTAGCAGGTACGATAATGTAAGTGACTTTGATAGTAAAGTAAGTTCAAGAATAGGTTATGCCTATAACAACTACAGAGCAAGTTACTCACAAGGATACAGACTGCCAACACTATATGAAATGTATGGTATAGACAGTTATGGATACAAAGGTAATCCTAATCTTACAGCAGAAGATATAGACAGTTACGAAATAGGTTATAGGCTTGGTAGTTTTGACACAGCAATATTTTACATTGAAGAGTCAAATGCTATTACATATGACAATCAAACATATACAAATGTTGAAGAAGGCGGATCAAGTAAAGGTGTAGAACTAAGTTATACTAAAGAAGTATACGGTGTAGACTTAGCATCTAATATAACATATACTGATGCAAAATTAAACAACGGTAGTGATAAGTTACGTAGACCTATGTGGACAAGTAATTCAAGTTTAAGTAAAAACATAATGGGTACAAGTGCTAAGTTAGCAATGAACTATTATGGTGATCACAAAGACATTGATAGTGCAACATGGCAAACAATAGATAAAGATTCTATTACAACCTTTGATGTAGAACTTAATAAGTCACATGAAAACAAAATGATTTACTTAGGACTATATAATATTACAGATGAACAATACGAACAGCCAGATGGCTATAACCAAATGGGAATAAATTTCCAAGCTGGCTTTAAGGTTACAATGTAATGAAACAAGTGTATTGGTTTATTGGCTTTGCTTTGTTATTAGGACTGTCAAGAATTATTCCTCACCCTCCAAACTTTACACCTATATTAGCTGTAGGTATATTTGCTCCATTGCTTACAGGCAAGTGGCAAACTGCTTTACCGATTACATTAGGTGCAATGCTGATAGGAGATTTATATTGGGGACTACACCAATACATGGCATGGACATATGCAAGTGTTGCACTTGTATCTATAATTGCTTTGCGGTTTAGTTTATTAGCAAACTGCATAGTAGGGCCTGTATTGTTCTTCTTAATAACAAACTTTGGAGTGTATACTTCAGGGTATTATGGATATACATTAGAAGGGTTGATTGCATGTTACATTGCGGCTATACCATTCTTCCATATGACCCTATTAGGCACATTATTTTATACAGTAATATTTTATAGTGTGTACAAATTATATGATAAGCCCTTGTATAAAACAGTGTAATTTAGTAGAGGGTGTGTGCAAAGGTTGTAAACGCACCCTCGAACAAATAATTAACTGGACAAAATACACAGACGAACAGCGTCAAAAAATCATAAAAGAGCTTGACAAGCTACAATAAAGATACTATAATAGTAGTATGAGTGTAGTGATTGATACCATCCTGACTGTATTGCCTTCTAAGAAGAAGACTACTCCCAGTGGATGGACCTCCTTTAATGCGCCATGCTGTCATCATAACGGACATAGTGCAGACAATAGAGGTAGAGGCGGAGTCATACAGAATGACGGTGGCATCAGCTTTCATTGCTTTAACTGCGGCTTCAAGTGCTCTTGGCAACCAGGCCGTCCATTCTCTCACAAGATGCGTAAGTTGCTTACTTGGTTAGGCGCACCTGATGATATAATCAATAAGGTTGCACTCGATGTGATGCGAGAAAATGAAGGAGTTGAAATACAACAGAAGCAGTTGCAACTCCCTACATTCAGCACTGTTCCGTTACCAGAAGATGCAATAAAGATTGCTGACATTACAGACTTCAGCAAACATAGTTTAGCAGTCTTAGAGTATATGGCACAACGTCAATTAAACTTAGATGATACAGATTACTATTGGTCACCGAGTTTAGGTTATCGTGACAGACTGATTATACCTTTCTATTATGAAGGGCGAATAGTTGGCTGGACAGGACGTAGTGTGAACCCGGACAAAAAGCCTAAGTATCTTACAGAAGTACAGCCAGGCTTTGTGTACGGACTTGATGAACAAAGTTATAACAAAGTATTTGCTATTGTATGTGAAGGTCAACTTGATGCTATACATGTAGATGGATGTGCAATAGGAGGTAGTGAAATAAACGATCAACAGGCAATGCTACTAAACAAATTGCAAAAGCAAGTTATTGTAGTGCCTGACAGAGATAAAGCAGGTAGTAAACTTGTTGAACGTGCAATCGAATTAGGCTATAGTGTAAGTATGCCTGATTGGCCGTCAGATATAATTGACATCGGCGATTGTGTAAGTAAATACGGTAGACTGTATACACTTTATAGTATAGTAAATGTAGCAGAAGAAAGTCCGTTAAAAATACGTTTGAGGAAAAAACAATGGTTTACTTAAAAAAATTATGGGCGGGTATAACTTGGCCTTATAGAAAAATTAAAGAAGAAATAAAATTACGGAGACGTCTTAAAAAATTAAGAGAACAAGATCCGTACATATACAAATAGGAGAACAGGCGATTGATGACTGAAGTTACAAAAGGAATCTATAATTCAGTAAAAGATAGAATGGACGAAAGTGTTCTTCTTGCAGGAATATTTTTTATCGGACATGTCATTATTGCAATGATAGTTGTAAGTGTCATCACTGGTGCAAGCATATGGGAAGCAGGTATAGTTGCACTTGTAGAGCCTGCTATTAATAGTGTATGGTTTTATATTTTACATAAAATATGGATGAGGTTAAAATGATAATTTGGGGAATGGTTGGTAACAGTCATGATGCAAGTCTGGCGGTCTTTGAAACGAAAGTTGCTGGACTTACTGACAAATATAAAACAAAACTACTTTGGGCAAGTCTTGCAAAAGACTTCAGTGGCGTTGCTAATGATCCTGATCCTAATAGAAAACAAATTATGGAAGCACTGAAATATGGTGTACCAGAATATATTCAATGGTATGAACTACCTTTACTTAAAACACTTAGGCAATGGAGAGCAGGCCAGGGTTGGTTACGTAAAGAAAATGACATATACGATTACCTATCAGAGCATGGTATCAACAAGCCAATCAAGTATACAAAACATCATCACTCACATGCGGCCTACGCATACTACACTCAACCACATGATGATTGTGCAGTAATTTGTTTAGATAGTATAGGCGAGTTCGAGACCCTGACCATATGGCATGGTAAGAACAACAAACTAAAACAAATACACAGCCAAGGGTATCCACACAGTCTTGGATTATTCTATAGTGCTATGACACAACGTATGGGACTTACAGCACAACGTGACGAATACCTTGTAGCACAGTGGGCAAAGAAAGGTAACCCTAAGCGTTTATCACACTTGATGCGTAAAGAAATCATCAACGTAGACCATGAGGCTCGCAAGCCTCAGCGTATCAAAATGAGAGAAAATTTACACAGAGGTTGTAATTGGTGGAGGCCAGAGCTTACGACACAACAAGATATGTATGATATAGCGGCGGCCACACAAGCTGTATTTGAGTATGCAGTCAACGTACTAAGTATTTGGGCTAAAGTAGAAACAGGTTCAAGCAACGTAGCATTAGCAGGTGGTGGAGCCCTCAACAGAGATGCTATAGATAAGATAGGCCATCATTGGGATAATGTATGGGTTCCGCACAATCCAGGTGACCCTGGTAGTTGTATTGGTGCTGTGTTAGCACAAACAAAAACAAGAGAATTAGATGTAAGGAGTAAATGGGTTGGTACCGCAACTAAAGGTTGAAAAAGAAAATTATACTACAATAGATAATTTCTTTGATGATATGTATTTTAAAAATTTACAAGATATCATTATGAATCAAGACCAAGCGAAACAATTTGACTGGCATTTTGTTAGTCATTTGAATAACAAACAAACGGAATCAGATAACTCAAGTTACTTTGCAAGGACAATTTATGATCAAGAACCAATGCACGACATATACGATATGTTCAAACCCTTGTATCAATTGTTTAGTATTAGGAGTCTAATACGTATCAAAGCAAATTGTTATCCAGCAACTGAAAATCTAATAACACATGCAAAACATATTGATTACCCTGATACACACAAAGGAGCAATCATTTATATAAACACAAACAATGGTTACACTATATTAGAAGATGGTACTAAGATCAAAAGTATAGCAAATAGGGTTTTGTTTTTTGATGCAAGCAAACCACATAGCAGTACAAATTGTACAAACACAAAGGCAAGATTTAATATAAATGTTAACTATTTTTAAATTGACAAAAGTCGCGGAAGGCAGTATAATAGTAATATGACAAGACAAAACACAGACTATGGATATGAGATACAAAAGGTGTATCTTGAAATGATGATGACAGACGCAGAGTCGTTTGTTAGATGTCAGGCGGTATTTGATCCAGTTAGCTTTGACAGACGTTTACAACCACAAGCAAAGTTCTTGAATGATTATGTAACAGAACATAATGCATTGCCTACGTTTGATATGATCAATGCGGCAACAGAAGGCAACTTACAACATCCAGGTGACTTAGCAGAGAATCATTATGATTGGTTGCTTGCAGAGTTTGAAACGTTTAGTAAACACAAAGCATTAGAAGCGGCAATTCTTAAGAGTGCAGACTTGTTAGAGTCAGGTGAGTATGGTGCATGTGAAGACTTAGTTAAGAAGGCTGTGCAGATTGGATTGCAAAAAGACTTGGGTACAGACTATTGGAAAGATCCAAGAGCAAGATTAGAAGGCATCAAAGACAAGAACGGACAGATCAGCACAGGCTGGCCAGCGTTGGATAAGAAATTGTTTGGTGGATTCAACAGAGGTGAACTTAACATCTTTGCAGGTGGTAGTGGTTCTGGTAAGAGTTTGTTCTTAGCAAACATGGGTGTGAACTGGGCATTACAAGGACTTAACGTAGTGTACTTGACATTTGAACTTAGTGAAGCACTTGTTAGTATGCGTGTTGATAGTATGACTACAGACATTCCAAGCAGAGACATTTTCAAGAGCATTGATGATGTTG
>Ga0187219_1000527_pt1 | contig 18432 bp, 15 predicted proteins | sample 13SPOviralmetaG_FD_130162 | JGI IMG/M metagenome (GOLD analysis project Ga0187219, IMG submission 130162) | Marine viral communities from the oligotrophic San Pedro Time Series (SPOT) site, San Pedro Channel, CA, USA - 13 SPOT_SRF_2010-07-21... | ecosystem: Environmental > Aquatic > Marine >... | reverse complement strand
ACCTTTAGCACCTGCAGCACCATCAGCACCTTGAGGTCCAATTGGTCCTTGATCACCAGCATCACCTTTGGCTCCGCCTTCACCTTGTGCACCGGCCTCACCTCTTGGTCCTTGTATACCTTGTGCTCCATCTTCACCCTTTGGTCAAACTTCACCTGCTGGTCCAACTTCACCTTGTGTACCTGTGTCACCTTTAATACCTTGTTCTCCGCTTACGCCTTGTTCACCTTGTGCTCCAGTATCTCCTTTAACACCATCTGCACCTGCTGGTCCAACTTCACCGACATCACCTTTAGAACCTGCGTCACCTTTGATACCCTGAATACCTTGAACACCTTGTTCACCTTGTGCTCCGGTATCTCCTTTAACACCATCTGCACCATCGGGTCCTTGTGCACCTGTAGCACCTATTTCACCTTGACCACCTGTTTGACCTTGTGGTCCAGGAACACCAGTTTCACCTTTAGCACCTGCGTCACCTGCGTCACCTTTAATACCTTGTTCACCTGCTGGTCCAACTTCACCTTGAGCACCTGCGTCACCTTTTGGTCCTTCAACACCTTGAGGTCCAATTGGTCCTTGATCACCAGCATCACCTTTAATACCATCTGCACCTGCTGGTCCAACTTCACCTTGTGATCCAGCTTCACCAGTATCTCCTTTAATACCAGGAACACCTTGTACACCAGTATCTCCTTTAACACCTTGTTCACCTGTTGGTCCAACTTCACCCTGTGCACCTGCGTCACCTTGCGGTCCAGGAACACCTGCTGGTCCAACTTCACCTTGAATACCATTTGATCCATCTTCACCTGCTGGTCCTATTGGTCCATCTTCACCTTTTGGTCCTGTTGGTCCTGTTGGTCCAACTTCACCTGATAAATCTATTTCTACCCAACAATCAGCAGCTACACCAGTAATAGGTACAGCTTCTGCGACTGGTCCTACACCTGGTACAAAACTTGTTTGATCAGTATGGATTCCTGTAGATTCTGGATGTAATAACCTTGCTCTATCCCATTCAGGTAAAGCATTGAATGCGGCTAAATCTGAATCACCAGCATTGCCAAAATAACCTTTAGGCAGTAATTGGTAATGCTTCATAGTTTCCAGTACATAAACTAACATACCAATTCTTCTTCTACCAGAAGAGATACCATCTAAGTTCTCTGTAAATCCAGTATACTCTTGACTATATGTTTTAATTGGAATTGCATTTCTATCTGCAATTGTTGGCATTTCTGTAATACCACCGTTGATATTGAATGAATGAATAACTCCATGTTCATCGGTATTAACACCGGGAACCATGAAATTACCATACTGCAATTCACCAGCATTGTAGTTTTGTTTATCAGGTTGAATATAAGCCATCTTTAATGTTTGTTTATTTTATCTTTAAGCAAAAAAAGGGGGTCGAAACCCCCTTCTATTGAATTACTTTTTATGGTTGAGAACCTAAGAATTTATAATCTTGTCCTGCATTTGAGGACGATAGTGGTAGTAGATACATTGTGTAAGCATCTCCGTTCCACGTAAAGTTCTTAGAACCTGCCATTTGTACTGGTATGTTATTACCAAGATTTGCAACTAACGCTGAAGATACTAAATCTTCAGGGAAATCTTCATTGTTAGGAACAACTAAATAATAGTTTTCTCTTCCACCATGGTAACTACCACCTGTTATGAAGTATTCCCATTGTTTATAACTATTTGTAATTGTCTCATCAGCTCCGAATTCCATCGAACCGATTATTGGCCATAATCCTGTACCATTCTCTTGTGTATATGGTGTTGGCGTATTTTCCATCATTCCGTTAAATGCTACACCTAAATCACTAGTCGTTGCACCTTCTGCGTTGTAGTAGTAAGTAGCATCCGAAGCAGTTAAGTTACTAACTCCTGGATAACCTCCACCTCCACCGTGTAAGAAGTATAACGTTTTAATTGATGCTGCAGATTCCGAACTACTTGGCGTCGGAGTTGGAGGTATTTCACTCGAACTTGGCGTTGGCGTTGGAGCCTCTACACATACTACAGATTCCATAATTACACCTAGAGAAGAGATTTTAAAGTCTATTCTACTACCATAAGATGCGTTTTGAGTATCTCCTAATGTGTACCATAGTCCATCACCATTAAATGCATCTGTACATGCTAAATCGGTATAGAACGAATCACCAATTGCTGCATTTGCAATAGTAGTAAACTCAGCATTGTTACCAAATATTTCCCATGTTGGTTCGTAACACATTGCATCTGTTTCACCTTTAGTTTCAGTTCTAGCTGACCAATATCTACTTCCTGTTATTTGTGGACTCTCACTCGAACTTGGAGTTGGAGTTGGAGTTGCACTTGTACTAGACGTTGGCGTTGGCGTTGGAGTGTTAGTCGTACTAGACGTTGGCGTCGGAGTTGGAGGTATTTCACTCGAACTTGGCGTTGGCGTCGGTACAGGTTCAGAACAATTTGCGATGTCCTTAATTACACCATTTTCATCTATTTTAAATTCTTTTAGTTGAACACCTGAAGCATCTAATGAATCTCCTACACTAAACCATCTTCCTCCACCTATCCATTTTTCTGTTAATTGAATGTTTGCATATACTGTATCGCCGACTATTGCGTCTGCAACAAGTTCGAATTCATTTTGATTAGAATATGCATTACGTAATGGTTGGTAACAGTTTCCACTATTAGTTTCACCTTTCTCCATTAGTGCGTGAGAATAGAATCTATTTCCGTTTACTGTAACAGAACTAGTTGGTGTTGGCGTTGGAGTTGCCGTAGCCGTAGCAGTCGGTGCTGGCTCACTCGAACTTGGCGTTGGAGTTGGAGTTGCACTTGTACTAGACGTTGGCGTTGGCGTTGGCTCCGGTTCCGGAGTTCCATCTGCACAACATATTGTAATAGTTCCTGTCATACCTGCATGTGAGGTACATACATATGTATATGTTCCGAATGCATCTTGTGGTACTTTCCACACTAAATCTGCACCTTGTTGAACTGGTAAACTACCGCTAACAATTCCTGCAGCAATATTACCATTTTGACTTGTAATATTTAATGGATGTCCGGCTGTAGATCTTCTGAATGTATAAGTTTCACCTTTACATGCATATAAATCAGGATTTCTATTGCTTACAGCATTTTCATATTCTGAATCTTGACCTACTTTATAGAATTCTGCGCCTTGTGCCCAGAAATCAAATACTTTTTCATAATCTTGTCCGTTGGCACCCGCTGGTCCTACTGGTCCTACTGGTCCAACACTACCTTGTTCACCTTGAGGACCTCCTGGTCCTTGTGCTCCTGGTTCACCTTGTGGTCCAGCTGGTCCTTCTGTTCCAGCTTCACCTTGTACTCCAGCTTCACCATCATCACCTTTTGGTCCAGGTTCACCTTGTGCTCCTGGTTCACCAGCATCACCTTTAGCGCCTGCATCACCTGGATCGCCTTTTGCTCCTGGTTCACCTTGTGCTCCAGCTTCACCTTGTGCTCCAGCTTCACCAGCATCACCTTTTGGTCCAGCTTCACCTGCATCACCTTTAGCACCTGCTTCACCTTGAGGACCTTGACTTCCTTGTATTGATCCACCATTTACCCATTGTGTACCGTTCCACATCCAAAAACTATCATCAGATTGTACGATATATGCGTCACCTTGTGTATGTGGTCCTTCTAATGAATTTAGTATATCTGTATTTGCAACTTCACCTAAGAAATTAACACCTGGTCCTACACCACCTTGTGGTCCAGCTTCACCAGCATCACCTTTAGCACCTGCTTCACCTTGTGGTCCAGCTTCACCTTCGGGACCTGCTTCACCTTGTGGTCCAGCTTCACCTTGTGCTCCTGCTTCACCAGCATCACCTTTAGCACCTGCAGCGCCGTTTTCACCAGCATCACCCTTTGGTCCAGCTTCACCTTGTGGTCCAGCTTCACCTTGTGCACCAGGTTCACCTTGTGCTCCTGCTTCACCAGCATCACCTTTATCACCTTTAGCACCTGGGTTACCTTGAATACCTTCTCCACCTTGAGGACCTAAGTCACCTTGTTCACCTTGTTGACCTTGAACACCTGGTTCACCAGCATCACCTTTATCACCTTTAGCACCTGGTTCACCTTGAATACCTGGATCACCGGCATCACCTTTAGCACCTGTGGCTCCATCTGCTCCATCTGCTCCTGGTGCTCCATCGGCTCCATCAGCTCCTGGTGCTCCATCAGCTCCAGCAGGTCCAGATTGCTCAGCTTTATATTCTACCCAACATGCAGCTGGATCATTAGAAATACCTAATGATTCAGCATTTGCTTCAATAAGTGTAAAACCATTGGCTGGAGTTGCCTTTTGTACAGTAAATGTACCTTGTGGGTACATATAAACTGCTCTAGCAGCCTGGCTTAGTGCTAACCATTCAGTATTACCTTGAGAACCTCCGTTTCCAAAGAAACCTTCAGGTATTAAAGTATATGTTTTCGGTGTTCCATCTCCAGAATCTAGTACTTGTACTACCATACCAACTGATCTCATACCAGTTGAGTAGTCATGTTCTGATTGTGTAAATCCTGAGTAATCATTTCCGTTATCAGCGTACACAGGAATTGATGTCATATCACTGAATTGAGGTAGTTCTTGAAAACCACCTTTTAAGTTTATCGAATGTACTACACCTTCATTGGCATCAGTCCTAGAGATAAAGTTTCCGATTTGTTGTCCGTTAGGCTTAATCATTGTTCAAGTTGTTTATTTTATATTGTTTTTTTATACGTAATCTACTGTTATTGCTGCATCTTGTGCTCCAGTGTTCATTCTATATAATGTCCAGTTTTCACTGTTATATGTGAATGATACCTTTTCAGGTGCAATATCTGCTCCTAAACCTCCAACAATTGAAAGTTTGCTATTAACTGTTAAATCAGGAACACCTGCTGAATCAGGAATTGCTATGAAATACCAACTAGCTTGTCCATCAGCTGCATATGAGAAACTAGTTGTACCTGCGTTCCATGTAGAAACAGTACCAAGTTGTCCATAACTACCTGGATTAGCTATCCAATCACCTAAGATTGGACCAAAATCATTATGTGCAGCATTATCTGAAGTATATTGTGGGAAATCAGAAACTAAATTACCAGTACTTGCGTATGGATAAGTTGATCCTGTTCTTAATAAGTAACTATCAGGAACACCTGCTTCACTCGAACTTGGCGTCGGTGTTGGAGTTGCACTTGCACTAGACGTTGGTGTCGGAGTTGGAGTATTAGTCGAACTAGACGTTGGCGTCGGAGTTGGAGTGTTAGTCGAACTTATCGTCGGTGTTGGAGTTGGAGTGTTAGTCGAACTTGCTGTTGGCGTTGGAGTTGCAGTTGCCGTAGCTGTTGCTGTCGGTACTGGTTCACTCGAACTTGCTGTTGGCGTTGGAGTTGCCGTGGCCGTAGCAGTTGGTACTGGTTCACTCGAACTTGGAGTTGGCGTTGGAGTTGCAGTTGCCGTAGCTGTTGCTGTTGGAGTTGGCAATGCACCTTGATCATTAATAATAACGTCAACAGATAATTCATTGGTTGCAACACTATTTGAATCTAAAGTGTCTAATGTCATAGTAAGAGTTTCATCTGCTTCTACTGTATTATCATCTTTAATAGCAATACTTACATCACCTAAATTTCCATCCATTAGGAATGAACCTGTCATTTGAGCAGGATTCACTAAATCATCAGCTGTAATTCCAGTTCCAGAAAGACTATAACCTACTGTTGTATTATCAGGAATATTTACTGAGTTTAGAGCGAATGTTACAAGACTACCTTCAGCTAAGTTTGGTACACTTGCTGTTAAACTCACATAACCTTGACTTTCACTTGAAGTCGGTGTTGGTGTTGGAGTTGCACTCGCACTTGATGTTGGGGTTGGGGTTGGAGTTGCACTCGCACTCGATGTTGGAGTTGGAGTAGGAACAACAAAGCCCTCTACTGTTACTTGATTACTTTCTATAGTACATCCATTTGCATCTACCGCTTTAATTGAATAAAGGCCTGGTGCTAAACCACCTTCTCCGGTAATATCTGTAACGTCACCAAATGTAAATGATGTGTCGCTAGATGTTTTATTATTCGTAAAATTAGTATATGCAGAATCAAGAACCGCAGCTCCATTTTCATCTAATAGTGTATAAACGAATGGTGCTGTACCTCCTGAAACGTTAATAGTAACTGTTCCGTTATTAAAATTTGCCATTTTTTATGTTTTTATTTTCTTTTTATATATATCGTTTCGATTTAATATTAATGTTTGAATTATGATGGTTTATCAATAATATGACCAGTATTCCATACACCTATACCTGAAGTCATGTTTCCAGTACTGTCATATTCATCTAATGTAACTCTTACTGCTTCATTGTTTTCTTGAAATTCATCATTTGCAGCATATACTCTAATGGCTGCTGTTCTTAACTGAGCTTCACCTTGACTACCTATTTTAAATACATTAGAATATGGATTAATAACTGTTACATTCGGTACTGGAGATGAAATGTTATTAGCATCTCCTATATTAACTCCCATAACTTGTATATCACCTTCTGACCAGTCCCCGGTAATAGTATAACCTACTGTTGTGCCTGGTGCAGGAGTATAACTATTAATAGCTTGAATTGCAAATTGCATGTAAATATTACCAGCTTCTGATTCTTCAGCAGTTTGAGGTGTAACCGTCATTTGATAACGATCATTATTATTTGGTGTATTAGTATTAGGACCTGACATTGGACAGCCTTGAGAAATTCTGAATTCTTCAAGTAATGCAGCGTCTAATGGTTGTATGTTATCTCTAATTAATTTTAGGATATATCTTTTACCATGAGCATTACTTAATAAAGGATTTAGTCCACTTACATTAGGATAACCATCTACTTTGTCTTGAAACCAGTTTCCGGCTTGGCCTGTGTAATTATCTACATTTTCCTCACAATCAGGATTATTTGCTTCCCAAACGCCTACGACTTGTAACCATGCTTGATAATCATCATAACCTAACATAGGATAAACTACATTCGTGCTGGGCGAAACATCTTGAACTTCTGTTACGATCCAATTAACAAATGCCACATATTTTAATGATGTTGCGTTATCCTGCATATCTTTAATTTCATCGATGAAATTTCCTTGTGGAAGTTCATTAGGTGCACTTGGTCCTCCCTGTACTTGTGAAACTAATATAGCACCTGTTCCAGGTACGGCTTGATTCATCATATGATTAGGATAATCGGTTGTGTCTCCGTTGGCATCTAATAGTTGCGTCCCGACTTCAACTTGTCCAATTCCTGCTCCATTATAACTTAAACCATAAAAATACGCATCAATATCCAGTGGATAATCTACCGTATTAGGATCTTGTTGTCTACTGTATGCTAAATCTGTGATAGTTTGAATTTTAAATCCATTAGGTCCTTCAGTCGGTTCGTTTCCGTAAAATAAACCATTCTCTTTTTGTTCATTTGTAAAGTTGAAACCTACAGGATTATTTGGTATATTGTCATAATACTGTTCATAGACTTGTCCTGCATATGGATTTGGCGATCCACCCCAATCAGGGTTATGTGGAGCATAACTTTCATTTGCCCACCAAGATCCATTAAAACTAAATTCTTTAACGTACACTAATTGACTCAATAATTGAGGTTCCTCTGATGTACTTGGTGTCGGTGTTGGTGTTGGAACTTCATCACCGCTAGCCAACTTAATACGGTCTGATACCAATTCACGTGTTACATTTCCTTCATCATCAAGCATTATTAATTGTATTTCTACATTACCTGAGTCTTTTTGTACTTTTAGAAAAATACTACCGACACCATTTGCATCAATAGTAAATGTTCCAGGTTCTCCTTGGAATGGTTCCCCTTCTATGCCACCGATTCTTTCAGTATAGCCATCTTCAGGTGATCCTTCAAGAAATTTAAAGGTTCCTGTAGTACCTTGACGTACATTAGAGGTTTCAATTGTAAATGCAAAAGTCGTTCCAACTCTAGCAAGATTATCTTCTGTAGTATCTGTTATTGCATTATATCTCGGCTGTGGTTCAGTACTTGAACTTGGCGTTGGTGTTGGAAGTACATTTGGTTGTTCACTCGCAGTTGGTGTTGGATTTTGTAATACTTCTTCACTTGAACTTGGCGTTGGTGTTGGATTTTGTAATACTTCTTCACTTGAACTTGGCGTTGGTGTTGGTACTGCTTCACTCGAACTAGGTGTTGGAGTTACAAAACCTTTAGCACCGCCATTTGCTGGCTGAAGCGAATAATACCATCCAGCTGTTATATTATATCCACCTACTGATGCGTTAACCTCAGCCTGACCATTAATGATCTGTGCTGACGAAACTAGTGGAGTAAATCTATAAATTCCAGTAAATACAGTTGGATCATTTGTACCACTTATTGACTGCATTGTACCACTCAAGTGGTTGTTAATAAAATTAGCTGGTCCAACAGGAGTACTATTACCATCACCTACAATTGTATAAGCTACATCAGCAAATGGCGTTTGCGGCGTGAATATAAATCTATCGTTACCGAATACGTTTGATGCGAAATTAAAAAATACAGCACCTGGAGATGTTCCTCCACTATCTTGTGATGATACTGAATCAATATCAAAATTACCACAGATAGAATCTACTACGAAGTTAATACATGGATCTTCAGGTGTTGCTGTTACAGATTGTACTATGAATGAACATATTGAGTCAACAACAAATAAATCACAGTCAAATTTAGGGGCACAGCAATCTAAAATCCAGATATATTGATCTACGCTATATCCTTTGGATTGATATCTAGCAAAATCATCATCATCTGCTGATATTTTATGAAATACTAATGAACTTCCTAAATCATCATCGCTTAAAGTTAAGTCTGGATTAGATCCAAATATTCTGAAACCTGCTTGTGTTTGCTCATTTAGGATTAAATTATAATCCATTTCAGCATGTGTAAGGGGTCTTCCTAGATCATGAGGTTGAATAGCGATGTATTTCCCAGTTACAAAGTTTCTATGAAAACCATGTACGAAATCGTATTCCTCAATTGTATTTAATTGTAGTGGCATTTATATGTCTTTCTTTTTATCTATTTAGTATATATTCATCCACGATCTAAGCTCGTCTTAAAAGGTTTTATATTGGCTATAAAAGTCAGCAATAAGCTCTGAATAATATTTATTTTTAATAAGTTCTATGTATTCACAGTAATCAACATAATCACCCTGATCCTCAATATATGCAAAACATACATAATTTTCGAATAGAAAAGATATTCTTTCTATTTTAGCAAAAATAGCGCTAGTTATTGATATACTTAAACCGTTTAAATCTGCTTGCTTAGCACTGTCTAATAATCTTCTTATGTTATTAACGAAAATAGCATGAGTTGATCTAGGTGTGGTAACTTCATATGCTAATAAAGTCCATACTGATTCATCACCTGTTGCACATTCACAATCTTCGTTGTGCCAATTATATGCATATTCTGTTTCTATGAAATTTCTAAGATCTGCAAGATCTTTAAATCTAGGTTGAGTTTTGGTACCATAGAATGCAGTCTTATTAAAAAGAATCTTAGAAACTGGTCCGTCATTTTCGTTTACAGTTTTTAATACTTTATAAGCTTCTATTAATGAAATTCTATCAAATACCATATTTAGTTATTCATTGTTATGTTTGTGACCATATAGCCTATTACACCTATTGCTGCCGTGAATAAAGTCCAAAATATTTTAGTGTAAGTTGATTTCCATTGAATCAATTCTTTATGTTGATCAACCAATTTATCATACTCACTTTGATTTCTTTCTTGTTCTTTTCTAAAATCAGTATTTTTTGAAATTTCAACAATTGCCCCGTCATATGGGTTAAGTAATCTTTTCTTTAATTCCGAAACATCTTCCTTCATGTCATTTTGATTTCCTATAACTTGTTTAATTGATGCTTCCAATTGAACATAATTAGGATCTTCCATTTTAGCCTTAAGGCTAGTAAATGCTTCTAATAATTCTCTTACTAATTCGCTGTTTGATTTATCACTTGCCATATTAAGTTATGATGGTTTATTTCTATCTTTAAGTAAAGTTTGCTCTTGAATCCATCTTTTACCCAATGGATTTTTTACAGGTTTGCTTAAATGTTTATTAACTTGTTTTTCTATTTGCTGTAACACATCGGCTCCGTATTCAGAATTATCTACGATTAACATTCTTTCTGCACCGAATAGTTTTTGAAATTTACCTAAATTGTCTTGAACGTCTTTCCACATTTTTTCAACCATTGAATCATCAAGCTTACGCTCTCTCATTTGATTTCTTTCTAGTGCAATTTCTAAAGAAGTGTTTACAAATACCATATAAGTATCATAACCTAAATCTTGATATAATTTTCTATGTCCTTTAATTTTACCAAAGTTTTTACCTGTTCCGTCTATTACTTGACCTAGTCTACCGCCTATATAATTATCTTGTAGTCTTTTGGTAATTCCTTTAGCTTTATCTCTAATAGCCATTACTTTCACCCATTCTTCTTGATTTTTAGCTAATTGCGCTAATTCACCTGGATCATAACCTGCTTTCTTGAGACCTTTTTCAAATGCGTTGTCATTATTTACTAGTTTTAAACCAGTGGCATAAGATACCGAACTAACTGCACCCTTTGGAAAGTTAAATAATTCAGTTGCAACATATGATTTACCAGAACCCGGTCCACCGGCCATAAAAAATGCTTTAAGTATTCCCTGGTCATACACGCCTTCGTTTAATTCAGCCTTTTCATTCAAGAATGTGTTGTAATTCTTAATAATCTTCATAATTTAGGATTTAATTTATAGTCTATATATCCTCTCACCAAAAGCATAAAAAAAGGGATAGCTTTCGCCATCCCTTGATAAATTTCGAATAGAACCGAGATTTAAATTATAAAGGCCATATCATTACGGTTCCAGCATCATACCATTCACTGTACCAACCTATTTTATTGATTTGTTTTTCAAACTTATTAAGAACACCAAGTTCATAATTTTTATAATCTTCTGAATAATAGTTATAAATGATTTTACCTTTGTATACATCTCCAGCTTCTCCAGAAACCCATACTCCACCTTCACTACCATTAAATTCTTCGGTAGTAGAAACAAAATCAATTGAAAACTTCATTTTTAAATGATCTATAAAATCATCTCTATCCATTTTAGCTTCTTTAACAAGAACAGACTCTTTGATTGTAACATCAAATGGTAAATCTTCAGCTTCATGATAACCATCGCTCACGTGCATACCAAACCACTTTCTTCCATCTGTAAAATAGAACCAACCGTGTGCAACATCATGAACAACATCAAAAGATCTATTAAATTCTACCTTAATTGATTTACCTCTACCTCTTGCTAAATACTTTAGTACAGGTACACCGTCATCCCATGTTTTTGTAGTTGTAGTAGCTTTAACAGTTACTGATTTACCCTTAAGTGTTGCGGTGTATAATTCTCCACTAACATCATCTGCTAACACTTCAGTTGAAGATTTCTCTTCATTTAAACCATCATCAAACGTTTCGTATACAACGCTTTCATTTGTCATATCTTCTTTAGCGAATTCATTATATTCTTTTGCCCATCTTTTCCATTGAGAAGATTTAGCAAAATTATCAATTACATCAAACACACCGTCATTGCCCATAGTTACATTACTATCTGCAAATTGATCTGCTAACCATCTTCCTACTTTAGCATTTAAGAAATACAAAGCACCTTCATCTGTAAATCCAAATGAAGATACTAAATAAGTAAATGTATTTTTCCAGAATTCTTCTTTTTGAGCGTCTTTATAAAGAGTATCTAATGTACCATAAAATCCATATACATCATTAATATCGTTATCGCTAAATTGATCTTTTTTACCGAAGTAAAACTTTTCAGATACTGGTAATTGAATTTTACCTTCAACCATAAAACCACATCTTACCATAGCATCGATAATCCAGCTTTTATATGTTTCCATATTATCGCCTGATTGTTTGTACTTGTCACCATATTTATCAAAACCCTTTAGGATTTTAGCTTGAAGCCTGCCGTCACACTGACCAGATATTTGAGTAAACCATTGTTCAACTTCTACATCTGACATGTTTGGAGTCTTAAAGTCTGGTTTTCCAATTTGTCTAGATTTAAAGTCATCAAATGGAATATATCTAAATCTAGAACCTTCTTTTTCCCAATTCTTTGTGTTATCGTATGTTTTTGGAGCAACATACTTCTTCTCATTAATCATTGATTCATTATAAACAATATGACCTTCATTATCTTCTATTGATAATTTAGCATTAGGAAATTCTTTCTTTACACCTTCATAATGTGCAGGAATTGCATCCATTATTGAAACTAATTCTTGATTAACTACTTTACCATTCTCAATAGAAACTATTGCCCATGGACCAGCTTTTGCACCCTTTCTAACACCTTTCATGATGTTTGACCATTTACCTTCTGTAAGAAATTGTTCATCAATAGGATTAGGATATTTAACACCCTTTGCTAACTTAAGTAAATCTTTAAGATCTTTAGTTTTATTTCTATTATATTTGTCAGCGTTTTTCTTATCTTTAAATATAGCAGAAGTAACATCTCCATGATCATTGATCATAATAATGATACCTTTTTTACCAAATTGTCTTTCATCTTGAACGTAAATAGCTGGAGTTGCAGCTTCAGTAACTACTGATTCTTTTACGATCGTATCATAGTGTACTTCTTCAACATCGCCCATATAGTTTGCATAAACATCAATCATCCATTCCTGGCCTTCATCATCTTTACCTAACCAATATTGATCTTGACCTTCATTTCCATGATCATCGATAATATCTTCGTAGTCAAAATCTACTTTATGTTTTTTACCACCTACTTTAAATTCAAGATATGGCCATTCATTCTTAGTAACTTTAACCTTGGCTTCAGTAATTAATGATTCTAAAATAATTGAATTTATCTCTTCTTCTTTGTTAAATCTAGCGCTACGTACATCATCAGTTACTTCTAACTTAAGACCATACATTGCTGTTAATTTAACTTTTACTATTTTACCATCTTTTTCTGCTTCAAATTCCTTGAACGCATTTGATTGTTGTCCATAATCTGTAATTTCATATTGACCACCTTTAGTATCTAATATAGTACCAATTTTAATCTTGTTAAGAAGTTTAGATCCCAACATTGAAGCCTTAGCAAAAGATATTGTTTTACCTTCATTAGTTATGGATTCTCTAAGTAGTTTAGGATTATTATCAATAAGCTCTTCCATTTCTTTTGCAGCTAAAGTTTTAAATCCAAACTCACCAAAGCGTTTCTTAGCTAATTTATCTGCTTTCTTTAGGTCTATGATTTGGTCTAATTGATCATCGCTTAATGAGAATAATCCCATTTCACCAAACATATCACCTGCTAAAATATCAGCTTTTTCATACGGGCTCCACAGTTCTGTTTTTTTCTCTGATATAAAAGAATTGAATGATTTTAATATTTTCATAATTATAGTATTGATTTTCTACCACCTAATTGAAGTTTAAATACTAGCACATCGCCAATGTTTTCTTCAATTTTAGATAGGTCTTTTTTTGATATGTTAAACATAAGTACTGATTCATAACCTTCGGGACTGTTAAATTCTGTAACTATATTTCTATAATCATCTCCAAATAGTTCTTCTAGGTCTTCCTTAAGCATCGCCTTTGGAGCCGGAGTTGCTATCTCATAGATTTCATTTCCACCATAAGATGCTTCGTTTATAATTTCTTTATTTTCTAATACTTTAGAATTCTTTTCAATGTCTGCTAATAATTCTGGCATTGATCTTACTCTAATTCCTGAAAATGTAGGTTTTTCAAAATATATGTTCATGCTTCTGTCAGCATACTTTTTTAGTGATTTGTGATCTGCATGAACTCCACCTGGTAGGTTGTATATAATAGTACCCTTTGGTAATGTGATATTTGTGTAATCTCCAATTCTAGCACCTTTAACGTCTTTCTTTAATTGATATTTTCTATCTTCTAAAGAATCAATTGTTCTTCCACTTGTTCCAGAAATCATTGTTGTTTTAATCTCTTCAACCTTAGATTCATTTGCAATTCTTGTAATAGTAAAATCAATCCAGTTTTTTTCACTTGTTCCCCAATCTATATCAACCTGTGGAAATTTATCTTTAATTGAATCAACGATCTTAGTCATTGAATCGTTAGATGCATCCGATAATACTTCATAATCATCATCTTCATAATCTTCCTCATCTCTATCATCGTCCCAATCATGATCCCAATTACCCCAATCTCTAATACTACATTGAATTTCATCATCACCTTCTTGATCTAATCTCATTCCAGGTTTAACTTCAGACTTAAGTGCATAATACACTTTATTTAGATCTAATTGTGGAGCAACTTCTTCGGCACTTGCGCCTACTTTATCAGCTTCTTTCCATGTAATATAATCTTGATCATTTTGAATTGCAGTTATTAATCTATCAAGAGCATCGCTAAGTACCTTTTGTGATTCTTTTTGAATTACTCTAACTGCATTTTTAGCTAATCCTAAATACTTATAAAATGACATATTAGTATCTGGATTTGCAGGAGCCCAATATTTGTCTCCTAGAAATTTCTTACCAGTTCTTATACTTACGACATATTGCCATTGTTCGTCTCTATCACTATCCTTTGATTTCATGTAAGGTCTAATAAAACCTTGTTTACTTCCGTAACTTCCTGCATCTATAGATCCAGTGAATTCTCCGAATACACACATACCGTTAAAAAACTTTTCAGTTGATCCGAATAAATGCTGGATTAAATTTGTTTTGATATTTGCACCCCAAACCACAGGATGTAAGTTACCCTTTACATTGTGATACTTGAATTGTGGCAACGGTGCACCTGAGTAATATTGTCCGCCATCTTCAAAATAATAGTTTATATAACCACCACCTAAGGTGTCTTTCATATACGATATATAGTCGTTTACTATTTGATTATCTCTTAGATTGTTGTGAAATTGTTGAATTGTCATGTTCTTAAGCGTTTAGTTTCTTGATTTTCTTCATAATAGTTTTAACGTCATCATCTTTGTCACCATATGTAGGTGATATGTTTTTGTCATTCCAAACTGCCATGTTAACTACCGAACCATCGGCATTAATATTATATGAACCACCTTCATATTCTTCTCCGTCAATATCTAGATCAAATGAATCTTCTTCATAATCAGAACTAACAGTGTATTTTTTACCATCTAATTTAGTAAGAGCGTCTGCAAATTTTTGTGCAACCTCTAATGTTTCTTCTTTTGAAAGTCCAGCTGGTTTTGCTTCAGAAACCAAAGCTTCGTTGTTTACTCCATAAAAAGCCATCCATTCTGTTTTGGTCATTCCTACTTGATCAGCCTGCAACTGTAAGAAATCTGTCCATTCTTCAAATACCTTTACTTGTTTCATTATTTTGTCTTATTTGTTTAAAAATTTTAGCAAGTCATCCATATTAAAATAGAAAGAATATCCAGCTCCTTGATAGCCATGATCTTGTTCTACTGTAAACAGTTGTCTTCTTTTCTTTAATTCATCATTGATGGAATCTTCAATAGCTTTACCTATTGTATTAGGATCACCGATTTCAAGTTCTTTATCGTTTTCTTTGCTAGAACTAGCCATTGCTAAAAAACCACCCTTACCATATTGGTAGGATAGTCTATATTTAATAGCCTCTCCGCTAGTAACTACTTGAAAATTCTTCTCGTTTAAAAAATCTTTGAAATCCATGATAAAATTATTTTAATGTTAATAGATATTTTAATTTATCTATTTGACTTATAATTAGTCTAGCATGATCATAAACCTCTTCATGCATAGGATCAATAACTATTTGTATTTCGTTTGTTAATACACTGTATAAGTGCATAAAGAATTCCACTACTGCACCTTCTGAATAATCTTTAAGTGATATTGTAGCGTTATTACCAAAGACTGGGCGTTCTTTAATACCCATAATCAGTTCAACTAGTAAATCTATATTTTCTAAGAATTCATCGTAGAATTTTCCAAAAGCTTCATGTTCAGCAAAAGAATTTGTTTGCCAATGAAATATATGCGCTTGATCTCTAGCCGCTAATAGTTTTAGTGAGAATTCTCCAAATTGATCTCCTGTTGGTACGATTGCATTAAAACCTTCGTTTAAGTAATCGTCGTATTTTAATGTCTTCATAATTATATTCTAAATTTAGCGTCTTTAAAAGCTTTTTTGATTTGTTTAGCCATATCAGCTTGAATACCTGGTCCTCTAAAATTACCACCTATATCATATGATCTTGCTATTACATCTTCTGCAAATGATTTTGCTTCATTGTATACTTCCATTTCAAGTTCTTCTCTTCTTTCATCTTCATCATCAGAGATAGTTCCATCAGCATTAGCTTCTTCAATTTGTGAATTTATAATAGACTCGTCAGTTGTTGGTTCAGCGAACTCGTTAAATAATTTTACTTTCTTCATGCTATGTACATTTTTATTATTAGATTATATATCTATCTCTTTTAACTCTAATTGTACTTTAGCCCAATAGTACTCTGTTCTCTTGTTCTTGTAACCTCTTGGTCCACCATTCCAATTTCTTGCAATAGTTTCAAAACCACCTTCAGGGTGGTGATAGTTTTTCCAAACCATGAACATTTCAATAGATTTTTCTCTACTAAAACGATCTTTCTTCTTATATCTTTTTTCGCTTCCGGTTTTTTTGAGAATTCGATTAACTTCTCTTACCATAATAGGTCTAATTTGTAATACACCAATAGAAGGCTCTCCTAAATCAGTATCTCCAACCGCATCTTCATTTCCTCTAGATTCTACTTGAATTAAAGCTTCTACTAACTTAAACGTAGTATCTATTTTAATTGGCTCTGGAGTTAATGTAGCGATTGCTACTTGAGGTAATCTTTTGTCTTCTGGAAATGGATTGTCTGATATTGCACCTGGTGATACTGATAGAAATGGTAACAACATCATCATGAATGGTATCTTAAAACTTTTCATAATAATTAGTTTATCTTTTTATTATACAACTAATATACAAAAAGTTTATGACATAAAAAAATCTGGGATGATTTATTTTAAAATTTATCTGAAAATAAATCTTCTATGTCTTCGTGTATCTCATCTGCTGTTACATCTAATTCTAACATGATGTTTGCACGATACGTTAATTCTTTAGAACCATTATTAAAAACTATAATAGTTGGAATAGATCTTACCTTGTATTTCTTTTTAAGATCTGGATATTTTTCAATATCAACTCTATAATATACACCATCTTCAATATCTTTCCAATCTTCAAACTTATCAGCAAATGATGCCACGAACTCTACAATAACAATACCAGTATTGATAGCTTTATCAAAAGTGTCTGCGCTTAGGTATTTAGGAGTGTCTTCTACTATATTTACACTCTTGTTTCCATCTGCAATGGTAGCTGATCCTAGAAGACCAAATACGATTAATATTATAAATGTAAAGTTTTTCATATTATCTAAATTGGTAGTTTAAACCAGCTTTAGCTACATATACTTGTCTATCCCAGTATTGTAGATAATTCATCTCTGCAAAAACACCTAGTTTTTTTGTTATTTTCCATCCTGTCATTGCACCGATTGTAAAATCAGTCCATTGTGCATCTTTTCCTTCACTAATAAACTTACCATAAGAAAAGTCTTTGTTACCCATAACTTGTTGGTGATATGGCATAACTGAAGTGTAAATGTGTGCCCAGTTATTTCCATCTTGTGAATAATGATAAAAGTCTAATCCAATTACTGGAGATATTGTACCTAGATCTTCAATTAGTATAAGTCCTTCTCTATTGAAGTCGTTTACTATTCCACCATATACATTAGTTCTAAAATCTAAATCTGTATCTGAAACTCTCTCGCCATTTTCATCATTCCAAAAGAAATCAAAGTTATCTAATTCTCCATCGTTATCATAATCGATACCATAATAGTTATCACTGTAACCATTGTCGTATGCTAATTGCCACCATGGATTATCATCTAAGTAATCTGCGATTGGTAAGTAACCATAAGGTCTGTGTGTTCTAAATGCAGCACCGATTGATAAGTTTAATTTCTTGCCTATTGGTTTTCTCCATCTAAGATCTACTGCTCTATAATCCAGATCTGCAAGACCATCTTGCATTTGTTCTAGTTTAAAGATAAAGTTATCTCCTAAATATCTAAGAAATATATCTTCTCTTGTGTATTCATTACCAAACTGTCTTGCCCATTCCCATTGGAATTTATATTCCCAACCTTTAACAGCACCTATATTAGAACTTAATCCTGTTTGGATTTCTGT
>Ga0187219_1000523_pt1 | contig 18455 bp, 16 predicted proteins | sample 13SPOviralmetaG_FD_130162 | JGI IMG/M metagenome (GOLD analysis project Ga0187219, IMG submission 130162) | Marine viral communities from the oligotrophic San Pedro Time Series (SPOT) site, San Pedro Channel, CA, USA - 13 SPOT_SRF_2010-07-21... | ecosystem: Environmental > Aquatic > Marine >... | reverse complement strand
GTAGTTTTTCTAGAATACGGTCCAAATACACCTTCAAATCCAAAATAACGATTGAATGATTCAGTATAATAAATCGCAGGCCAATCATCATGTTGCTTTAAATTTTTTATACTGCTAGGTGTAGCAAACACGCTGTTGTGTTTAATGTTAAGGTCAGTTACAACCTTGTATAGTATATTGTATATATCTATTGTTAAAAAATTACCGTTAAATTGCAAATGTTGTTCGTGTTCATTGCACGTATTCCAAGCATCACAAAATAAGAAAACTGCCTTAGTTTTGCCGCTATGTATATCAGGTAATATATGTGCAAAATTTGTTGAGAAGTTTTCAAAATATTCTACTTGATTATATGGTACAACAACGTCACCCACTTGTTTATCAGGCTGGGTTCCATACGGAGTTCCAATTACTAGTATTTCTTGTCTACTACTATCTTTTATTAAATTTAACGTGAAGTCGATATCCAACGCATGTGTTGCAGTTGAATCAGGATGTAATACTGCCATTAAGTTTTCCAATAGTCCTTGTATTCTGGTATAACATCAAGTATAGTTTGTTTTCTTACTCTGTCAAGTTTATTGGTATGCTCTATAAATTGTTCCCACTTAGCAGGATCTCTATCTTGATTCATGACATGATCTAATAATGCTTGGTTGTTTGCTTTTTCCCACTCTGGTGCACTACTGCTATTTAAAACAGAAACAGCGGCGTCATAGCCTTTTTGTTTAATAGCATCTGGTAAATGTATAGCATCCATGTATGCAGGTTGATTTACTTGTATAAGATAAGGAAGTTTAATTTCTATATCCAGTGTTTGTGTATACTCGTACAAATTACCCAAATCTAACCAGGTTAAACTACTCATTGTACTGTGTACTTGTAGTATCCACTTACCTGGTTCCATTTGTTTTGACCAATTAATTACTTTTTGTAGGTTGCGTTCCCACTTACTCCATTTGCCAGGCCAACGTACATACTCATTAACTCCATTGACACCGTCACAACTCATGTTAATATTAATTTGCTTAAAATGTTTCCATAAGTCAAATACTTTATCTTGTACTGCTAACATATTTGTATTAAATTGTAGACTAACTTCCGGTGCTCGTCCGCTATCAATTATACGTTGTAATAATTCGTAATACTTGGGGACAAATAGTGGCTCTCCGCCTAGCATGTTTAAGTGCTTTAGTGTAGGTATAATTTCTTCAAATATTCTATCAAAGTTAGGATGGTCATACCATTCAAAATTAATCTCAGACATGTCTGCTTTCCAAAAATTAATTTCAGGATTGTTAACCATATCATCAGCCCACATACTGCTTGACCAAGGGTTACACATTCTACACTGAATGTTACATTTGTTTCCTAGTGTAAGTTCCAAGTACTCAATATTAATGTCTGTACGGAATTTAGATTCATCTGTAGCATCAAACCATTGGTTCCAACTTTGTCTGTAACTAAATCCTCCGCCATCTTCAACTATCCAACAACGGTTACAAAAGTCGTGCTTTTTGCCTGACTCGATATCTTTACGTAGTTCACGATGTGGTACCGCATCAAGTAATCCATCAGTACAATCTATAATATTTTTAAATTCCCAACCTTTAGCCACACCAGGATAGTTGTCAGCATGGAAGTTATAATTACAGCATGGACGAATTTGTCCAGTTGGATCTATACTTAAATGATTGTAAGGTAACACACAATATGTTTTGGTATCCATTTTATCCCTTGTATGCCTTAATGGCACTTATTTTATTATCTGTAAATGTTAAAACATCTACTACGTCAATAGCTTCAGACTCACTGATGTGAACAATTAACTGTGCAATTACAACATTGTCATCAGTTAACATATTAAGTATCTCTACACGTATACCAGGTACTGCTTTAAAGATATTTTGATTAGTTAGTACAACCTTATCAAAACCTGCAACACTGACATCCCAGTCAATTAGAACAATATCTTCATGAAACATTGGCTTTAGTTGTTCTACATCATTGGTATTCCAAGCTGTAAAATAATTATGTGCTAAGTTGATTAGATGGTTCATAATTTCTATCCTTGTATTTTGTAATGTAAATGTCTGTGCCACAATGACAATGTGTCTTAGGACAAATTACACTTGTTGGTAAGTCTAACTCTAGTTCTGGATCATACAAGTTACCTACTCGTGGCATAACACCACAGCTACCCATGTCAATATGTCCTTCACAGTTAATAAAGATACTCTCCATTGGTATCAAACATTTCCACCCTTTGAAGAAGTTTTTACTTTCTGCTACCAATCTATTACAATTAATAGGTTGTTCAGATCCGTCAGCATATACTTCCATACTACCCATACCATCTGCTTTTGCTGGTACGTTGTATTTAATGTCCTGTTCCAAGTTAGTTTTCTCTAAAAACTCCTTGTGCTCTGGGTTTTTGTAATTGTACGGTCGTGTTGTGTGACTAAGCTCTTCAAAGATAGGCACATACTCTACACGCCAGTTGTGTTCGCTCATCTCTGTTTTTAGTCTGTTACTAAAGTCGATAACTTCGTCCCAGGTAGGCTCATGCATCATCATACGTCCACACAAGTAATTAACACGGTCACTTAAAAACTTATAAATTTCCATATAGTGATCACTGTCAACAAACTCAGGGTGGTAACTAGCAACAACATCATCAAAGTAATGTACATTCTTTTCCCACCATGCTCGTTTACTACTAAGGTTTGTATTAACAGCAAACTTGACTTCAGTCATTCCACTTGCTAATATATGTTCCATTACAGGCACTAGTGGCTTCCAATAACATGGTTCGCCACCGCTAAAGAACACTTTAAGTCTAGTATAACCCCTACTGAGTTCATAGTCAATCAGTTTAGTTAGTCCTGCTTTAATAGCTTCGATATCCAAGTTAAGGTTACTTCCGTTCCAATTGGACTCATTACAGTATGTACAACGAAAGTTACATAAGTTACTTACTTGCCATGTAATGTTAACGAAAGGGTCTCCACCCTGCTCAATTCTTATTAGGTCACTCATCCCATTTTCCTTTGCCTTGCCAATCATACTTAAAACTATAATCAACATATCGGCCAACTTTAAAATCTTGTTTAACTTTGTTGAACCACTCTGGGTCAAATGCATTCCAAGGGTCGTGATTTTTAAAGTTTTCATCTCCCTTCCACGCTAGTTTTCTAGCACGGGTAGCGGCATTACTGTTATTACTAAAGAAGTTCATTACTGTATACACTGGTCCAACTGTGTCTGGATCACTTATTATGTTTCCGTTTTCATCTGGGTATTCGTGATCTTGGTATACATAATCAGTATGTGTTTGTCTATAGTCCCAATCAAAGTCTGCAGACCAATTGCCCGCATCATCAATTTCAAATTTATAATCTGCGTATAATGGTGCCGCATTACGTGCGCCCCATTCTTCTAATTCCCATTCGTAATTAAACTTTAAGGTAAATTTATATCCACCTCTAGTTTTCCAAACTACATGTAAAAAGGGCCAAATCTCGTTTACCAAACTATCTGCAAAATTACTTATACCAGGTTTAATTATATTATAGTCAGTGTCTTTGTCAGGATATTCAATTTCCTGTTGTCTCTCTGGATCATTCCACTCAATAGTATAATGACGTTCACGTAGATTGTGCCGTGTGGGCTTGCCAATCGATTCCTCACTAAGTAAAAAGTCAGTAAAGATACTAAAGGTTTTCATACGTATTAGTTTATGTGCAATACTCATTTTATCGTCTTTAGTAATCCAATGATCGTAATAGTACCATTGTTTTAAATTAAATTTGTCAAAGTTTTGACCAACAATAGTGTCAACACCAACATTAAATCCTGTACCTTGCCCAATGTTTAACAGTCCTTGGTTACGTTGGCGCCATAAGAATGTCATACTGTCTTCAAGCATCCGACCGTTTTCATTTGGATATCCTACAATCCAATTAGTCATAGCACCAATGCCAACTTTTTTACCATCACGAAAGTTAGCTTCCATTTCAGGAATTGTAACTTTTTTATCCATAGCATCTAATACTTCTTGTGCACCGCTTTCTGTACCGTAGTTTAGAGCTTCACAACCACTATTACGCAGAACTTGCATATATTCTAAATCCATACGACCATCACATCTAGCGTAACCACTCCAGTGTATTTTTATACCACTAGCAATTACACCTTCAGCAAAAGCACGTAACTCATTTAGATTGCCATTTACTAAACTGTCAACAAAATAAAATACGTTTGTACCATATGTTTTGTGCATATGTATTACTTCATCTAATGTACTAACACTTGTACGCTGTCTGTATTTGTAATAGTGTGTCTCTTCACAGAATGTACATTTAGCAATACAACCTCTACTAATAGCAAGTAATGCTCCATTTGGAAAAGCATACTTGTCCATTGGCATATTACTATAATCAGGATAAGGCAAGTCATTTAAACTTACTCGCTCGTTTTCTGCTTGACGCAAGATAGTTGTTTTACCAACCCTTTCACCTTCAATTAAAAGTTTGCCTTCATGTTGCATTAAGATGTTTAGTAGCGGACGTTCGCCCTCGCCATTAACAACAAAGTCATATATTTCTTTTGGTTCAAAGTAACTATAGTGTGTACTTGGTCCGCCCACAATAATTTTAATATCAGGAAGCCGTTTTTTAACTTCCTTAATGATATAGTCTGTAGGTTCTTCATTACAGTAATAAAGACTTGCACCTAAAAAGTCTGGAGCAAACTCTACAATTTGATCAATACAACGATCCAGGATAGGTTTTACATATGTGTGTAATTCTTCCCAGTATTGTTCTCCAATCCAGTGCCAGTCTCTTGGTCCATCCCATGGATTATAATGTATGTCCCAAGGTTCATTATTTCTCATTGCTGTTAGATATGCATCATGAGCTTCAACATTTAAGTCAAAGCACTTAGTATCAAAGCCAGCAGTGTTTGTTACACCTGCTAGTTTAGCAATACCATAATGCGGAAAGCCAGGATCCCATTCTGGACACATGATTAAACACAATTTTGTTTGTCTATTAATGTTATATTCAATGTCAACAGGCGCTAGACCTTTTTGTGGTCCTTTGCTCCATTTTTCCATAATCTTCTGTGTAGCAGTACTGCGATCTTCTAAGTAAGTACCTTCTTCTCTAGTAGGTGGATCTCTTCGTTCTTTGCCCTGTAATCGAAACCATGCTACGCCTTGTTCTTCATCAGCCATTATGTTAACACCTCAAATGCCAGATTATGAAAGGTAGTGTACCACTGTGTTCCACGTTGCCTATCCATCGTATCACTAAACTCTCTAAATTGCTGTCGTTTTTCAGCACAATATTCTTCACTTAGTGAATTGTCTTCTAGTCGTTTGATAGCTTGTCCAACGCCATGTTCCCACCAAATGTTTGGTACATTATGACTAGGTTTGTATGCTTTTAGTTTTTCAATTGTTTTTGCTTTAACGTCAGGCTGTATAATTCTAACATCTAGATAACTAGGACTATCTAACATTATTGGACTCCAAATGTAAAGTCTATTTTTTTCTTTATCATCGTACCAACTACGATGATTATGTGCCCAATCAAGTACATCAGGTATAGCATCATAATTGTAAGTTTGGAATACTGTATAATGTTTAATCTTCCAAGTCTGTGGAAATTTGTCATATATACGAATAATATTTTTTTCTATGCTTTCCCACTTAGTTGGATATCGTATATACTCATTTTTGTCATATACGTGGTCTATACTAATCTGGATCTCACCATGATTAAATCGTGACATAGTATTGTAAAATATTTCGTTCCATTGTGTTAGGTTTGTTGTAAGTGCAATATAACAATCTGTATTACCAGCGTCCAGTATCATTTGCATAATTTCAATATTGCGTTTGATTAACGTTGGTTCTCCACCAGTAAGGTATAAACGTTTAAGTTTGGGTGCAAGTTTTTTAATACTTTCAACAAACTGGTCGCTCTCCCACCATCTCCAATTTGCTTGGTTTTCTAAGTGTAGTTCATGATCCCATTCTTTTCTAAGCCACAGTGGCATATCGTCATCTTTAAGTTGGATACGTCTGCGTTCATCTGCAACTCGATCACTACTTAATGCCCAACAACTGTTGCATCTTAAATTACAAAAGTTACCTAAACGCAATTCTAAACTTTGTGGTAATGGAGGGTTTACAGATTGATATTCTTTTGGCATTGCCCACTCTTTGAGTTCTCCAAATGCGCTTTGTCTTGAACTTTGTATTCCGCTATCTTCTAGTTTCCAACATACGTCACATGCTTTTGGTCTTTGACCTTTAAGCATTTGTCTACGTACATCTATCATATACTGACTATTCCAAATTTCTTCAACGTCATGCGTTCCGAAGTTTAGTTCATTATTGTCTGCATCAGTTGCGTGAATATTTTCATTGATACTACAGCATAACTTTACGCTACCTTCAGTGTTACTATTTAAATTAGTGAAAGGAAATAAACAATAGGTACTACTACTCACGATACTCTCCAATACATGATAATTCTGGCAATGCTTCTAACCAACTTTCATCTCTCCATTTATCCCATCTCTCAAATTCTTTAATTGTACTTGGCAATTCACTAGTACGGTCTGTTGTATTCATAAAGTTTAATAACCCTCTGGCACTGTCAACATATTGACTAGCAGGCCAATGGTCTGTTATAAAATCTTCTCTTGTTGATAACCATTCAAGATGTTCTTCCCAACGTTTAGTAACTTGTATTTTGTAATCATTTGGTAATGCTTGCATACTCAAGAATTTTGGATCTAACAAGTTATTTAATCTTATTTCACCTGGCGGTATAAATCCCTTGTTAACCCAATCTTCGTGGAAGTCTGGAAAGTGTAATACGTTCATTAAACTAAGTGTAGGGCATAAGTCAAACTCAACATGTGATAATTCTGGATCGTCCAACATTGCTTGTCTGTTTGCTTCAATGTCTGCCCAGATAGTACCTTTACGTATATACTCACCATGTGCGCCCATTGCATCTAAACTAGCACTTACTTTAACTTTTTTAAATTGTTTCCACAGATCAAATACATGTTGTTTTTTATATGTAAGTTGGCTAAAGTTTGTTGTGTACAATACACTAACATTCTGTGCATGACCAGTTTCAATCCAGTGATTCATGATCTCCCAGTGCATATCAGTTACTAATGGTTCACCACCTGCCCAATATACTTCTTCTACTGTGTCCAAGTAAGGACGTAGTTCTTCTAAGAAGCCTGGTTTATTTTTAAGTTGTATAAATTTTTGCTCTGCTATATCTTTAGGTACACTGCCAAACTCTTTAACAAAATCATCAAACCAACTAGTACTAAATGTTGGACTACAACTTCTACAACTCATATTACATAAGTTACTAAAGCGGAAGTCCATGTAAGTAAGATTAATATCATCATATTGACCATCTGGTTTTGTATGTTCAGTGCGCCAGAAGTGGTGTGCAAAACGATTGTTCATATTCTTACGAAGTGTGTATGTGTTACTATCTGATTCAAGCTCATAACAACGAGTGCATGCACTAGTTGGCTTATCATTTAACATATTAGTACGTAATGTTTTAGCTAAATCACTATTCCATAACTGTTCAAGAGTATGAGTATTAGTATTCCCATAATCATTTCCTTCATTATGTTCTGCTAAACAACAAGGAAATGCACGACCGTTTGGCCATACATGCATATGTATCCATGGCGCCATACAGAATGTTTTACTATCATGTAGTTGGTATTGGTTACTAAGCGATTTTGTATCTTGGGTCATCTGGCATTATCTCATATTGTTTAAGTTGTTCTAACTCTGGATACACTGCATATGCATCGTTGCTTCTAATATTATCAAATTCTTTTGTTGTCCATAAAAACTCATTGAACTTATTGTCAAAAGTGTCGTCTGCCCACATAAACTTGATTATACCTTCAAAATTAGTTGTATCATTTTGCCAATCTGGGTTTTGCTCTTTGCGCAACCGCTGAATATACTCAATATGTTTTTCCCATTTTTTGGTTACTTGAAGTTTATAGTCTTTTGGCAGTACTTGTATACTTAGTCTCTCAGGATGTGTTAAGATTGTCAAGTTTAAACTATTAATATCTACCAATCCTTCTTCAATCCATTCACGATGGAAGTCTGGCCAATGCCAGACGTTGTAAGCACTAATAGTACTACTAATAAAAAATGGAGTATTAGGACACTCGGCTAGCATTTCACGTCTATTTTTTACAATGTCTGTCCAAATAGTATCTTTACGTAGATACTCTGCACGTTCCCAATTGTCGTCTAAACTAGCACCAACGTTTACATTTTTAAACTTATTCCAATAATCGAATACTCTCTTTTTACCCAAATGTGTTTTAGTAAAGTTAGTTGTATAACTGATACTCACGTCTGTATTACCACTCTCTAACCAAGTGTCTAACATTTTGTAGTGCTCTGCGGTAATTAATGGTTCCCCTCCAGCAAAGTATGCGTGGCGTACTTCTTTTATTGCAGGCAGTGCATCGTCCCAGAATGTTTTAGGTAACTCTAACAACGCAGGCTCTTCATAATTCCATGCCGTTTTAGCATCGTTAATCCAACTACTACTAAACTGTGGACCACAACTTAAACAGCGTAAGTTACACAAGTTATTGAATCTTACATCCCAATAATAAAAGCGTGGGTCATCATGTGATCCGTCTTCATGTGTGTCTTTAACACGATCAAACATATCACCAAAGTCATCGTTTAAACTTTTACGTAGCGTGTGTATATCAGCATCTTTTTCCTGTTGATAGCAACGTCTACAACTCTTGCTAGGCTTGTCAGCAATCATATTACGACGAAGTTCTCGCATTTGTTCAGTATTCCAAAGCTCACCAATGCTACTGCTATTTAGGTTACCCATGTATTCTTCACTAAGGTTATTGCCTTCAGGAAGTATTACACAACATGGAAACGCTTGGCCACTTGGCCAAAAGTGCATAGTAACCCAAGGTGCCATACAAAAAAACTTACTGTCTTTAAGTAGGTATTCACTGTTCTTCATTATCAGTTCCTTCAAAATTACCAAATGCACCAACTAACTCATCGTTTGAAAACATTTGAGTAGGTATGTTTCTAATCTTTCTCCAGTTAATCAATGCTTTTGCAAGTCCTGGATGATGCCAAACAAAGTCGTCATCCCAATGAAAGTCCATTGGTTCATCTTTTAAAAGCTCGTCCTTGCATTTACGATTGTATTCCATCTCAGATATATCATATAATGTAGCACATAGATCGTAATACTCTGACATCTCAGGGAACGTTTCTTTAAAATTAGTTCCTCGTCTTTCATCAGTGGATTTGATAAACAAATACCAATTGCGTCTGGCATCGTCTATTTCTCTTGGTTCGAGATATGCATCAGTTTGTACTTTAGCTCTACGTTCACATATATTTTTCCACATACTTTCAACTCTGTTCCAAGCACGTAATTCTTCTTCACTAAAATACATGTGATACATTTGGTCATGTTCTTCTTGTGGGTACTTATGCCAGTTAGCTTTCCATTTCCAACGCTCCATAAAGTCTGTAGTTAGTGATACATATTCACTGTAATCATCTGGAAGTCCAATTAATGTCCAATGATTTGGTTCAGTACAATGCGGTATATCAAACATAATTTTAGGATACTGTAATCCATTTTGATACTTGCGGCGCCATTCTAAGATCTTTTCAAGAAAGTTAATATAACTTGTTACACACATAATGTTATATGTGTTCATAATCTGGATACCATTAAAGTCGTCTACATGATGATGTCCCATCTTATTCATAATTGTTTCAACGTTTTGTTCAAACAACTCTAAATTTAAACCATTCCTGGCATATGTAGCACGTTCTCCCCAACTTTCAACACTACTAAAGATTTGGAAACGTTTAATTTTTTTCTCTTTAAGTAGCTGGTTGACCATATCACACATTCTGCCTACTAACTTATTTTTAACATTAAGGTTAGTATTAATTTGTAAAACCATCTCACTACACTCGCCAGTTTGCTGTAGCTTACTTAAAAACTTCCAAACGTTTTGTTGCAGTAGTGGTTCGCCGCCAGTGACACGAATTACTTTAAGTGTCTTACGTAAATATGGCCACCATTTCCAGAACGCATCAACATACGGATTATCGTCTTCTGGATAAATTTTATCCTCAAGTACTTGTAAATGAGGTGCATCTGGAAATGCTCCCTCTAACGCCATTTCTTTCATCCAAGCACTACTTGCTTTAGGATGGCAGTAAGCACATTTCATATTACATTCGTTACCAAAACTAATTTCCAAGTATGTAGGTCTATAGTTGTGGTCCCAGCCGTTTTCTAAAATATGCTCATGTGCGTCTGGTGTAAGTAGTAGTTCGTTTTTACTCTTGATAACACGATCACTTAGTTGCGATTCGTCAATGTCTTCTACACGCCAACAGTAGTTACATTCTTCTGGACGTTCACCGTTAAGCATCTGTTTACGGCGTTCAATCTTGTGTTTAGTATTGTGAAGTGCACTAGGATTATCTTTAATCTCTTCTAGTGGAATTTTGTGTGGCAACGGATGATAACAACTGTGTGTATGTCCGCTTTGCAAATACAAAGTGCTTGTAAGAAATTTAGCAGTACACATGGTGTCGCAACCATATACTTTTTTCATATTTTCTCGTTCATCAGCATATTCAATATTTTTATACATCGTATTTGTCTTTCCATTCATGGTATTGTGTTGCAAATTCAGGGAATGTTGCTAGTACACTTGTGTCTCTTCTTCTATCATGATCATCAAAAAACCTTACAAAATTTTCTTCAGCTTCTTGACGTTGTTCTTCAGTATCAAATCCTTGCTTCATAAATTCAATACTGCGATCAAAACGTTCAATTTGGTGAGGTTTAAATCCTACCCAACGACTTTCACGATGTTTGTCTTGGTTTGCTTTCATAAATTCTAGTGCTTCGTCTGCATAATGCCAGTGTTCCTTTGGTGTTAGTTGTAAACTTTGCCATAGTGGATAACGTAGCATTGGAGTATCAATAAAAACTTTATGGTGTCCATATACTACAATGTTTCCGTCTTCATCACGTCTGCTCTTGGTTACATTATGTATACGCTGTAGTTCTAGTATGCCTTCAAGTAACTTCTTAATACTTGGCAAACTAAGCATATTAAATGTAACAATAAACGTAACTAGACCTTCATCCACTCTGGTTAGATAGTTATTTACGTTATTCCACATACGGTCAAAATCCAGTCCATGACGCATATACTCTGCTTGATCGCCCCAACCATCTACACTAACAAACGCACGAAACCTTTTTAGTTTATTGTACTCGCTAATAAAACTTACTTTGTCTACAAACTTATTCCATAGTTTATCTGGAACGCTTGCGTTAGTAGTAACTGCCATTTCAAGATCTGGACGACCGTTATCAATTACATAGTCTAATACACGGAACGTATTTTTATCCATGAGAGGCTCGCCGCCTGTCATACGGAAGTTTTGTAGTTTTGGATATAGTTCAGGCCACCATTCCCAAAACGCTTCTACATATGGATTATGTTCACGATTTGGAATAGGGTATTGTTTGATTTGTTTAAAATAGTCAATACTATTATGAGGAACAATAGTATCATAAGGACCGTTTGCTTCAATATCTTCTGCCCACTTTGAACTTAGATGTGGACTACAATAACTACATGCTAAGTTACATGCATGATTAAAATTAACTTCCATAAAGCGAGGCTCAATGTCTCCATCAGCACCCTTTTCTAGTACATCATCCCAACCAGCTTGTGCCCAAGGTTCACTACTGCGATAGTGTCTATCACTGTTAAATGATCTATCCATCTTTTCGATATTCCAACAGTAACTACATCCGTCTGGCTGTTCGCCATTGAGCATCATAGCACGTTGTTCTTTTTTCTGCGGAGTATTATGTAACCCTTTAGGATTGTTGAGTATATCTTCTACTTCAATTTTATGAATAGGAGGAAGGAAACAACTGTTAGTTGTTCCATTTGTTAGATGTATACTAGTCCACAACCATTTGGCCATACACATACTAGACGAGATTTCATCTAGTTTAGGTTTAACTAAATTAGCTGCTGTTTCAGGATCTGGATCTAGTTCATAATTTACTATTTCAGTTTTTTCGTTCATATTTTAATCTAACATGCTTTCATTTATTAGTCAATAGTATCTTGTACTTGATCTTCACGAACTTGTGCACCTAATCTACTAGGGTTACGATAAACTGTTTTCCAGAAACGTGAACCTTCAACACCAATATCTGCTAATTCAAGATCAAGAGAGTTTCGCAAATCATTACCAATTTCAACTGTTTTTGCTTTTAGTTTATCTTTGTCCCAGGTGTAGCCAGTACGTGGACATAGTTCAGTACCATCAGCAAATTGTGGTGCAAGTTCTTCTTCAAAGTACTTTGTTAACCAATCAAAATCTCTAACATTTTTCCAATCCCAATCATGTCGTGTTACGTTAGTCATATATGCACCTAGTCTAGCACCATATATTGCCCAAAGTCCGTTGGTAGTATCTTCGCCAACAGTCATCCATACCATAAGACGTCTATAATTTTCTTTATGTATACGTTTTATTGCACCAGGATCAACAACGTCACCATTTTCTAATCCCATCTTAACGCCTTCACGGAAGCCAGCACGCCATGCTTGTAGTGGAGATCCATTATTGTGTACCCAACTATACCAGTTATTCATTTGGATGTATTGAATGTTCCAACAAAAGTCTACTTGCGCACGTTTATCTGTAGCAGGTGCTGCTTCATGTGTACGCATACGATTGACAACATCAACTGGCCACATTTTAATACCACCGTTGCCGTATACTAACCCATTAATTTTATTCTTAGCGGCAAAACTAATAACATGGTTATCTTCAATTCTATCCATATCTAGCTCGACATTGAAAAAATCGTCGGTAACTATATTATCAGCATCTACTGTAATGAAACGTTCTGTTTCGCTCATTGCAGCGGCCGCTTTGTGTGCCGCATCGCTGCCCCATACTCCATGGCTTCTTTTGGCCCATGGACATTTATCCAACAAGTCTGCATAATTTTCATCAGCGTTTGGTTCGTCATAACTGATGTAAACTATATCAAAATCGTTTATACTAACCATATTTGACATTATTTTATTTCCTCATAATTAAATGTAATGTTCTTGCCAGACTCTCCAACAAGCAGTTTAGATGTAAACAAATCTATTTCAGTGTTTACTAGGTATTCTTTATTATTTCCTACTTCTGATCTTGGTATAACAATACTACCACGTAATTCATTTGGATTATCACCAATTACATAGAATACCAAATCACTATAAATCTTAACCTCATCTGGGTTTTCAAAGTTACTTTTTACAATCCATCCTTTAGTTGATTGACTTACTGTAAATACTGCATCTTCATCATTACCTACAGTTATTGTATTACGGCGAGATGATTTTCTCTTGTTATATTCAAGTGTCACATAACGAGTTTTCTTTTTTAGACCGTAACTTTTAAATACACGACGAGTTAATACGTCAATGTTTCCTAGTGCTACTTTAGTTGACAAGTCAAATAAATCATATAGCATATATCCTTTGTTAATCAAATCAATAGGATCAATCTCTATTGTCTTATATAGAATGTTTGGATTGTTCTTTTCTACGATATAAAAATACAATGTAGTATTATTTTCATTATGTACTTTTGCAAATTTTTTGTTAATGTTGTTGCCAGACATTTTAAGTACAACATCACTATGTATGTTTATCTCTAACATCATGTTTTCCAGATAGGCAATAACATTTATTTCTTTATCAATAGTAAGAGGTACATCTATAATTTTACTAAGTTGGTTTTCCTCTGATCTAATACGTAGTGAATCTCGTTTAGCCATAATAAAGGTTCCTGCTGGAGTATCATTAATAATATACTTACGTGGATTGAGATGCCCTAACAGTATTTCAGCCGCAGTATTATCCTCAGTGTGTAACACTGAGTATTGAGTATCTTTAAACTTATTTCCTACACTATATATTTCTCCTGACCATTCGTCATAGTAAACATAGTACTTAGGAAGTGGCGTTTCGCCTATTACTGATATTAATTTGGGTTCTGTATTCATTTAACGTTTCATTAGTTAGGAAGTTTTCATCACGGTAGTGTACAATTCCTGATGAAATTATACTATTCTCAATCATTAGCTGGTTGTTATTTGGAAACCACCAATTTAGGTTTTCTGACCATTCATCAGATATATTGTTGTTCCACATGTACTGACTTCTTGCGTGTAAGTCATACAAGTTAATTACTGGAACAGATATTTCTTTTTCAATATCAAGCATTGCTGTTACAATATTACATAAGATGTTTTTATCAAAAGTTTCAGGTCTCTTGTCTTTAAAAACTTTGCTGTATGTTTCTCTCCAGTTTTGAAATATTGGGTCAGCCATTTTAAACCACTCACTGGCAGTATCCGTTTTTGCTTTAAAATATATCATGTTGTTGAATAATTTAGGAAAATCGTATACTGTTTCATATTCAAATAGTCCATTAGGGTTACACATCATATTACGATATGTCATTGCTCGATTGCTAATTCCAAGATCATAAGGAGAGAATGTGTCCCATAGTTGGGAGATGTCAACATTGATAAACAGTGTATCATAGTCTACATATATCGTTTCATCATACGGAGATGCTTGGTATATTTGCCAAATGTTTGCGCCATGAAATCCATCTAGATGTGCGCTATTACCAAATGGTAACGGAGATGCTAAGTCAAAAGCATGTTTATAGTTTGCTAAACTTTCATCTGTTTCAGTATTTTTATCATCATATAGTAAACACACACTTGCTGTCGGATCACATTTCTTAATACTCAATGCACATGCTTCAGCATATTTCATTCTATCGATATCAGTATTGATTGCTAGTATTATAAAACCTCTACTCATTGTGAGTCCTCCGCAAGAATTATATCTATCATTGTTTTAGAATGTCGTCCCAACGATAGTTTGTTCATTAAATGCAGATTTTGATTAGTTTGACGTGTTAAGATATTTTTCCATGCTTCTTTTCTATTATGACTTAGTATAATAAAATCGTTCATATCTTTAATTTCAATAATGTCGTCTTTTTGATCCATATTAACTAGGGGCTCACCATTGAAGTCATGTACTATGTTATTTTCATTGAAGCCATTTAAGATATGATTAGCAATGCTAACACAAAAATCTGTTCTAAACAATCCTGGCGGAAACTGATAAAGAAGATGATAATAGTCCCAATTATCTTTAACATGTGACCAAGTATCAAAAAACACTTCTGATTCTTGGCTTTGATCAAAATAAACTACTGTACTCCACCAATGATGTATGCCAGCTTCATTAAGCTGTTGCTCGTTCATATATGGAGGCTGATGCTCCATATATCTTGCATACTTGTGCATACCAATTGGTATTTCAGTATCAAACAAATAATCATAGAAGTTGTTCATGATGAAATAGTCAGTATCAATTAACATAGTTTTTTCAAAAGGCGTTAACGTAAAAACGTCATGCTTATTACTATTGCTAAACTGTGTACTAAATTCAGTCCAAGGACTATCAAAATGTCTACGTGGATTGGATTGATGTGCCACATCACTAATAACAACATGATCAAAACATTTAGTATGTAGTTTGGGGTCAATACTATCTTTGAGATACTGGTAAGTTCCATTATCAGTAATCAAACAGGTACTGTTATTTTTTTGATTTGCTTTAACGTATGCCGCTGAAATATGTGCTAATTGTATATAATCAATTTTTTCATTGTTGTATGCAAAAAAACAAACACCAGTCTCTGCTTCAGTATTGCTCATTACCAATCCATAATTTTCTTAATGTTTCTAGATTTTTTAAGTTTATCCATTTGAACTTTATACTCGTTAACACCTTCACTATAGGCGCCAATTAACAACTCTAAAAAGTCATTGAGATCAGATATTTCAATTGGGTTTTCCTTATTATCTATAATAACACTTCTCTTTTTGCCAGCATGAATTAGTGCTTGTACAAAACTAATAGTGGTAGGATTCGCAATAAACGATCCTCCTTGATAATGCACTAACTGAAGTGTTTGCATACGAGCGATAATGTTTTTCTTTTGATTACTTAATGTAGTTCGGTAATTACCAAACTCTAAAGCCTTTTCAAGCCTCTCATCCATATGAGTTCTCCTATATAGTTAAGTACTATTATAATTATTTATCGGAATATGTCAAGAGGTTTTTTAGCTGTCGTCTGCTGTATTGAAACTATTAATAACGGATAGCACTGGTTCTGGATTGACATTAAACGTTGCATCACTGAGTGTAATAACTTCTGGCATTAGAAAACTACATGTTGTTTCTATCTCTCCATCAGTAAACTGCGCAAATGCAGTATCATCTAAGACAATCTTAAAGTCAACATCTTTACCATTATCTGCCCATTTACCATAAAGTTTCATGTAGCGGTTAGCATAGCTACTATAGCCATACCCGTAGCCATAGCCATAGCCATATGCACTACCTGCATCTCCATAAGGTTCTTGGCTCTCAAACGCTCCTTGGTGTATGTACATTCCAGCGGCTTGATATCCATATCCATATCCATATCCACTTGGCGGTGCTGTAACACCACTACTAGTAAACAATAGTTGATACGTATTGGTTAAATCATAAAAGCCTTTGCCTTCGCTAGTACCTTGTGTAATACTACTACTCTGTACTAAATTGTCCCAAGTTAGACTTAATACACCAATTTCATTAATGATATCTGCCCAGTTATAGTATCCAGCAGTGCTACCGCCAGTCATTTCCATATTCAAACGTAGCTGTCCGCCACTGTTAAAAGAGTAACGAGCATGGTTATAATTGTTGAATGCCCACTTATGTTCACCAATTAGTTTGTTCTGCCAAGTTGCTGAACGAGTATATGGTGTAGGTAGTGTTGGTGAAACTGTGCTAGCGTTAGTTGGATCAATTGTTAAGTGAGTGCTATTTGATATTATACTATTATTAACTTTAGTTTCAACTACATTTAGATCTTCAGCACGTATTAATGTTCTAGCAAGTATGTCTGTACGGTTAGATGGAACACTGAACACTAATATAGTATCATTGATGTTAACATGGTCTACCATAACATTGGTACGATTAACCATACCTTGTAGCCGTTCAGCAGTAATTAAAGTACCGTCAACAAGTGCATCATCAATATTAATTGCACCCCAGCCAAATTTATGGTTGGTGCGGTCAGCATCTGTTACAAGAACAGCACTGTACTTGTCGCCAAAAATTTTGTTGACGAGCTCAGCTACTGCATTGTATTCTGAAGCTAATACTGTTGTACCTGCTGATGCTGGCATATTACTTTGCTCCTACTACTACTTCGATTAAACCTTCACCGTCGTCGGTTTTATCTTCAAGAGCTCTCCCAATAATATTTCTATAATCTAGTACGTCTGCCATATTAACTTTTTCTGCGTGTCCTGGTGTATTACTTGTTACCAATCTGTCGCCTTTTCTTACTTTTCCAACAACTTTACAAGGCACCCGCCCTGCTAGTGCTACATACGGATGTGTTTCATCTGTACCTGCAGCACTATTCATTTCAAAACCTGGTGCTGTTGATATAATACCAAATACATCTGTATCACAGCATTGACGTGTTTGTGTAATTTCTTCTGCTCCGCCAATTCTTACTACTGTACCTGGTTCATATGCTTCATCTGCACTATAACGTTCTGCAAGGTCAGCATACTCAGCACTTGTAGCAGTACCTCTAAACTTAAAATTAGTTGTTGTGTTCATGTTAATTCCAGCTTGAATTACTGGAAACTGTGTACTCAAAGCAGTAACGCCATCTTCCAAGTATTCAGTACTTGCTGGCGTCCATGCAGTTGTATCATCTACAAGCATAGTAACAATAACATCATCAACGATATTTTCTATAGTATAGTGTGAAACTCCATTAGTGTCAAGCCTTGTTCTTACTTCCATTCTAGTATTACCAGCTGGTGAGCCGATTGTATACCATTCAGGCGCTTCATATATTTTTAAATAACTTTCACTTGTATCATACCAAAGTTGGCCTTCAGTTGGGTTATCTGGTGCCGTGACTCCTGCAAAGTTTTCTAATAAGTGTAGCAAGTCTTCGTTAAGATACTCGCCAAACCTGTTATAGTTCTTACCAATTAGTTTTAAACTGGTACTAGTATCGACGGTACCGTCGTTTACTACTATTGGCGTCTTGCCGCTTTCTGAATAATCTATTGTATATGGCATATCTTTTCCTTAAACATCACTATACGATGTGCGTAGTCTGAGTGTGTATATTACTTGTATTTTTCTGTT
>Ga0187219_1000520_pt1 | contig 18513 bp, 8 predicted proteins | sample 13SPOviralmetaG_FD_130162 | JGI IMG/M metagenome (GOLD analysis project Ga0187219, IMG submission 130162) | Marine viral communities from the oligotrophic San Pedro Time Series (SPOT) site, San Pedro Channel, CA, USA - 13 SPOT_SRF_2010-07-21... | ecosystem: Environmental > Aquatic > Marine >... | reverse complement strand
GGCTTCACGCGATACCATAAACCGTCAGCAGTATCTACTGGGAATTTAAAGTCTCCCCCTTCATCAATTCTAGTGATGAATTTAGGCCCGACTTCTGGTTCACGATCTTGGAACATTGTAAGGATATTAAATCTCGTTTCCGGTATCGGCGTCAATCGTTTTTTTCTGCCGGATTGCGCCTCCTCCTTTGTCCGCTTTAGAGTTATTCAGGACAGATATATCAATCTGCATTTTACTACTACCACCACCAGTCTTTGCATTAAGACCTAAGTTGCGTCTGATAAGCTGATCTAGTTCTGACATCTCACGGATTGTTCGTGGCCCACGTAACGCCTTCATCGAATCACGTAGCAGTTTGATTCCGGCTGCGGCGATATAGTGTTGGTATTTATCAGCGGGCGAGTTCTGTGCTTCTGCGATTTCGTTGAGGGTAATGTCTTCTTCTTTAGAGGCTCGGAACCTCTCGTCAACGATTGCAGAAGAAACAGTGTCGTTAAAATGTTCTTCGATATCTTCTTTGAGTTGGTCTTTGTCGGTATCCGGTTTTGTATGTTCATCCTTGATATCTTTGTTGTGGATCAGATTGTCTAAAACCTTACCATCAACCACGCTCCCATTCATCTTCGGATCTACACCATGCTTTTTTAACCATTTACGAATCGTATTACGATGCACGCCAATGTGTTGACCTATAGCCGCATTACTGTAACCTTCTTTGTTAAGACGAAGGGCTTCAGCCTCGCACTCTCTAATAGGTTTTTCAGACATCCACTTAATTATGCCTACCGAAGCAGAAAAGCGCAAGCGTGTTCTAGAGCCGAGAATTGATCCGGCTAGTAAGAAAATGGATGTAGGTGGACTGATGATTCAGCCCACTAGCACTCTGACTGCTTTATTATACGGTTTTGCCCATCACCCTAATAATAAAGCTAAGGAGTTCTACTTCTGGAGAATATGCGACGAACTCTGGAATCGTGAAGAATTACCGGAGCCTATGATGGTCCGTCATCCTTGGGCCGAAAAAATGGTTAGGGCTGCTTTGAAGGACAAGTATCTGGCGATTGGTGGGTCGGCTAGTAGTGGTAAGTCCCACACAATGGCCGCATGGGGGATCGTTCAATGGCTCTGTCAGCCACGCGATACACTAGTCCTGATGACCTCAACCACTTTACGGGAAGCGCGAAAAAGGATTTGGGGTTCAGTCATGTCTTTGCTATCGGTGATCGACGGTGCGCCAATCAAGATTCGGGACTCGATAGGAAACGCCGCTTACGTAGATGAGAACGGGACGCTTATTGAACGGGCTGGATTATCGCTTATCGCGGCGGAGAAATCCAAAACACGCGAGGCAATCGGCAAGTTTATTGGTATCAAGCAGAAGAGGGTAATTATGATCGGTGATGAACTTTCAGAACTTTCTGAAAGTATATTACAAGCTGGTCTGACCAACCTATCTAAAAACCCGTTTTTCCAAATGATCGGCATGTCCAACCCGAACAGCCGATTCGACGCTTTCGGCGTGTGGTCAGAGCCGAACAAGGGTTGGGAAGCCATCGATACGCAAACCGCTGACGAGTGGAAAACGAAGTGGGGCGGTAAGTATATTAGGCTCGACGGTGAGCGAAGCCCCAATATATTATTAGGAGAAGAAAAATATCCTTGGCTCCCCACCGCTGCCAAGCTGGAAGAGGATCGACTATTATTAGGGCCGGAGTCCAGAGGATATATGCGAATGGTTCGGGCCGTCTTCTTCGACTCCGACGAAACAACGGGAATCTATTCGGAAGCTGAGATGGCTAAAAGTGGTTCTTTAGGTGACGTGGATTGGGCTGATAAGCCGACAGTCGTTGCTGGAATCGACCCTGCCTTCACCAACGGCGGCGATAGGACTATTATGTATACTGCCGAAGTCGGTTACGCTCGCAATGGTCAGTATGTATGTAAAATGGGGGAAGCGATACATCTTAATGATGACGCCACAAATAAAGCGGTTCCCCGCACATACCAAATCGTCCACCAGATTATCGATCACTGTAAACGTAGGAACATCTCCGCTGACAACGTGGCTCTCGACTCCACCGGAGCTGGTGCGCCGTTCTGCGATGTATTGGCTGGTGAGTGGGAGAGTTCATTTATGCGTGTCACCTTTGGTGGTAAAGCATCGGACAAGCGTGTAAGTATGAACAGTCAACTTACAGGTGAAGAACTATACACAAATCGGGTCTCTGAACTCTGGTTCGTTGGTAAAGAGCTAATGCGGACACGTCAGATCTATGGGGTGTCGTCTGAATTAGCTAAAGAGATGTGTGCCAGAAACTACGATATGGTGAAAACCGGATCACTGAAGGTGAAGATCGAATCAAAATTAGAGTTCAAATCACGATTCGGTAGGAGTCCTGACTTAGCTGATGCGGCGTTCCTTGCTCTCGATTGCGCTCGCCAGCGTTTAGGACTCGTGGCTGTTGATCCACCAAAAGACGAAAAGGGTTCGGGATTCAGGAAACAGGTTACAATAAAAACGCTTCGGGATTCGTTACAAAATCCTGACACTCAACTCCTCTCGTAACTAAAATAAAGTATATCGTTTAGTAAAAGCCAGATAGGTTCGACAAAACTTTTTCAAAATCGTTTACTCTTTATATACTTACTATAAAGAGTAAACATTTACAGAAAAGTTTTTGAGGCGGTTTTCATTAAGATCCCGAAGATTGACAGTTTTCAATAAAAACTGTATCTTCTGCTGCGTGGCGAATAAACGTTTCAAGAGGCTCCCGTCTGGCCGTATCCAATACCACGGGGAGACTTTTGCGGGTTTTAATAAGCCGAAGCGTGCGCCGAAGGGGTCTAAAAAGAAGTTTGTCGTATTAGGTAAAGAAGGCGATAAAATTAAAAAGGTCGGCTACGGCCACCGAGATTACAGCGATTTCACAAAACACAAGAACCCTAAGCGTCGGGCGAACTTCAGAGCCAGACACAACTGCAAAACTGCAAAAGACAAAACAACCGCACGCTATTGGGCGTGTAAAAAACTTTGGTGATCATGGCTAAAAAAGATTACTTTCAATTTCTTAAAGAAAAACAACGAAAAGACCCAACTTCTGAGAGGGCTGAACGTCTTGCTAAAAGAGGTATTAAAACACCTGCAACAGACTCTGATATAGAACCGGATATGAGAGACATGGCTGGGACTACCGCTGGCTATGGTTCTACAGTCGATCCTGAAACCTACGATTTAGCAGGTGGGGCCGCAAAGCCCGATACACCTGCGGTTGACCCCGCCCAAAAAGCTGAGGAACAGTTAACTGCTCGTAAAGGTATTGCTTCCGGTCTTAAAGACTTATCGAAACGAGGTGCTTTGACCGCTGATCTCCTTAAAGAAGCACGACAAAGAGCAACGAAGGCCGGAGTTTCTGAAGATCAGTTCAGTTCTTTCATGGAGAAAGAAGGTATCCGCGAGCGTGGTTCTACGTTCTCTTTTAAAAAACCTAAAAAAGGAACAGGGCTGTTTGACCAACCTGCGACAGGCCAACCTGCGACAGGCCAACCTGCGACAGGCCAACCTGCGACAGGCCAACCTGCGACAGATCTAGCTTCGTCTCCAGAAGAAGCTACTCAGAATGTCATGTTCAAAAAAGAGTTCGGGACCGGACTTGATGCATTAGCAGCCATGCAAGACCCTAATTACGAAGTTGGCAGTGGGTCGTCTCTTCTAAAACCTGCTCGTTCTATTGGGCCTGCTAGTGGTAAGTTTCGTAGAGCCGCTCGTAGACTCGCCCGTGGTGGGGATAGAGCAGGAGCAGCTCGTATGCGTTTAGCTGGCGAGATGGTCCGTATGGGAGAACCTGCTATTGATACTCCTGCTGCTCGCGGGCAGAGAATGTTCCAGAAAATTTTAGCGGGTCGGGAAGCTCAGAAACAAGATAAAATCATGGCTGGTTCAAAAAACATGTTTAACGCGATGGGGATTGGTAAACCAAAGTCGAACGCCTCGATTCAGCAGCCTAAAAAGGTGGGAAAATATAAATCTCCTTTAGATGAAACACGAAACAAAAAACCCGAAAAACCCAAAACGTCTGGGAAATATAAATCTCCTTTAGATGAAACACGAAACAAAAACCCCGAAAAACCCAAGACGTTCCTTTATGACAAAGAGGGTAACGCGACTTCACTTGATGAAGTGAGAAAGAGAGAGCAAGGGCCTGTTTATTATGATAAAGATGGTAACGAAATGATGATCAGTGAATATCAGACTATGGAATTTAGGGATTCAAATGGTAATGGTATCGAAGATCGTAGCGAAGGTATTTACCGTAAGAGCGACTACGTAAAAAAACCCAAAGGCCCACGTCCCAGAGGCTTATAGTTTATATGATTAATTACAACCAAGACATCGCACCACTTCGGCAACAGTATTTCCCAATGCTGATGGGGGAGAGAGGTTTCGACCAAGCGATGAAATATCGTCAGGAAGTCATCATGCCTATGCAGATGCAGACAATGAAGATGCAGCAGCAAGCGATGTCTTTACAGCAACAGGAGCTTGCGTATAAGCAGCAGAAGTTTCAGCTCCGAAGAGCGCGGAAAACAGCACGCCGTGAAAATGAGGCACTAGAAAAGATTCCAGAAGTAATCGAGAGCATATCAAATATTTCTAATGACCCATCTAAAGATAATTTTGCACAACAAAGAGATCTAGCACAGTTGCAGTTGAAGTATGCGTCTGTATCACAATTCTCCCCTTTGGTTACCAACTTGTTTAACTCAGCTACTCGCTCTATTGATAACCAGAGTAAGATGCGCGAACGTAACGATGGTAAAATTTATCAGGCAGCGGTCTCAGGAGTTTCACCTGAAAAAATAGCGCAGCTTGCTAATCTCGATGGGTATGTATCCCCTTCAGATGAAATAGCTATGGAAATAGCGAGGGCAAGTAAAGAGAAAGGTTTTGCTAAAACTCAGAAAGAGCTTTCCGATTTCCAATTTGAGCAGCAGAAAGAATACCTAAAGGCTCAACAAAGTGAGGCTGAGTCTATCCTTAAAAATGTCATCGACATGTCCCCTGCTGAGGTTGCTAGTGACTTGACTGCCGGAGGAACTTTGTCAGCAGCAGGGATTGAAGCTATGAATTCTGCTGATAAGATTAGTAGTCAAGAACTTACATTCGGCGGTAGAGAGCGCGCCCAGTTAGAAACGAGCTATTTACAACTACTCCCACCGCAAGATCGGATGCGGATTGAATCAAGCGACTCTTTAGATCGAGCTAATTTCCCCGATAAAGATCTATACCGTGCTGTTTTAAGGAGAGCTTCTTCTATGGCCAACCCTGTTCTAGCATCTAGGTCAACAGAACAAAAACCTAGTCTCTCCAGTAAATTCATTCCTGACTCTGCTCGATAATCTAACTACTATCATCAACTACATCCCAAACCTCTTCAGCTATGTCTGATTTGCCTCTAACCGAATTTGAAAAGAGTCTCTTTGAAGAGACTGAAGCCCCGAAACAAATTAAATCATTCTCTGAATGGTCTACTCAAAACGATGTAGCTGATGATGATCCGCAAAGCTTTCTAAGCTACGCGGACTTTATGCGTGAGTCGTTAGGCGATTCCTATGACGCTAAGTCTGAAGCCGAAATTCAGATGGGGCTGCGTCAAGGTCTGTCCACGATTTCGGGGATGGATGAGGATACTATAGAGAAGACTCTTGCTCCCAAAGGAGCTGATACGCAGAGTAAGATGAACGTAGTCTTCTCTAGTCTTTCAGGTGATGATCCTGACCGTCAGGTGATATTAGATTACATGGCTGGTGAGGAAGTAATCGCGGAGCAAGAAGACGTAACGGAAGAGTATAAGGGGAAAGTTGCTTCCTTGATGTTCCAAGCTGAGGAGATTGTCGAAAGACGTTTTAATGAGACTAAAGAAGATCTCGTTAACACAAATCAACTTCCTTTTGCTTATGTGATGGATGAAGACGGTAATCAAAAGCTTTTGATTAGTGATACTGCAAGTGAGATGTCTCTCGCCAAAGCAGTAAAAGCTTCGCAGCTTGGGGATGTTTCGTATGAGAATGTTTCAGAAATCGAATCCCAACTTCGCCCTATTCCAGATACGGGTGTGTCTGTTTATCAGTTCAAGAAACTGAGTGAGATCTCAAAGAGTATTGAAGAGTTGTCTCAGGATGATGCTTTTGTCTCTGAGCATATTGCTGGACACGCACGTCAATTAGCTCGTGAAGATGACTCAGCGGCAGAGTCTGTAAGTAAGACTATAGGTCGAGGTGTGTCAGATTTGTTAGCTGGTCTAGGAGTTGCTGACGATGAAGTAGATGCTCGACGAAAAAGAGTGTGGTTGGCTAGCCACCGTAGTTTTGACTCGGCTGTTGAGTATATCACAGAGCAGTTGAACGATAGTGGGGCTAATTACAAGCCTTCAGATGTTCGTGACGCTTATGAAGCTTTAGTGGTAAGCTCCGGCTTTGCTGGGGGTTCATTCGCACTCAGGCAAGACGCAACAGAAGCAGGGCAGAATTTAAGAAACACAAAGCTTGGGCCACAAATTAACCCCGCAGTTTTTGTTAATGATGAGCTTTTTGCAAAGACCTTAGCAGCTCACCCTGAATTATCTGAAGAGACTAAGAAAAGATTCGTAGAGGCTCAGGACGAGATTCTTGCTGATCAATTCGGTAATTACAATAAAGTTCTTGAAGATTCTAGTTACGCTGATGAGTGGTCCGAAGCTCTCTTGACTGGCCGTCAGGAAGGTAAAGGAGACGCCACTATTCTTAAAGAGTTCACCGCTAATGAAGAAGTATTTAGCGAAGTGGCTGCTAGAGCTAAAGGCATCGCCGCTTCTGTATGGGACGCCGTATCAAGCCTAGTTTATTTAGCCCCTACAGTATTCGGCTCTGATTGGGGTAAGGAAGGTCTTGTTGAGATGAGTAAGCAGCAAGCTAATCGTCGGCAAGTTGCCGCTATGTTTGGTGCTGAGTATGGCGTCGGACAAGATGTCATGGAAGCCGTGGCCCCAATGATTGTTGATATTGGTGCTACTTTTTTACTTTCTACAGCTACCGCAGGAGCTGGTGGTGTAGCATACTTAACTGCTAAGTCAGGAGCTAAGTTAACCGCTAAGGGTATGGTTAAGGGAATGACCAGTAATATGCTTAGAGCTACTGGTGATGTAGCCTTAAAAAAGGTAGCTGACAGAGCTGTTAAACTGGATCTTATAAAAGAAGTAGCCGAATCAGGAGCAGGAACAGCGGCAAGAAAAAAGACTATTAAAGCCTTGGAAGCTTATAATAGTGTAGTCGCAAGGAAAATGGGTTTAGCTGTAGGAACATTTGTCCCCGCAGCATCTCGTTCTACTGCCATGAGTTACGGGACGCTTTACACCCAACTTAAAGAAAGCAACCCCGACCTCCCCGAAGAAGACATCCACGACAGAGCTTTAGGTTTTGCTATGACTACGGGTGCTGTAACTGGTTTAATCACCTCTGCGTTTAGTGCAATCGGTAGGGGCGGTGTTGAAGACGCCTTATTAAAAGGTATGAGCTTCAAAGAAGCTAAAGAAGTTTTAGAAGCTGTTGCTAACACTGGAGCTATTACTAATAAAGCTATGTCAGGAGCAATGAAGACTGTCTTAGCAGATTCTCTTAAAAAGCACAGCGCACAGTTCTTACGCACCAGCGGTAAAATTGCAAAGAACGCTGTTGACGAAGGTCTAGAAGAAGGTCTTGACCAGCTTGTATCCTCGTTCGTTGAAGATGTAGCTCTTAACAAAGACACACCTATTCTTGAGAGGTGGCAGCAGACTATGCACGCCGCTATGGTTGGTGGCATCTTAGGTGCAGGAGTCCCAACAGTTCAAGCGGCTGCAAGAAAACTCAAAGTTACCCCAATGGACGTAGCCGACCAGAGCGTACGTCTTAGAGGTCAATTCTATCAAGATGTTGCAGACAACTTAACAAAGAATGGGAGTCCAACAACTGCCAATGAAGTCCTAAGACAGATTGGAGAGCGGAAAAGAACCAAGATCCAACCTCCTCCTTTACCGACAGAGACAACAGAAGAGGATCAAACAATACTTAATGATCAAGCTGCGCTGAGTGAAGTGGAGCAAGAAAGGATTGCGGAGGCGCAAGCACTAGAAGAATTAGAGAATGCTGAAGTTAGGGATGAAGAACAGATTGCTACCAAGCAAGCATTACTGGCAGATCTAGATAACAGGATAGCTGAACTTACAGATAAGACCCAACCTAAAGCTCCAGTCGAGATTAAGTTGGAATCAGCAGAAGACTTAGTTCCAGATTCTGTATCTGGATCGCAAACTACCGCAGGTGCAACTCTCTTAGAGAGAGTCGCAGATGTCAGTAGAGCTGAAGTAAACTTCCAATTTGGTAACGTAAAGAATAAGAAAGCTAAAAAGTTTTCAGCACAATTCGTAGAAGCTTCTGTCCTTAACACAGAACATATTGGAATCGTCGCAGACAAAGGTTCTCCTCTGTCATTAGAACAAGGAAAAGAAGCTCAAGCGGGAGTCGATATTGATTTCACTGATCTCCAACGCACTCTCGCTACTGTAAAAGTAGGGCCAGACTCTGAGAATGTTTTAGAAACATTAAATCAGAAAGTCACGACCCACAATGCAGATTATCGAAGTGGTGATTTCACAAGCTCCAAGAGCTACGCTAGGCGGAAGTCTAATAACACGCTTGAGTTTGATGGCGTTCCTGTCAAAGAAGACCTAGCCCCCTTTGTCCAGAAGAAGGTTGTTGAATCAGCGAGTCTAGGTTACCCAGTCAATTTAACTACTTCTGACACGCATGGTATCCCGATTCCTGAAGATGTGGACCCACTTGCTCTTAGTGATTACGTCGCTTCTTCAGTTTACACAATTTACCCTACGGTCGCAGTAAAGAAACCTGCATCAGGTTCCAGCTTTGAAAGTGTGTCCGTGCGGACACGGTTCAATCCACGGACAGGGAAGACCGAGATTGGTAAAGTTACTGGTTTCGTTGATGAGTATGGCATCGGTCAGTTCGATAACGACCCTGTCGTTGTGGCTGAGATGCTTAGGGCCAGAGTCCCTGTCTTTGTTCCGAAAGGGTTTTCTAATGTTAACCCTTCAATTCTTCTTGATGAGAATAATTATGTAAAGGATGTCGTAGGGTTAACGGCGGACGGGGCAGCTCTTGAATCTAAGGTTACTCCTGTTGAAGCCCCGCCGAAGTATTACTACAATAATGCAAAGACTACTATATTGGGTAACATCCCATTCAAAGCAGTTGATCTCCCTACTGGAGTTAAGAAGTTCGACGTTGAGAATGGTGCAACTACGGAGGAAGACTTTAGTAGTGTAACGGAAATCAAAAGATTCATAACTTCATTCAGCAAGGAGTTGAATAAGACTGGAGAAGAGCGAAATGTTGAAGCCCATTCTCGTATGGAGCCTCTCACCGACCCTTCCGACTCGGATGCTCAGAAACAAGCTATGGATGCTGCTCGCCAGCAGTTTATATTTAACGCAAGGATGTTTGAGTTGAAACAGGACATCCTTCAAGACCCTACCGATAAAGTTGGTAAACTTCTTAACCGGATGGATCTCAAAGTAGACGCAGCCGCTAGCCGACTCTTACCTTTAATCACTATTGATAAGGCAGGAGAATATAGCAGTAGCAAGATTCTTGAAGTGTTCATAGAGCAGAATGTTGAGAACAACCCCGCACTAAGTGGGACTGCACCTCCAACATTTACATCGGTTTTATCTAAAGCTGCGGATAACTTTAAGGCTCAAAAAGACTACGTATCCCGAAAGTATAGAGACGTAGCTGCATTGACATTACCACAAGACGGAGACCTCGATACTGATTCCAGAAGGTCTGACGATTACTTCAGTAATTTTGGGAGAGAGCCAGACGGCACACTTGCAGAGCCTGAAGTGATTGCTAACGTGATGTCCAGTTCTATTGATAATGCTATTGATGCTATCAATAAAGACCAGACCCTACGCCGATCTGTTGATGAGTTCGTTTTGAACAATGTGTTTGATGGTTCAAACGAGGTGGCAGAAGTCGTCAAAAGCCTCAGCCCCAAAGATCTTTTTGGGGTCATGTCGTCATGGATGGTTTCCAGTAACGGTCGGGTTCGTAAGTCAGTTAATAGTTTTGTATCAGGTTTAGAATCTGGATCTTCCAGAGGTATTGATCTTAGAAACGCCCTTATCGTTTCACGATTTGCTGGTCGGCCTAGAGGAGTTAGTCAAATAAACAAACCCGCCGTTGAAGAGTTCCAGTCATTGTTTGCTGAGATTACGGGGGATACTATAGATTCGACTGAGGCATTAAATACTATGGTCGCCATTGATGGCGCACTCCGAACTCGCCTCTCAGTTTCTCTGTTATCGGAAGCTCAGAGACGTGGTATCGCGCAAGCGAACGACGTTGTTATTGCAGACCTTGGATTGGAAAGTGGAAACTCAGACAGTGTTGTATCTGCTCTTGGAAAGATTGCGGAGTCAGATAAAAACCCGAACCATAAGCTGGTTGCTAAACTGTTGTTAGAGGACCAAGCGTTTATTAAGAATGTTAAGTTTGTAATCGGGCAAGGCGATACCAACATTGCTGGTAAATACGTTAAGTCTATTGACGGGGACCATATTGTTTTCATTAACAAAGCAACTGGCAATGGTCGCGGTCTTGTAAACACTTTACTTGAAGAATACGCACACGCTGTTGTCTCTGATACGATTGCAGAGACAGGAAGGCCGCTGAACACAACGCAGAAAGCTGCGAAGAAAAGATTAGGCACCCTATTTAATAAGGTGAATGAAGCCTACGATAGGCAAGTGTCTACGACAGGGAAACGTAATCCAGTTATTCAGGTTGGACTCGCTAACCTTGATGAGTTTGTAGCTCACTTCTTCTTGTCGCCTGATTTCCAAAGTTACGTTAAGACGTTAACTGGTCCTCGCACTAAGGTGTTTGATCGCTCTCTTAACTCGATGGTTTCTATGTTCCGTGGTGTTAACACCAACGAACTCAATCAATATGTTAAGTCCTTCAAAGATGTTTTAGATCTAGGGAAGAACACACGCAGATCAACAACTACCAACGCGAAAGCATTAGGATCTTCTGTTGTTAACGACGCACTGTTTAGTGCGCCTGTAGAAGAAGACGTTCAGGTAGAAGAGGAAGCACCTATAGAAGTTCAGCCTGAAGCATTCCCAGAAGACTTCTTTGACCGCTTATCCCCTGACCAGCAATCTGACGCACAGAGCGTTAAAGATTTCATCCGCTCTCTTATTCCGCCTTCGATAAATATCAAGACAAAGATTGAGGGTATGGGTGGTAGCCTCGCTGCTGTTAGTAAGGATGAATCTACAATCTTTATTAACCCAATTGCACTAGCTGCTAAAGTTAAGAACAATAGTTACCTAGCTGCACGGGGTATTATTGGTGTGTCGATAAATGAAGAGCTTGCACACACCGCGAGCTTTAATGGACTGACACAAGCTGAGATTGACGCATACGTGGAAAGTTTAAGTGATACTGATTACATCGACATCCTCGCAGAGTATACATCCAACACTAAGGATGAGTCATTCGCTAAGGAATTCCACGACGGTTTAAAATCTGAAGACCCAGAAGTCGTTCTCCAAACCAAACGAATTCTCGCTGAAGAGAAACTTAGAATGTATCTTCAGAAAGCGACTCGCGGTTACACTACTGAAGAAGACATTCGTTTTTGGAAGAGCAATCCTTCCTTACTCGCAATCCTGAAAAGATACTTTGCGGCAGCTATCCGTCGATTTGCTGCCAATCGTAGGCAATTAGGGGGTGCTGGTGGTGTGGCTCTGAATAAGATGATCAACGAGATGCGGGCTATCCAATCAGGGTTTGTCCGCCAACCAAACATAAAATCTTTTGATGTTAATAATCCTGACGCGAACTTCGCGTTCTACGCTAGCCCTGAAGATAAAAATATAGATGACGAGATCCTAAGAGCAGCACCTGAAGGAGCTATTGAACATGTCTATCTTAGAGAGCAAGAGAAATTTAATCAGCTACGTGAAGCTGGAGTGATTAAAGTTAGTCAGGATATTAGACAGTTTGCAGGACTAAGCGTGCTGTTACACCAGCCAGACACAGCATTCGCTGGGGAAGTGACACTAGATGGAGACACAATCGTAACAGGTAAGGGTGGTGTTTATTACCCTGTCCAGTTCTCTGATCAAGGTTACTTCTGGGCTTCGACTAGATCTAAAGCTAAGGAGATGGAGGCCGCTCTTAATCAGATTTCTGCCAAGAACAATGGTAAGATCTTGATGGCTTTGACATCTGCTGATGTTACTAAAATGTTCTCATCGACAACGATGGCTGTAGGATCTATAAACTTCTTCCGAAAGCTCACAGATAACCCACGTTTTTATGGTTTAAATAAAGCTACCCTTAACAAGATACTTGTTGAAGCCGCTAATGAAGCTGAACACACAACGAATAGTGGATCTGTAAAGAAATTATCTAGGCGTCTTAAAATCAAAGACGGTCTCGACCAGAATATCAGAAACCTTCGGGAGCTTCTTGGGCCAGACGACTCCGTCTTCCCTGTCCGAAAAGATTTCGTGTCGAGGTTAGCTCTTGGTGTATCAGACACTCTCAGTTCTCCATCGAAAGATAAGATTAAATTGATGTCGGAGGAGGACCAGAAAAAAGAAGAGACTAAACAAATCCAAGCTTTCCGAATTGCTTCGATCTTAGCAGGTAGTAACGACTACGTTTCAAAAACTCTTAGAGACCGTAAACTTAGTAGACCAGCTATCTTACAGGGGTTGGGTGATATGTTCACTGAACCTTTCATCAAGACTTTCCAGCAATTGGACAGGAAGACTGGAAACATTTATGCCGTCTTAGAAATTGACGGTGAGGTGGAAGCGGTTCCTGCACCTGAGCATGAGAGCTACCCATTCACTATCGTAAGTAAAGAGAAAGGTGTTACACCTAAGATTAATGTTCTCAGTAAGTCTTACAAGTGGAACGAAGTATCTCACGATATTGATACAGATAAACCTGTTCCACAGAGCAAGCTTGATAGCTATTTCCCACCATCTAGTGGAGTTTCTAATACTAGCTTGAAGTTTGTTGAGCCGAATGAAGCCGCTGAGAGTAACTCTTTACCGTTACAGTTCGCTGCGCCTTCAGATCCTAACCCTCTTCAATCTGATCTTAATCTCAACCCAGTTGTTGATCTACTTGAGATGCCGATGCTTGAGATAGGCGCTAAAGGTCCAGAGAACAGGCTACTGAATTGGTTGAACAAGTTAGTGACAGGTGAGATCAGTGAACCTTACCGACGCTTAATTGAGAACAGATCATTCTACCGCAAGGCGGCAGAAGATAATATGGTTAAGTTCAAGAGGAAGATGGACCGTCTGATCGTAGAGACTTATGGAAGTTATGATAACGCCCCAATGGATCTTATTGCCAAAGCACAAGGATACCGATCCGACTCACTTGTTTCTGAAGAACGTCTTGGCCTTATCGACAAGGCGTATGACGAGAAGCTTGACGAAATTGCCTCACGTAGGTCTTCGGGTGTGATTACAACTGACGAAGCAAAAGCAGAACGTGAAGCTGCAAAAGAAGGTAAGAACAATATCATTGGTAAGGCGTATGACGAGGCGGTAAAGATTGCTGAGGGAGAAAGAAACAAAGCATTGCGAGACCTCGCTGTGGCATCACCAGATCTCGCTTCATTCATTATTGAGATTCGTCAGAACCACATCATACCAATCCAGAAAAAGCTGGTTGAGATGGGACTCAATGATGATGTTTCTATTAAGGTTTCCAGAACTGGAGAGGTCTACCTAACTAGGGCTTACCGTATGTTCACTGACTCAAACTATCTTGAGATGGTTAAAGAGGATGCTAGTTATGCTGACGTTAGAGAAGCTGCGATGGAGTTCTTTGAGGGTCAGTTCATTAGTGACACTGCTGACAAAATCAAAAAGGATGCTGACGAGAATAAGAAGCCGATGACCTATCAAGAAGCCAAGCAACTTGCTAGGCGTGAACTTGATAAGCTGAATCTCCAGAACCCCCATTACTCTTACGGGCAACAGACTCTGGATGCATTCTTATCACAATACGATTCAAAGGCTAAAACCAAAGGTCAGTCGCCATCAGGCTTTAAGATGATGGTTGATAACTTCAAGAAGAGATCTGACCTACCTAAACCAATCAGAGATCTTCTTGGAGAGTATGGAGCAGAAACCGGAACAGACTTAATCTTACGGACCTACTCTACTGTTGCTAATATTGCAGCTCAGAAGTCTTTCCTTGAGCAACTTAAATTTTATGCGGGGGAGAAAGAAGGTCTACTCATCAGTGCTGAAACTAAGTTCGCTACAGATGAGAACCGCAAGAAGTATGCGGGTTGGGAGTCAGTAAGAATGGGTCAGACAGACGGGGCTAACGACCCGATGACTGATATGTATGTTCACCCAGAGTTTAAAGAAGCTTTGCAGCAAACTCTTAACAATACCTATATTCAAGAATACGCTGGAACTTCAGAGCGTTTAGTTAACGGAGCGTTTACTTTAGCCTCCAAACTTAGTGGTAAAGCGATGGCTGCTAAGACGTTGGGTAGCGTTGGTTTCTACTTCCGTAACGCCATCGGTAACTTCATCTTCGGAACCTCACAGGGCTTCTTCAGGTATGACCAGATGTTTACTAGCATGGGCGGGGCATCCTTCAAAGCTCTGTTCGGGAAAGACGGTGAGATCGATCCGGTTGTTACTGAGATGATTGGTCTTGGAGTTATGGGAGACGAACTTCGTGCAGGGGTCATGAGAGATCTCCTCAACGGAAAACAGAATCCCGACGGTATCCAGAAAGAGCTTGAAGGGCTGATGGAAAAGTCAAAGCTTAACAAGCCTAAGAAAGTTCTAGCTGCTATCGAGAAGAAAGCTCAAGACCTGTCCGCCGCTCTAGATGCTGCTTACAAAGCAGTGTATTATCAACATGAGTTGGGGTATATTGAGAGGGCTGCGGCACAGAATCCTGAAGGCAAGTTCGGCCAGATGTCTCCGATGCAGCGTAAGCGTGAAGCCGCGAGGAAAGTTCTCATGACGGCACAGTCTTACAGCCAAGCACCCCCGCTCATCACAGATATAACCAAGTCTCCACTTGGATTGATGTTTGCGCCGTTCCTCCGATTCAAGGCTGAGATGTTCCGTATTCCTTTCAACACTTATAAGCTAGGTTTAGAGGAATTCCGTAGTAAAGATCCGGTCATGCGTCAGAGGGGAATCCTTCGGATGTCTTCAATGACGTTCGTTTTAGCTGGTCTTTCTTCTGCGGTCCCTATGATCGCAGCAGCGATGTCAGGAATAGGAGACGACGAACACGAGGACGAGGCCATGCGAGCAGGTATCCCAGAATATCTTCGCGGGCATACATTCTACTACTTCACGTTAGGTGGTAAGCTGACTTCAGTCGACGCTACTTATCTGAATCCTTTTGCAGGAACCGTCGATCCGGTTCTCCGCTCTATGGAAAAGATCAGGGCCGGAGAATACAGTGAGGCGGGGGCCGCTTTCGCTTTGGGGTATGTTAAAGATCAGTTCTTAGATACTCAGATCTTAGCCGGAGCCGCGATCAATGCAGCTAACAACACTAACCAATCCACTGGTAAACCTATTTGGAACAAAGGAGTAGATGATCCAATCGATGTTGCTTACAAGCTCTTTGAGTTCATAGCTGGAGAAGCCTACGCACCTCGCATTGGTAAGGACTTCGTAAAAGGACTTGAGACTCAGTCACTCTCTGGAATGATGGGTGAGCTTTCCAAAGGAGTTGCTCCTGTTCGTTTCCACGAGGTTGATCTACAGCGACAGTATGAGAGGTATCTCTTAGACCATAACAAACGATTCGCTAACGTGAAGAGTGAGCTTGGTCAGCTTCGACGCAATGTCCCGATGACAGAAGAAACGGTTCGTCAGATCATCGATGATAACATCGAAGCCCGACGCAAGATGAACTACGAACTCATGCGGATAACTAGAGGCTACAATTCTCTAGGTATCGATTCTGCTAAGATCGGCAAGACTATGAAGGATCTCAACGTGGGTAAGAAGCGTATGCAGTTACTGACTTACGGTTACATGGACAAGCCGCCAACCCTCAATATCATCGAGACTTTACTCAAGCCTCAAAACAAGGACTACGGCATCGAACGAGCCAAGCAAGTTGTAAACTATATGCAGACTCAAAATCGATACATCCCAGTGCGCCCTGTCACTGAACCAGAGTAGGTTCTCGCTTGGAGAATGAGATGATAGTATTTAAGTGGGAAAAAACAGATAAGAATTTCCCACTTATTAGGTTCGATTGATTTGGGTCTAGGCACAAAAAAAGGAGGCGGGGATCTCTCCCCACCTCCTTCGGTGCTATGTCTTCAATGAATTGCGTTCGGGAATATGATTCGCGATAACCAATCCGGCGGGTATCGCTTTGACCAAAGCAGATTTGGCCAGACCGATTTGGGAGCCACCACTTTTCTGTAGTGGTCCCTCCAGTATTCAGGCTTACTAGGTAAACTCTTAATCGCTCCCGCAGGGATGTCGGGTAGTTGAAGGACACGATAGGATACTCTCGCTCGCTTCCGACCGAATCGATAGTAAGATTCTGCCGCGCAAAATTGAGCGTATTCTATGGTCCATTTTAAATTAGCAGGAGAGCGACACACCCACAGGAGGGTAGGGTCGCTTTCATCTGAGCGATTCTCAAGAGCTTTAAATGCGAGATCTCCAGCTTTTATAAGGGTTTTACGTAAATCTTTATCACAAAGCTCACGAGCAGATACGCAGTTATCTTTGTTTAATATAATCATGACCGACCTTCACGCTTCCGGTCAGCAAGTTCCCTCATCTTTCGGAGCCTTCGAGCATCCGTTCTTATAACGTTTAAATAAACGACAACGAAGGTGGCGGGGATACCTAAGATGACAAAGGCAATTAATGATACGTAATCCATTACCCGAAGACGTTGAACAGGGTTCGAATAACGGCACGAACGATGGTGTCGATCCCGACGTAGTGAAGAGTCGCGACGGCTGGAACAAACCAGATCGCGGTCCATATTAGTGTATTAGTTTTAACCATATCTTTTAATGTTTAGTGGAGTGACATTCACTCCCGACTACGCCCCGCCGTTAGGCGAGACGCAGGGTGGGAATTAATGCTTACGCGAGGGCGAGGATACGCTGCGTGTTGGCTTCCAGATCAGTTGACTGGAAACGTCCGCTGGTCAGGTATTCCGCAAACCGTTCCTTGTTTGCTGCTGCTGTCCCGAATTCAGAAGAGTAAGCTTTCTTGCCTGCCGTAGCAGACTGACCAACTCCATCTCCCGATGTCCAGAATTCAGTAGCACCATTCAACGTATCGTAGAGTGACTGACCACGATTGCCTTGGCCATTTATAGCAAGGTCAGTGATCCCATCAATCATATTTAGCGAGCGGGTTTTAAATCCGTCCTCTAACTTCTCGCCACGCTTGAAGGCTTCCATGACGAAGTAGCCACCAACGACTTGGCGGATGTCTTCACCATTCACCTTATGGTCAGCAAGCCTTCCCATCTTCTCAATGAAGATTTCACGAGCGGTGAACACGTTCTTAAGGTAGCGTGAGAGATCCTCACACTTCGCTTGTGTGTCACCTTTATGTCTGATCTTAAAATCGACATTCTTCTGACCGGATAACGAAGATCTAAGCGTATTCTGGCACACGATCCTTGTCAGTGAATCGTGAGCGTGAAACGAGCCGCCATCGTGGCTCGTGATGAAGTTAACGTTACCATAGAACTTGTCATCGTTTACCATGAAACCTCCATCGTCGTCGCCTACAGCAACCGATATGAAGAACTTCTTAAGGCCACCCAACGTGCCGATGCACGATAGCGTGTATTCAAGACCAGTTCCCCTAAAGGATTCTGACATTGTCTTGAAGACTTGGCGATTCTGAATGATGCTGTATCTGTCAGTGACCACGTCGAGCGTGACCTTCTGACCAGTCTTGTCGATGGTGGTCAGAGCTTTGAAGTTTTTTACTTCCTTCTCTAATCCGTCAACATACATGGGTTGCTTCGATACATGGGGCAGCAACTCGTAATCCTCAGCGACTCGTTCGGTGATGGGTAGTGGGGTAGTCTGCTCTAACCCATGCCATGTGCGGTATTTAGAACCTTCAGGACATAGGACCGTATCAATCTTAGTAATGTTGTGCATAGCTATTTTCTTTCTATTGTTTTATTGTTCTTGGTTCAGTAGGTCATTGTGACCCCTGAATGATGCGCCTTGCGTGATACAAGGCGCACTGGTTCAGGGTTCAGGGTTCAGGATAAAGCCTAACGTTTTCAAGGTAGCGAAGGACATCGCTGACTTGGACCGTTGGGTCGTTTTGGAATTTATCGCTGAGAAGGTAAGATCTCAGATCTTTGATGGCATCATCCGCCTTCGCGATT
>Ga0187219_1000518_pt1 | contig 18547 bp, 16 predicted proteins | sample 13SPOviralmetaG_FD_130162 | JGI IMG/M metagenome (GOLD analysis project Ga0187219, IMG submission 130162) | Marine viral communities from the oligotrophic San Pedro Time Series (SPOT) site, San Pedro Channel, CA, USA - 13 SPOT_SRF_2010-07-21... | ecosystem: Environmental > Aquatic > Marine >... | reverse complement strand
GACCCACTAGATATCCTTATCGACCCGGACGCAAAAGATGCGAACCCTGAATCGTGGAACGAGGTCTTCGAGACCAAGTGGATGACACTAGATGAGATCGAAGAGCTGTATGGCAAAAAGAAAGCAGAGCAGCTTCGCTTTATTGCAGAGAACGGCGCAGGCATGGGCCGTGACTCTATTGAGTATGAAGAAAACCGCTTTGGGGATTTGTCTTCTGCTGATGACTATCTTGGGGGCGGTATCCCCGGCGACGACGAGTACCGTAATGTTAGGGCTTTACGGGTCGTGGAGCGTCAACACCGACGCATGCACCGAGTAGACTGTTTCGTGGACCCTGATACAGGAGACCAGAGAGATGTTCCAGAATCGTGGTCCGAAAGTAAGGCTAAGAAGTTCGCTAAGCAATATGGTCTCAGCATTATTTCAAAGGTTAAGCGAAAGGTTCGCTGGACCGTTACAAGCGATCAAGTTGTTCTTCATGACGATTGGTCTCCTTACAGCAGTTTCACTGTTGTTCCTTATTTCGCTTACTTTAGGCGCGGTCGTCCTTTCGGCATGGTGCGTAATCTTCTGTCTCCACAAGAGCAGCTTAATAAGATCGCGAGCCAAGAACTACACATCGTAAACACCACTGCGAACAGCGGATGGATCGTGGAGAGTGGATCACTAGTCGGGATGCAAGCTGATGACTTAGAGGAGCACGGAGCAGAAACAGGACTAGTGCTTGAGTACAACCGTGGTTCACAACCGCCGTCCAAGATTCAGCCTAACCAGATCCCCACAGGCCTAGACCGCATAAGCCAAAAAGCTGCGCTTAACATCAAGGCCATTTCTGGCATCAACGACTCGATGTTGGGCACCGACAGCGCTGAAGTGTCAGGTGTAGCTATCCAAGCTAAGCAGAATCGCGGCGCGATCATGATCCAAGTGCCGCTGGACAACCTGCGCAAGACCCGTCAGTACCTAGCAGAAGTAATCCTTGAGCTAGTGCAGACGTTCTACACTGAACAGCGCATCATCATGATCACTGATGAAAGCGACCCGATGCAGCCTCGCGAGCAGATGGTGATTAACGAGATGACCCCAAGTGGGAAGATTGTTAATGACCTAACGCTAGGTGAGTACGACGTGGTCATTGCAACTGCGCCAGCACGCGACTCGTTTGATGAGGTCCAGTTTGCTGAGGCACTTAACCTACGTCAGGTAGGAGTTGCTATTCCAGATGACGCCATCATCGAGTACTCGCACCTTGCTAAGAAGGGCGAGCTAGCCAAGCGCATCCGTATGATGACGGGCGTAGAGCAGACCCCAGAACAACAACAGATGACGGCGATGCAGCAACAGATGGCTATGCAGAACGCGCAGCTTGAGATCGCTAAACTTGAGTCTGAGATCCGCAAGCTGCAGTCCGAAGCGGCGGTCAACATCGCCAAGGTCCAAGACACAGCCGAAGTTCAGCCGCAAATGCGTATGGCGGAACTGCAATCGCAGCTTGAGATGAAGAACCGCGAGCTTGATCTCCGCCGTGAGCTGTCCGACCTAACTAACGAAACTCGCAGATCACAGCAGGAGACTGCTGCTGCAACCCGAATTGCTGCTACAGCAATGCAAACCGCTGCAAAGCAGCAGCAACAGCCGCAACAGGTAAACATCCCTAATATGCGGACACCCAAACAATAGGAGATTGAGAGATGTCTGAAGAAAACCAGAAAGATGAAGCTGTTTATGACCGCATGCCGGGGTCTGACGCGCCTGAAGAGACCGCAGCAGATCAACTGGACTTAAATTTTGGGCTTGGCGACGAGCCAGTAGCAGAGGATGCTGATGATGAGGAAGAAGTTGTTGCGGAAGTTGAAGAAACTGTGGCTGAAGCTGTTGAGGAAGTTGAAGAAACTGTGGCTGAAGCTGTTGAGGAAGCTGAAGAACCTCCTGCCCTAGCTGCAGAAACGCCGGTCTCAGAAGAGCCGCGGAAGCACATGGTGCCAAAATCGCGCCTAGATGAGGTACTAGCCAAGCAAAAAGCGCTCGAAAAGCAGCTCGATGACCTAAAAGCACAGAAGCAAGAGCCGGGCGAAGCGCCATCAGCCTACGCTTTTGACGAAAAAGAGGTCGAGTATCAGAACTTGGTGCTAGACGGCGAGTCCCAGAAGGCCGCTGCTCTGCGCAAAGAGATTCGAGCGGCGGAACGAGCGCAGCTTGAGTACGAACTGACGTCGAAAATCGGCGAATCTGTGTCACAAAGCCAGCAAGCTACCGCTTTACAGCAGGCTGCATCGGAATTAGAGGACAATTTCCCAGTTTTCAACAGGAATTCCGATCAATACAACGAGGACTACACCCAAGAAGTCATCGATTTACGCGACGCGTTCATCGTGAAGGGCGAAAACCCCGTTGCAGCACTCGCCAAAGCAGCCAAATTCGTGCTTCGTGAGTATGACTTGGTTGATATGGGCGAACCAGCAGCCGCCCCGTCTCTTTCTGCCGAAACTGCACCTCGTTTAGACGAAGTTGCCAAGAAAAGAGCCGAGGTTAGCCGCAAATTGAAGGCTGCCGAGTCACAACCGCCTGAAATGCCGGGCGAGTCGTCCTCAGCTCGCGGCGAGAGAGGGTTAGATATCGCTTCCATGACGGAAGACGAGTTCAATGCACTGCCGGAAGCAACGCTGAGACGACTACGCGGAGATCTCATGTAATGCCAACCAAAAAAGACCCACGTTTAGCGCGCGCAGGCGTAAGTGGCTATAACAAGCCAAAGCGAACGCCGAGTCATGCTACTAAGAAGTTCGTTGTCGTCGCCAAGCAGGGTGACAAGGTAAAAACAATACGCTTTGGCGATGCCAAGATGACCATAAAGAAGGACCAGCCCGGACGACGCAAGTCGTTCAGGGCACGTCACCGATGTGACACAAGCCCACCCAGTAAACTAACCGCACGATACTGGTCGTGCAAAAAATGGTAAGGAGCTAAGCATGTTCAAGCCCTGTGCAACCTGTACAACCAAAGCGGCATGTAAGAAGGCCGGTAAGTGCAAAAAACGGTCTAAGGCCAAAGCCCCAGCACGCAAAGCTCGGAGTTACTAGCATGCATAACGGTAAACCTTGCAGCTGCAGCAAAAGCAGCAAAAAGAAGCCAAAGAAAAAGTCCACAACTCGACGAAAGAAGAGGTATTAGCATGATCCCAGCACAAGTAAAGCAGGCATTTAAGTCACGAACCGTGCAGTACGGCGTTGCGATCGCGGTTCTCTCTGTATTGCAAGGTTTTATCGGTTTTTTACCGGCAAACCCGGCAGTTCAGGCGATGCTAGGGTGCGCGATGGCCAGCGGTATCGTGGTTTTGCGTTTCATGACGACTCAACCAGTGAGTAGCAAGTAATGCCAGCGAAGAAGAAGAAAGCGAGCGACGCGTGCGCAAAAAAGGTTAAGGCCCGTTATAAGGTTTGGCCTTCGGCGTACGCGTCAGGTGCAGTTGCCAAGTGCCGAAAAGTAGGCGCTAAGAACTGGGGTAACAAAAGTGGCCGTAAGAAAAAGTAAGAAGGGCGCTGCCCTTAAAAAGTGGTTTAACGAAGAGTGGGTCGACGTTAAAACGGGTAAGCCTTGTGGCCGCAAGTCCGCTAAAAAAGGCAAAAGCAAACGCCCGTACCCGTCCTGCAGGCCAAAAGCCGTTGCAGGAAAAATGACAAAATCGGAGAAAGCGTCGTCCGCTCGGCGTAAGACCGGCCCCGCTAAGATTAAACATGCTGTGACAGCGTCAGGCAGGCGCAGAAAGAAGTAATGCTTGCGTACTTTTATTAGTAAGGCTAATATACGGTGTAGTTTCGTCTATCAGTACGATAACTGATCGCCCCGTAGGCGTTAAAAACGAACTTCGCCTGCAGAGGCGTAAAACCAGCCGGGGTCGCCCCTCGTTACCAAAGCGCTAGTTCGTCGCCTCACGATACGAGGAAACGGATTAGCCGCTCCTTTAAGTCGGCTAATAGTTGCGGCATTGCCGCATGTACTTATTTGTCAATTTATTGGAGGCCCATCATGGCTTTAACTAATTTCGGTATGCTCACTGGTGACCAGTTACAAACTTGGTCCCGTGATTTCTGGCGTGTTGCACGCAACATGTCTTTCGTCAATCAGTTCGCTGGAACTGGTCAAAACGCGCTGGTACAGCGTGTAACTGAACTCACCAAGTCTGAGAAAGGCACCAAGGCTAACATTACCTTGCTTGCTGACATGACTGGTGACGGTATCACCGGAGATAACACTCTGGAAGGCAACGAAGAAGCACTCCGCGCCTTTGATATCACCATCGAGCTTGACCAGCTTCGTTTCGCGAACCGTATCGCAGGCCGAATGGCTGACCAGAAGACTGTCGTTAACTTCCGTGAGCAATCTCGCGACGCGCTTGCTTATGCAATGGCTGACCGTATGGACCAGTTGGCGTTCTTGTCTCTTTCTGGTGTTGCATACACTCACAAGACAAACGGCGGACTCCGTCCTACGTCTGCTACAGCTGGCCACGAGTTGGTTGACCTTGAGTTCGCGTCCGACGTATCTGCGCCTACTGGCGATCGTCACCGTCGTATCTCAGGCACTAGCCTCGCTGCTGGTGACACGACTGCTGTAACTGCAACTGACAAGCTTGGCTACAAGCACATTGTTGAGTTAAAGGCGTACGCTAAGGACAACTACATCCGTGGTATCCGAGGCGCTGGTAACGACGAGATCTTCCACATGTTCGTTACTCCTCAGCAAATGGCCACCTTGAAGCTCGATTCAGACTTCTTGGCTAACGTCCGTAACGCTGGCGTTCGCGGCTCATCTAACTCTCTGTTCTCAGGCTCTGCGAGCTTGATGGTAGACGGGGTGATGATTCACGAGTTCCGTCACGTATTCAGCACTGAGGGCGGTACTACTGGTACTTCTTCAAACGCTGGAGCGGCTGGCTACAAGTGGGGCGCAGATGCAGACGTAAGCGGAGCACGTGCTCTGTTCTGCGGTGCTCAATCACTTGCAATGGCTGACATCGGTCTCCCAGAGATCGTTGAAGATACTTTCGACTACGAGAACCAAGCTGGTATCTCTATCGGCAAGATCTTCGGCTTACGCAAGCCTAAGTACAACAGTGACATCAGTGGATCAGTCCAAGACTTCGGCGTGATCTGCCTCGACACTGCACAGTAAGACCTGCAAGCCCCTCTTCGGAGGGGCTTACTTCTTTTGAGGAGAAAAAGATGAAGGTAGTAAGTGAACAGGAACTCCGAGTTGCACTAACGTCCGGCGCTGTTGTTTTGTTTCACCCCGGAGTAGAGCGACAAGTGTCGGAAGAAATTGGTCTGATAGCACTGCAGATGGGCGCTAAGCAGACATCCGGTCCGGTAGAGGTTGTAGCTGATAAAGACTATGAAACCCCCGCCGAGCCGAATCAGTTGGTCGAAGTGATGCAAGAACTGATCACAGAAGGAGACCCAGATAACTTTAAAGCTGACGGCACGCCAAAAGCAGCCGTCGTTAACAAGGCTGCGGGCAGAACGGTAGCAGCCGATGAACGCGCAGCCGCGTGGGAAACCGCGCTGAACTCGTAAGAGGTTAAATATGTCAGTCACAGTACAAAGTGTTATCGATCGGGTACAAACGACTCTGCAAGACACCACCGGTGTTAGATGGCCTGTGGTAAGTGAGTTGGTGTTGTGGATCAACGACGCCCAGCGAGAAATCGCGCTTCTTAAGCCAGACGCGTCTGCTAAGAATGAGACGGTCACTTTGGCTACGGGGACTAAGCAGATTATCCCGAGCGGCGGCAATCGGTTGCTAAGAGCCGTGCGAAATATGTCTGCCGCTTCAAACGGGACAGGTAAGCGCTCGGTACGTCTAGTATCTCGCGAGGTTCTTGACGCGCAGACACCCGACTGGCACGACCCCACTGTTACTGGTGATGCAGCGCACACAAGTATTATCAAGCACTACATCTACGACGAAGCCAATCCCCGTAACTTCTACGTCTACCCCGGCGTGAGCGGGAACGCGTACGTAGAGATCATATACTCCGCTAACCCAACTACGGTTGCGCAGAATGGCAACCTCGATATCCCAGATCTCTATGCAAACGCAGTTATGAACTACGTTCTTTACATGGCTTACATGAAAGACGCTGAGTACGCAGGTAACTCTCAGCGTGCAGCTAACCATTACCAGATCTTTACTACTTCAGTAACTGGAAAAGGGCAGGTCGACGCATTAACAACGCCTAACATGGACCAAAATCGGCCCGCACCAACGACACCTATGGGGTAAAGCATGGCTATAGCTTATGAGTCCTTGCTACCAGAAATACTCCCGATGGTTCCGGGTTGCCCCGATACGCTGATTGAGAACAACATTCGGTCAGCGGTCATCGAGCTTTGTGAGAAGTCTGGTGTATATCAAGCGGAGCTAGACCCTGTAACAACGGTCAACGGTATTTTCGAATACGATCTTGAGGCTCCTAACCAAACTGCCGTCCACAAAATAATGTGGGTAGTGCACGAAGGTAGAGACCTTGAGCCAATTAGCACGAATCTGTTAGAGCAGCGCAAGCCAAAATGGCGCGACCGGGACTACTTCGCAACCCCGGAGTACTACGTAAAGCAGTCGCAATCTATTTTCTGGTTAGTGCCCGTACCAAACGAAACTAAAGCGTCCTCCACAGTGCTTCGTGTGCAATTAAAGCCAACGCACACATCCACCGCCTGTGAAGACGATGTTATGAACGACTACAGAGACGCAATCGTCGCTGGGGCGCTATTTCGTTTGTTGCGGCTACCTAGCAAAGACTGGACTGATTACTCGGGGGCACAAGTCTACGGGTCACTATTTAACGAGCATATAAACAACGCTGAACGCCGAGCACGACACGCCGACGAAGGCGTAGCTAGGAAAGTGAAGTACGGCGGTCTATATCAACCGCTCTCTAGGAAGAGAAATAAGTATGGAAGAGAAACGCGCTGATCCTGTTTTTAGCGATATTAGGACCGAGTGGAGCTGGGTTAGGCCCGCAATTGAAGACATCTTAGAGGACGACGAGTATTTAACTTTCCTCCCCGAAGATGTTTATGCGGCCTGCGTAAATGAACAAGCGCATCTTTGGGTCACGGATGATGGGTTTGTAGTAACTGTTGGTGAAGCAGACTCATTCAGCGGCGAAAGGGCACTTTTAGTGTGGCTCGCCGCAGCGAAAGAACAGGGTCAAGGGCTGGTCAATGTGCATGAAGAGTTTTTTATGCAAGCGGCGAGAGACGCCGGGTACAGCAAGTTGACTGTTAAGTCTCGCGTCCCAAAGATGCGGAACTACTTAACAGAGATGGGTTGGGACATAGAAACAGTGGTTTATTCGAGGCGCGTGAGTTATGGGTAGCGGTCCAAAACAACAAGACTATGAAGCGTCAGCGGCTGAGCAAGCATCTGCTTCGGTGGCAATGGCTGAGTACAACTACTTTAAGCAGAAGTACGATCCACTACTGCAACAAATGCGCGACCAGTCGATGACCGAGGACGTCTCTTCGGGACTGCGCGGGCGAGCAAATGCGGACACGATGCAGGCGCTAACATCGCAGCCGAACTATGCTCAGACTCAGAGTACTTCCGCCACGGGGGACATGGCACAGGCGTACCAAGGGCAGTTGGGCGTTGCTAATACAAGCGCAAAAGACGTGCAGAACAGAATGCGGACTAACGTATTAGGGACGGCTCGTGGCCAAGCAGCAGATGCTCAAACGGGTATGGCACAAGCGTCGCGCCTCGCCACTTCGGAAGCGCTACAGCGTGCCAAATCCAAGCAACAGGTAGCTATGGCTAAGTTTGACGCCGCCGGTCAAATTGCAGGCGCGGCTCTTATGCAAGGCGCAGAGAATATGAACACAGAAGGCGTAACTGACGGGGCCATGAACGGTGATGGTATGGGACCGCCCGAGCCAAAAACTGTAAAGGGCACGTTCTTTACGCCGGTTAATTCTAGTGGGCAAAAAGTAACGGGCGCAAAAAGCCGCCTCGGTTTTTCAGGGTTCTTTGGGGGTTAATTATGATGGGGAGTTTTCAAAACTTAGGTATGGCCCTTCCGCCTCAGATGGACGGCACAGCCAACGGGACTTCGCAGCAAAGTGCTACTCCTACTCTAGGTGCGCAGCCACAAAATATTCCGGGCGGGCGCGGACGTTCCCAGTACTACCAACAGCAGAATTTTGGTGGTAACAGTATGGGGCTTCCAGCAGTATCAGACCCCGATCAAGCGTACGCAAACATTACTCGTAATGAGTATCTCGACTACGTAAGTAACTATCGCGGTTTTGAGGAAGACTTAATAAGTCAGGCGCAAAATGACACTAGTCTAATCGACCAAGCACGCGAAGACGTAGGAGTAGCGCAGGGTCTAGCTTCAGGCATATCGGCACGTAATGCGCAGCGGTATGGCGCGTCCCTTACGCCAGCACAAATGCAGCAGCAAGAACGTCAGCTGCAGCGCGCAAACACGCTTGGCGGCGTTCAGTCTGTCAATGACGCACGTATCGCTCAACGCGAAGCAAATACCCAACTGCTTGGCGACTTAATAAATATCGGGCAAGGCGTAAACCGATCTTCCCAGAATCAACTAGGGTCCGCTGCGGCTGATGCGACTCAGCGGAACAACGCGTACTCGCAGGCAAAAGCGAATTCACGCGCTCAAACTTATTCAACGATTGGTAGCCTCGGTGCAATGGCTATCATGGCGTTCGCGTTTTAAGGAGGCGGTATGGCCCTTGGTGATTTCGGTGGTGGCTTGCTTGCAGGTGCGCAAGGTGTTCAGGCGTTTGCTCAGCAGCGTCGAGATAATAAATATCGTCAGGACGCTCTTCAAGTAGATAGAGACCGGTTAGGCCAATCAGCAAAAGAGCACGAGGACAGGGTTGCTCAGTGGGCCAAAGATAACGAGATCAATTCCCGCAACGCTACGGTGGCCGAGCGCAACGCTTCTACTAACGAAGGTAATTTAGGAGTAAGCCGAGGTAACTTAGAGGTAAATAGAGGCAATCTAAAACTTGCGCAAAACCAAGATGCCAGAACGCAGACTGAGTTTGATGCGGGTCGGGCCGCACTTGGCGCGCAAGACGTCTTCGCGTTGGGACAAGCTCTAGACTACTACAACCCCGGCGAGTCGCAGTACCTAAGAGTAGACACGCTAGCGTCTGACTTACAGTCAGGTGCCAACCGACAAACAGACCGGTTTAGTATAGGCGCTCTTAATAATACCCCCCGCGCAGAGGGCTTTACTTTTACGGCGATCGATCGAACCACAGTCCCCGGAAAAGCGATTGTTCGAGGTCGCTATGAGGACGGTCGCGAAGGTGTAATGACCGCAGAAGGGGGCATACAAGAGGGCGAAGAGGTCGTCGCGTTAGACTTCAATCAGGCGGCAAAGCTAATCAGTAATGAGTTTCCCTCTATCGGTATTAAAGCGTACGGCGGCGCGGGTTACTCTGAGATCCTGTCGAAAGAAGGGCTGAATCGCGAGGTTGTAAATACACGCACCCAAGCTGTAGAGCAGCAAACTGCTGTTATGGCAGCGGTTGATGCAACTAATGAAGTAGGGATGGCCCGTGCTTTTCGTAGCGCTTTAGCGTCTGCCGAAAATGAGCAAGAGCGCCAGCAAATTCTTGGCGACACGGCTAAGAGCTTGGGTGTTGAGTACAACCCACCGGTAGACACAAGTGGGCAGCTCGTCGACTACAATATATCCGCTGACGCCTATACCAGCACACGTGGTCAGGGCCAGTTTGGTTTTGACTCACGAAAACTTAGAAGGCCAACGTCGATTAATAGAGTCAAAACTATTGACAGGCGTACAGCAGCGTTGGAAGAGAAAGCGAAGACACAATCCGGCCTAGCGCTACAAAAAACTAACGAAAAACTCGACGACTTGTACAACGACCGGCAGGAGTTGGTAGCACGTGAAAATACAGAATCTCTCCGGCTTGTAGAAGAAGAGATATCGGGCCTTGAAGAACGATTAGGTAAGGCAGCACCTGCCCGCAAAGAGTACTGGCAAGGCAAGCTCGACGAAAAAACGGCAAAGCGCAACGAGTTGAGCGCGGCGGTTACTGGGGTTACTCCCGCCATGCAGACCGAGTCCTACAAGCAGCTTGAGGCAGAGGTGTTCACACGACTCGAAGGCATGTCTAAAGCAGAGATTGATGCAGCTGTAGACTCCGGTGATTTACCGTTTAGCCCAGAGCAAGTTTCAACTATGCGACAGCGGGCGCAAGAAGCGGGTATTGAAAAGCCCGCCGACCTCGCAAAACTTCCAAGCAAAGAGCGGCTCGGGTACTACGCATTGCTGTCTACTATCGCAGGTGACGCTAACCAGAGAGAAGCGTTTAGAAACGAGAACGCTAACCTTCTTGAAACCGGCACTGCGAGTATGTCTGCGAAGGACGCCGATACATCTCAGCGAGATCGCCTCAAAATAGGCAATGAGCGAGACAGAATCGCAGCATCAATGTACTCGTACAGAACGTCGCGAAGGGAACAACTTGAAAAAGCACGAACAAACCAAAGTGCCTCTGTAAGGCGCGCCGGTGAAGTCGCCAGTGAGATATTTATAGCGGCTGACGATATTTTCTTTGACGCAGAAACCGGCGAGTTTAAAGGCTCGCTTGATGCGGCAAGGCGCTTCTCTAGAGAGTTGCCCGCTCTTCAATCTAAAGCTGCTGAGTTCCGTCCGGGAACCGAAGAGTTTGATCTAGTCGACGCAAGTATTAGCTCTGGGGTCAGCAATGTTGTGGGTGCCTATGTAGCGGACGGGGATTCGACGTTTGTGGACGGCGCGTTCGCTTTATTCTTCAGAGATAACCCAAACGGGCAGACCTCAGACTTTAGTTTGAGCCGAGTCGTTGTAGACAACCCCGATAAGCCTACAAAGCTTATGTACTTGGGGCCGGGCGGTCGAGTTGTACAAGGCGCAGAAATGTCTCTGACCGGCCTGCAAGAGATAGACGACAATGTTTACAACATTGTCCGTAAGCGCGCTATCCAAAACTCTCGCGAACGTCTGACTGAGGGCTAAATGTGGCCTCCACTATATTCGATGATTTTATACAAGGCGGGACCGGCGCAAGGACTGCACTAGAAGCAGAACCCCAAGAAGCCCCGACTCCAGCAACCCTAGGTGAAATATTTGGGGCCGGAGTTCAGTCTGGTGCTGAAGGCATGTCGGCGGATATAAGTTACTTCAAGGCGCTAACCAATACGCTAACCGGGGACCAAGAAGCAGCAGAAAACGCGGTCCGTGAAGCTAGAATAATGGAGCAGTTGTCTGCTGAGCCATTAGATGGCCTTGAGAGTTTTGAAGAGTTCGTCGAAAACCCTACATTCTCCGGGTTTGTAGCACAGGCAACAAAAGGTACAGGTCAGGTAGTCCCTTCCGCTATTACCTCTATCACGGGGTATGGAGTGGGCGCTTTGGCCGGGAGAGCCTTGCTGCAGGGAGCTTCAAAAAAGGCCGCTAATAGAGTCGTAGAAGACGCTATGAAGCGCTCGATATCGGGGTCTGCATCAGAGGTAGAGAAGCAGTTAGCAGACGAAATATACGACCTAGCTTACAAACGCGCACGTAGTAAGGCCGCTACAGCAGGCGGCTTTGTGGGCGCAGCTGGCTCAGAATACGTCCCGTTAAGCGGCGGCAACCTAAACGAAGCCCTCGACTCCGGTAAGGATCTAGATAAAGCGCAGGCTACTCGTGCCGCGTTAGTAGCCGCGCCGCAAGCTGCGATCGGCGCTGGTAGTGAGTTGGCTATATATTCTCTGATTGGCAAAGTAGCAAAAACACGAGCCACCAAAGAAGGTAGTTATTTTGGTCGTCTTGCTAAAGAGCTATCAGCCACCTCGTTAAAGTCTGGCGGTATCGAATCAGGCACTGAAGTCGTTCAAGAAGGGATATCTTCTTTAAACAGAGCAGATCTAGACCCCACTTTTACTAAAGAAGACGCACAGCTCAGGCTGGGCGAAGCTGCCTTTGTCGGGTTCTTCGGCGGCGCTGCAGCTGGTGCCGGAGGCGCAGGCGTAGCCAAGGGGATAGAGGTCGCACCAAAAGTAGCTGATGCAGCATTAGATACGGCAGCTAATGTGACGGCTAAAGCCCGAGACTTAATGGATAAGGCGCAAGGCAAGCGCGTAGACGACGAGATAACACGCGAGCAGTACGGCGACGTTATGTCGGGGGAAACAACGCCGGAGTCTAAGGCTGACATAAATGCCCAGCTTAAAGCGATGGCTAACTCTTCCAGTTCTAAGCAGGCCGTTTGGGTGGCAGGTGAGCCACAGTATGGGGCTAGAGAAAACAAACCAACAGAGATCGTCGTTGATGGGCAGCCTGCTTTTGCTGCTCACATCCCCGGACGAGGCACCATTGTCTCCACAAGTAAAAAAATTGTTCGGGAAGTTATTGCTTCAAGAGCCTCAGATACCGTTTTAGCATCAGCACTCGGATACAGCGCCACGAAATCTGCCGCTGACGCAAACGCTGTGGTGCAAGTAATAGATAAAGATGGCGGCGTAGTATCAGAAGAAGCTACAAACACTAAAAACGGCCTGCCCGAAGCAGTTGAAGCCGCCGAAAAGCTATCGCCTGAAGGTGGGAGCGTAAGGGTACTGTCTCTAGAAAAGGCGCTTGAACTTAGAAAGAAGCGCTTTGAAGCAGAGCGCGGACCTGAAGTAACCCCCCGAGACGATGACCCCGACGCCTTTGAAGAGGCAGACCCAAACGAAACTCCAACATTCGGATCAGAGTTCGAAGAGCTTGGAGCGTTGCGCGAGGAGATGCAGAACTCGCAAGAGATCGAAGGCGAAGTAGAAGAGGTGGGTCGATACGAGGCAAAGACAGACCCAAGTCAGGTTTTTGAGAACGAAGAGTCAGCACAAGATGCGTATGTAGGCGAGTTCGGCGAGACCGATTTTACTCAGCTCGAAGGCGTTACAGCCGCCGCGCTAAATGCAGCCGCGCGCGAAAGCAAGGCTAACCCAAACGCAGTTGTAGAGCTTGTAAAAGAAGGTAATCAGTTCGTTGTACGCAAGACAAACTACGACAAGCTGTACTCTGACGGCCCCGGTCGTAGATACACTCTGCCCCAGTTTATCGAAGCTCAAGCGAAGAGAGCGGCCAAAGCCAACCGCAATAACCAGAGCGTAGTAATAGAGCGACCTGATGGCACTAAGATGAAGGCGAGCCTAGTGTCGCTTACTAACGCTGGACGCCGCTTAGTCGAAAATCGCGAAGGTAGCCGGTTTGAAGGCGAGCAAGGCCGGGCCGATATGTTGAAGCAGGGACTAGCGGAAATCCTTGCCGACCTTGCGGTGGAAGGGTACGACGTCACTGACCTAAAAGGGGTGTCTCTCCTAAAGCAAGATAACTACACCAACGGCAAGTTCAACGGCATGAATATGGTCGCAGGACAGCTGGGTAAAACGCAGTATCGACTGAACTTCTTGCAGTCTAAGCGCTTTGTCGAAACATCCTCGGAGTTTGACGGAGACGGTTTAGAAAGAGAGATGGGGGAAGGAGATTTTGATGACGAAGGGTCTAGTCTACTAAACGACAGACCAGACCCAAACAGGCTAAGTAGAGGCGGCGCGCCTAGTAATCTTGGGCCTGCTACTGAGCCTGCTTCTCAACCTGACCCAACTCAGTTCGACGACCCGATCGTCCGCGACTCAATTGATCAACTTATCGAAAGCCTAAAGATGAAGGACGCGCCACGAGTCTTTAACTTCGATCGCTTGTCCGGGTTATCAGATACTCAGCTAAGGGAAGTTGTCGGTGAAGCTGACTTCCCCACTGTAAAGCGACTCCTCCAGCATATGCAGGAGAATGATCAGCGCGCGGGAAGCTATTTTCGTGGTGTAGCAATGGTCCGCGATGCGACGAATAACCCGCTAAGTACACTAATGACAGCGGCGCACGAGATTGGGCACCACCTGTACCAGACAGAGCAACAAGCAGCCCTTGAGAACAACGCGCTGAGACCTCGCTTACTTAAAGCGTTTGAGAAGCACCCCCAATACAAAAGATACGTTGAGCTATATGGCGACCAAAAAGGCTTCGAGGAGTGGTACGCCGATCAAGTGTCTCGCTGGGCAACCAAGCAGTACATAAACCGTTCTGCAAAGACCATGACTGATCGCCACTTCAAGAACTTGGCGCAGAGACTGAAAAGGCTTTGGCGCGCAATGGCGCAAGGGTTCCGAATACGCAAAGGGCCAAAGGCACCAGAGTTTGAGCAGTATATCGAGCAGGTCGTGGAGTCTCGTAAAGAGGCAACACGTGACTCGATAGGTTTCAAAGAAAAGGCAATGGTGGCTGAAGTAAGAGAAGCTGTGGTTAAACAGGGCGGCGAAGCTCTAGCCAAGCACTGGAAACGGAATCTAGGGAAAGGCGGTAAGTACTTGATGAGCTTTGTCGCCACAGCAGACGGAGTTCTTAGATTGCATGCCGGGGACAAGATCGCTGACATGTTCTATGTACGCTCGCAAGATGCAAAAGGCGGTGGACGTTTGGGCATGCTCAAAGACGCGGCCCTAAAAAAATCTGAGCTTATAGATGAATTTACAAGGCGCGTGGGGAGGCTTGACGATCCAGATGTCCAAGACGCACTTACAGAAGCCGCAGACGACACAGTCGATACTGCGGACTTAGTAAATCCCAAAGCGAAAGGCGTCAGGCAGTTCTTTGACAGCGTCTATGATACTTACATAGAGCCATCAAATTCAGACATAGGCCGCAGGAAGAACTACTCGCCCGTATCGCTGGACTTATTGGAGATCGCTCAACGCCCTGACGAGTTTAAGAGTCTTATACTCGCGGCTAACCCCGGCATCTCCCCTGCCCGCGCAGAGCAAGCTATACATAAGTTACGACAGTATGCCCACTCTATTCAGGGCGAGCAGGTCGTTTTGCCTGACGACGCTGATCCAGCGAAAGGGGCTGAAGCTTCTCGGCTGTTAACGGACAACGTAGAGCTGAAAGACCTTATGGCTGCTGGCTTTGCGCTTCCCCCGCATGACGCGCTTGTTAGCTATATCTCGCATCTCACAAAACGAGTCGAGTTTAACCGCGCAACTAACAACGGCGTGGCCCTGCGGGAAGAGCTAGACAAGCTAAGCCCAGAAGACCGCGAAAAAACAATGCAGGTTATAAACACATACCTTGGCTATCAGGGTAATCCGATTAGCCCGCTCTGGAGACAAGTTAATAGCTGGGCGCAGCTCACCGTGTTCACGGCGTTGTTGCCCTTTGCAACTATCGGCTCTTTGCCAGAACTGGCTGGCCCCATAATTAACTCTAAAGAGTTTAACCTCGATACGTTCCAGCGTGCCTTTAAAGAGATTGCCGCGAATATAAAAGACCGTAAAGAAGCACGACGTTTTGCGCAAGACATTGGTGTAGTGCAGAACGAAGCGGCTGCTAACGCTTGGGTTACTCAGTCCGAACAAGACTATATGACTGGCGAGACTAGGGAGCTTACTGATACCTTTTTTAAAGCGATTGGCTTGGACTTCTTCACGAAGTTTAGCCGCGAGTTCGCTGCGGGCATGGGCCGTCAGTTTATTTTGAAGCACGCCTTGGAGCCGAACGAACGGTCTACGCGGTACTTAGCGGAGCTTGGCCTTACAGCAGCAGAGGTAAAAGCGTGGAAAAACGGTGGCGGCAAGCTTTCTACGCCCGAGGGACAAAAGGTTAAGAAGGCGATTCAGCGATTTGTGGAGTCCTCAATCCTCCGCCCCAATGCAGCGGAGCGACCTATATGGGCCTCAGATCCGCGTTGGGCATTAGTCTGGCAGCTTAAGTCCTACTTCTACGCTTACTCAAAGGTTATTGGTGGCGGAGTACTGCGGGAAGGCAAATCAAGAGCGAAAGAGGGACAGGGCGGTATCGAAGAGGCATCAGCAACGCTAGCTATTTTCGCGCTAACAGCGGTTGCGACTATGCCGCTGGCAATGCTGGGTATGGAACTACGCGAGTACGCTAAAAACAGCTTGGCTTGGCTGCTCCCCGGCTTTGAGTCAGGTGACAAATACTTCCGCTCTGACCGAATGGACTGGGATGAGTATCTCTTTGAAGTCATTGATAAGTCAGGATTCTTAGGGCCGCTTTCGCTCGGGTTTATGGCCCAGCAGTCTGCGCAGTATGGGAATTCACCGGCAGCGTCTCTCTTAGGCCCGACCGCAGAAACAATTGATGAGGCCGTGCAGAACGGTTGGCGCATAGACAAGACGTTAGTGAATCGCATATTCCCACTAACTGTGCAGCTGTAGGAGGCACCATGCTTAAGATGCTACTAGGGCCGGTCGCAGATCTTGCTTCAGGCTACTTACAAAACAAAGCGGAGGAGAAGAAGCTCCGCCATCAGGCCAAAATGCAGGTCATATCTAACGGCGCTGAATGGGAATCTAAGATGGCCGACGCTTCAGCGTCGAGTTGGAAAGATGAATTTTGGACTCTTTGTTTAGCTGCCCCTATCTTCATGATCGGTTACGCGATTGCTATGAATGATGTAGGCGTTATTGAGCGCGTCGATTTGGCGTTTGCCGCATTAGACTCGCTACCGGAATGGTATCAGTACCTTCTGTTTCTAGCAGTTAGCGCGAGCTTTGGAATTCGTGGCGCTGACAAACTAATGAACTTAAGGAAGAAGTAATGTTCAAGTATTTTAGTATTGAAGAGTTTGACTGCCAAGAGACTGGCGAAAACCAGATGTCAGAGGATTTTATCCATAAGCTGGATGAGCTTAGAGAGAAGTGCGGTTTTGCTTTTACTATCACTAGCGGTTATCGGAGCACGTCTCACAGCATAGAGTCCAAGAAATCTCGCCCCGGACGGCATACCGAGGGGATCGCCTGTGACATTAAAGTTTCTAACGGCTTTGAGCGCATGAACATAGTTCACGAAGCTTTAAAAATGGGGTTCGGCGGCATCGGCGTCGCGCGAACATTCATCCACGTAGACACAAGGACCAGCACGCCGGTTATGTGGACGTATTAGTGGGTGTAATTTTATTAGCAGACCTAATATACTGCATCGTTAGGTAGGGAGCAAAAATGGCTTACTCATCAACTTTAAATTTAGTTACAGGCGACACGTTACCAGAGCTGACTTTTACTCTGAAAGATAGCAATACGGCTGCCGCAGGCGTAACCCTCGACCAGAATAATGACGCAACGTGGGCACCTATTGATCTCACTAATGCATCCGTGAGCCTGCGCATACGAGAGCTAGGTAGCACTACCGTTAAAAGCACGTTGGCATGCGCTGTTACTGACGCCTCAAACGGCAAAGTTGCGACTGACTTCCCAACAGGTACTTTAGACACAGCGGGTACTTTTGAGGCAGAGCTGGAGATCACGTTCGCAGGTGGCGGAAAGCAAACCGTAAACGACCTTATTAAGCTCAAAGTAAGAAGCGATTTTGACTAATGGCAATTAGGCTCTTTGTTCATGCACCTAACCTTCGGGCAACTGTCGAACATAGCAGCCCAAGTGTAGTTGCGCCTGCTTTTCGTAAAGCCACAATTACTATCGAGCGCCCCGCGTATCAGACGGTTGTCAGCTTTTCTGACCTTAACGCGATAACTGCCTATAGAAATCTTGTCTCATCTATCAACTACCTTAAGCCCAATACAGTTAACGTAGTTTTAGACCCGGATACGAAGAACCGCTACTTCCGGGGTGACGACGGCGAGTCGTTCGGAGTCTTAGAGCAGGCGGCGCTAAATGTTACCAAGCGGCCTGACGATCAGGTCGATATGTTGGAGTTGGCAGCATTAGGCGTTAGCAAACCACAAACAGACAGCTTCGGTGTTACGGACCTTGCGATTGTTCTACTTATTATTAACCGGTTCTTTGAAGAGAGCGTCGCATTAGCCGAAGCTGCTGTGATCGAGACAGGTAAGAATGTAGCCGATGCGGTCACATTAAATGAGTTCAGATCTAAGCTGGTAGGCAAGGTGCTGAACGATACGCCGATTCTGACCGAAGATCTTGACTACGACTTTGATAAAGCGCTGACTGATACAACCAGCGTAACCGAGTCGCTTGCCAGAACGGTATCGTTTATACGCGACTTTCAAAACAGCACGTCGCTGTCTGACGCGGCTGTGCTGCTTTTCGACAAAGCGCCATCTGACAGCTTCGCCGTATCAGAAGCCTTCAGCAGGGTAGTGCAGTTCCAGCGCACGTTCACTGACGCCTTCACAATTGACGATTTGGCCACTGTAGGTGCGCTCGTCAAAGACACTACCTCGACCAAGGGCAATGTGTTCGGTGTGAGCGACGTCCTCTCAAGAGTTGTGTCGTTTAACCGCACGTTTACAGACACTCCGACGCTGTCAGAGGACGCTACTTTTGATTTAGGTCTTCTAAAAACAGACGCCTTTACGCCCACCGACGACCACAGCTTTGCGCTCGCGAAGCCGCTCGCCGATGTGGCGGCTCTAAGTGACAGCCCTGCTATTGACTACAGCAGACCCGAAGACGACAGCGTATCGGTCAGCGACGTATT